>OLNQ01000519.1_pt1 | contig 41762 bp, 54 predicted proteins | sample 1672821 | NCBI WGS metagenome assembly OLNQ01 (sample SAMEA3136727, study PRJEB25190) | human gut metagenome | biome: human gut; feature: human-associated habitat; material: faeces | place: Austria | collected 2013 | reverse complement strand
AAATAAAAAATATCCACGTGGAGATTTCAGATTCCCCACGTGGATATTCGAAAAAAGAGGGTAATTAGAGATTAGAAGTTAGAGATTAGAGGGCTGAGATTAGAGATCGGGGGGGTCTGAGGTATCGGAGTGCTAGTGCCTCTAGTGCCACTAGTAGCACTAGTGCAACTAGCCAACAGCCAACAGCTAACAGCCAACAGCCAACAGCCAATCCATGGCTGACACATTACATTATAATGAGTTCATCTATTCCTCGCTGGTCGCTATGTGTAGCTCCTGAAAAAACGGTTATAATGCGTCAGCCCTGAGATAGCACAGCTCTTTGCACTCATCTCTGCAAAATTCACTGAGGGTTGGCGTTGCATCTAGCGCATCATTTATTCAAATCGAGGGCGATGCCGAGGCGGAGGACGGGAGGATTAATCGGGTAATGTGCGGCAGAGAAGCGCTCGGAAGGAGAGATAAAGAGGTCGCCGAGATTGTAGTACTCAACAAAGAAGCGTGCACGCTTGAGCTGAAAGCTGACGAAGGCGTTCAGATGGGGGAAGTTGCCATACTTCATCTCCGTCTGATTGACAAACTGCATGACGGCAGGCTCGTAGTAAGGGGCGTGGTACCGTGTATGCCAGCGGCAGTCCACACCAAGCATGACGCGTAGGACGCGCGCATAGTAGAAGTCGGTGTGTAATGATCCGTAAAGGCTGAGCGTAGGCAACGGCACCACATCTTGACGTGTGGAGAGCTGGTAGAGAGCTTGTAGCCTCCAGGCGAGCCAGCCCCACTTATAGTCGTGGAGGAGTCGTGCCGAGAGTATCTGTATCGGGTCGCTGCACTGCGCTGCGATAGCCTCTGGCGTCCAGTAAATCTGGTTTTGCAGTGTGGCGGTTTCGACGCTGAGCGATGTGCCAAGCTTGTCGAGGGTCAGTCGTCCGCCGAAGGCTAGTCGACGCTCATAGCCAAAGTCTACATCCCAGCGGTGGAACGTGCCGTGAAAGTGTCTCACAAAGTAGTCAGGACGTCTATTCTCAAAGTTGCCCCACGCGCGCAGTCCTACGGGGAAGCCCCAGAGACGAAAGGTCGTACTGATACCTCCCTGCGCCAATATAGCACCGATGTTTTCGCCTAGGAGCGTACTTTCGAGGAGAGCGTCGAAGTTGAGTAGCCGACCCGAGGTGCGTGCTATGCGCCCTCCGACGACGACATCCATCGCGTGGTGTCCGAGCTGCTCCTGATAGATGGAGTCGGGAGTGTAGTAGTACTTATTTGCCAAGCGCACATACGCCTCTAGGCCAAACTTGACCCACGGTCTGAAGCCCTCGCGAAGTGAGAGGACGAAGCTATTGTCCACCTCCCAGTAGCGGGTACTATCCTCGGGGAGGACGTAGAGCGAGTCGAGTGCTCCAGCGGGGCCCTTGTGCATATAGGGGTAGCGGTTGGGATACTGCTCCCAGGTAGCTTGGTTGCGGTTGACGTACTGATGGATGCCCTGTGTGAAGCTGAGGATATGCCCCACGCTAGCTATCGGCACGAAGCGCATCGTATCTGCCTCGGTGCGTCGCTCGCCAAAGATGGTCAATGTGTCTCCAGCCGTGCGTGGACGACGAGAACCAAAGTTGTATCGGTGAGAGAAGAAGAGATGGGCGTCATCAATTCCGTTCCAGACGCGCTCCGCCTGACGAACGGGTATCTCGTGACTCGCCAGATTTCGCCGACCAGAGTTACCCCGTGTAGGGTCATTGATATAGGCGTCCTCAAGGATACCGCCATTCTCTGTAATACGGGCGAAGTTGCCCCCACCGGAGAGGTAAGCCTCGTAGCGATCGAGGGTCAGAGAGCCGAAGAGACGGTAGTCGCAACTCTTGGTACGGTTGCCTATGTAGTAGCCAGGCGAGTAGGTATAGTTGAAGTCGGCTCCCAGCGCTAGCCGCTTGCTCAGGTTGAAAGCGATGGTCGCGTCAAACTGTTCTTCCCGTCTCTGCGCATCACCATTGCGCTGGTAGAAAAGCTTACTGTACGGAGTCTTGGTGCGATAAAAGAGTCGTCGCGACTCATCCCAGACGAAGCCTGAGAGCGTCTGGTTGAAGAGATAGCGATGCTGTGGTCGCAAACGGTTGAAGTAATCCATATCCATCCACGGCGAGCGCAGATTGCCCAGATAAGCCATCACGATGGAGCGACTCTCCGCTTTGACCTGATTGTGAAAGAGTGCGCTGAGCGTGTCGGGCTGCGCCTCATAGAGGGCACCCGTATAGGGGTTAATCAAGTAGCTGTGTAGCGTCTCGCCACGGTAGAGAAGCTCGTTGGGGTCCTTGTCAAAGGCGGGGAGCGGTATGTCGTAGTCGTAGCGTGACTGCGCCCTAGCGGTTGTCGCTAGGAGGCTCCATAGGAAGAGGAGACAAAGGGCGTGTCGGACTAGCTGGCTCATAGCTCAGGCGTGGTGATGAGGATGCCACCGTCGATGGGTAGCACACGGTAAGGCAGGAGCGGGCTTTGCGCAGGACCTTGGATAGGTAGCCCGCCACCATAGACGATGCTGAAGCGGCTGTGACACTTCGGACAGACAGCCTCCAGCTTGTCACTGACCATCAGCGAGACCGCAGGGTCCAGCTCCTTGGGACAGGCTAGGTCGTAGGCGTAGTAATAATCGGCCATACCACTACCAGCGAAGCCGTGAATAACGAGAATACCTCCGAAGCCAATGGCGGAGATTGCCGTGCTAGGTCTCGTGATACGCAGGTAGCCACCGACGGGGATGAGGGCGCGCCCCTCGGCACTGCCGAAGTATATCGGGTAATGCACCGGGCGCAGAGGCGTAGCATACTGCACCTCGCCTTGACACCCGATGAGTAAGAGTGTCGAGGTAAGCCATAAGAGCATATTGCGGAGAGCCTTCATCCTCGTACTTGTAATCAGGCGGGGGAACTAAGATTCGTAGCGCAGCTGCCCCAGCATCTGGGCGATGAACTGCACCGCCTCTTCTAGACGGGGGCGCACCATACCCGCAATAAAGGGATTGACCTTGGCATCCATAGAGACTACGATGCTACTCCCCTGAGTATCCTGCGGGGTGAGCCGTATGGAGACATTGGCGGGGAGCATATCGTGTTCAATCTGGTAGCGTACCTCCTCAGTGGGGATGCGCTCGGAGATGACGAGAGCTAGCTCTGCGTTGAACTTCATAACCTGCGCCTTAATTTCGCAGCGGTCGCTACTGAGAACTGAGACCTCGACCTGCTTCTCCTCAAGAAGCTGCTGCAACTCCTCGAGATGGGTCAGGTCGCTAATCTTGCGATAGATAGCCTCACAGCTATAGCTGGAGGTTACGGGTTGACTTTGTATATTCATAAAGGGTGGGCGTTGGAGCAAATGTGCGTACCTCTATCGGCCCCATTGACTGGGGTTCTTACGCCACTGAGCCAGTAGCTCGAGGTCGCTCTCGGAGACGTAACCGGCAGTGACCGCTTGTCTGATTACCTCGTTGTAGTTGGTCAGGGTGCGCATCTCTACACCAGCCTGGGCGAAGAGCTCCTCCGCCTCAGCAAAACCGTGCGTATAGACCGCCATAAGCCCCTCGACCTGAGCGCCCGCTGCCTGTAAAGCTTCGACAGCCTTCATACTGCTTCCACCCGTAGAGATCAGGTCCTCGATGACGACTACACGAGCACGCTCGGGTAGATAGCCCTCGATGAGGTTCTGCTTGCCATGGTCCTTGGCTGAGGAGCGCACATAGACGAAGGGCAGTCCCAGCTCGTCTGCGACCAGTGCTCCCCACGAGATAGCTCCCGTGGCAACGCCTGCCACAACCTCGGCGTCGGGGTAGAGGTCACTCACACGAGTGGCAAAAGCTTGCTTGATATAGCTACGATGCTCGGGGTAAGAGAGCGTCTTGCGATTGTCACAGTAGATAGGGCTTAGCCAGCCAGATGCCCACGTAAAGGGTGCATCAGGACGAAGCTCGACAGCCTGGATAGCCAGCAAACGATGAGCTACCGACTGCGCGATAGTACACTGCTGATCTGAAACTTTTGATGTCATAAGAGGATAAGTATCTTAGATATGGCACAAAGGTACGAATTTAGAGGTTAGAAGTTAGAGATTAGAGGTTAGAAGTTAGAGATTAGAGAGCATCTTCACACCACCGCCTTAACAGCAGTCGGAGCCTATCCACGATATCGTGGGTAGGCTCCGACTTTGTTTTTACCTTGCTCAGCCTTGAGAGCGAGCAGAGGTATGCTTACTTCTTTGCCGTAGCGAGCTTTCTCTTCTGCTGCTTACTGCGCACTAGGTAGGCAATAGGCGATGCGACGAAGAGCGTACAGAAGATACCATAGACGATACCAATGAGTAGCGCAAAGGTAAAGCTACGCATCGAGGCTCCACCGAGTAGGAAGATGATGAAGACCACGAGGAAGGTCGAGAACGTAGTCTGTACCGTACGAGCTAGCGTGCTATTGAGAGCTTCGTTCATCACAAGCTTCTCATCTCTATTCGGATAGTTGTGCAACGTCTCGCGGACACGGTCGAAGACTACGACGACGTCATTGATAGAATATCCGATTATTGCCAGAAGCGCCGCGATGAAGTTCTGATCCAGCTCCATGGTAAAGGGCATCACCTGCCAGAGCAGTATGTAGCTGGCCACGATAAGTAGCGTGGTGGTAGCCACAGAAGCAAAGGCTCCTAGCGAGAAGGCCCAGTTACGGAAGCGGAGCAATATGTACAGTCCCATGAAGAGCAGAGAGAGAAGCACTGCTATGATAGCCTGACGAGAGATGTCCTTAGACATACTCGGGCTGACGCGCTGCGAGCTGACGACGTAATTGTCGACAAACTCCTGCTGGGTCGTGCCCTGTGGCAGGAACTGCTGTACGCCCTCGAAGACCTTACCGATGACAAGTAGCTCCTCATCCTCGTTCTCCTGAGCCATACCGATACCGTAGTTGGTCGAGATACGGACCTGATTGCCCTCCGTACCGATGGAGGTAACGAGTACACGCTCCTCTAGAGGCTGCGTAAGAGCCGCGCGCACCTCACTCGAAGAGACTGGCTGCTCGAAGGCAACGATATAGTTACGACCGCCCGAGAACTCGATGCCTCGATTCAGACCCCATACGAAGGAACCGATGAGACCTAGCACGAGAATCGTACCAAAGATGATGAAGCCCTTGTTGCGGTTCTCCAGAATCTTGTAGGTGGGGTTGTTGAGCAGGTTGCGTGTGAGGAAGGTCGTATAAGTGACTTTGTCCATACGTCCCTTCTTATCAAGTGCCTCTACGACGATACGTGTCAGGAAGACTGCCGTGATAAAGGAAGCAATGACACCGATGATGAGCGTCGTCGCGAAGCCACGGATAGGACCAGTACCGAAAGCGTAGAGGACACCTCCCGTGATGACTGTCGTAAGGTTCGAGTCAAAGATTGCTGAGAAAGCATTTCCATAGCCATCCTGTATCGCACGAGACATAGACTTACCAGCACGAAGCTCCTCCTTGATACGCTCGAAGATGAGGATGTTCGCATCGACCGCCATACCAAGCGTCAGCACAAGTCCCGCAATACCGGACAGAGTCAAGACGCTGTGGAAGGAAGCGAGGACGCCTAGGGTGAAGAAGCTGTTCAGAATTAGTGCACCATCGGCGATGAGACCTGGGATGAGTCCATAGGCGAGACACATATAAATCATCAGAAGGATGATCGCAATGATGAAGGAGATGACACCAGCCTTGATAGACTCGCTACCGAGGGTCGGACCGACGACGCTCTCCTGCTCTATCTCTACAGAAGCCTCCATACGCCCTGAGTTGAGGACGTTGGCAAGGTCGGTCGTCTCATCGACGGTAAAGTTGCCCGAAATCTCTGAGCGTCCGCCTGTAATCTCGCCATTGACATTAGGTGCAGAGTAGACAACTCCATCGAGGACGATAGCGATGCTACGACCGATATTGCTACCCGTCAGACGAGCCCACTTGCGAGCGCCCTCATCATTCATCGTCATAGTGACGACAGGGCGGTTCTGACCGAGGTCGTTGCGTACCTCACTGCGAGCGGAGGTTACCACCTCGCCGCCTAGGTCTGGCTCCGCATTGCGGTTGCCACGGATGGCGTATAGCTCGTAGAGGTCTGTCTCCTTGCCCGTCTGTGGGTCCTTGATGGGTGAGTTGCCCCAGAGGAGCATCAGATCCTCACGTATGATATTTTGCTTGTGAGCCGCCTCAAGCATCTCATCAATCTTGTCTAGGTTAGCGCGACGTGCGTAGCCTACGATTGTACCGCGATTGGTGAGCATGAGCTTGCTAAAGAGAGCATTCTCCCCGTCGGCTGTAGACTGCGCCTGTGTCTGTGCCTGCGTAGTCTCTGTCTGTACGGTGGTTGAGTCAGTCTCAGTAGCTGTCGAGTCAGCGGGTGCGACCTCTGCGGGCGTCACGTCGCTGTCGCTTGCCATAGCGGTGAGACGGTTGTTAGCCTCGATGAGGTCGCTAGCAACCTCGTCGTAGGTGTAGGTGCGCCAGAACTGCAGGTTAGCACTACGCTGGAGCAGCTCACGGACACGCTGTGGCTCCGTGACGCCAGGTAGCTCGACAAGTATGCGACCCTGTCCCTCGATACGCTGTACGTTTGGAGCGACCACGCCAAAGCGGTCGATACGCGTCTTGAGGACATTGATGGCAGCGTCGATAGCACTGCTGTACTTCTCCTGGAGGATTTTGATTACCTCCTCATCAGACGACTTAGGAGAGATAGATTCGCGTAGAGGGCCGTTGCTAAATATGACAGCCAGTGACCCCGAAGGCTCTAGCTCCTTATAAGACTTGACAAAAGTCCCGACGAAATCATTACCTCCCTCCTTGGCAGCTCTGTCGATAGCCTCGATAAAGGCCGGCGACTGGTTGTGCCCAGAGAGATTACGCAGTAGGTCACGCCCGTTGACTTTAAGGACAACGTTCATGCCGCCCTTGAGGTCTAGACCGAGTCCTATCTGCTGATTACGAGCCTTCTTTAGGGTGTAGCCAAACCACACCTTCTCGTTGGCCATTGAGTCGAGATACGCTTTGCCATCCTCGCCAGCGGCTGTCATCGCCAGCGCCTTCTGATCGTAGTGCCTTACCACGGGGGTAAAGGAGATGTAGAAAGCGCAGATGATCGTCAGTAGTGCGGCGAAGAGGATTACAAATCCTTTGTTCTGCATGAGTATATTTGGTATATCGTTATTATTTCGCAGTGTATATAATGCCACAAAGTTACGCTAAAATATACTATTGGCAAATAGATAGCCCATAGTATATCCCAGCGCATGCCTTTGTGTCACGCCATCGCACCTGCAAATATAGAGAAAAAGAGCCGACCCGAGCGACTAGGCGAGAGGCGATCGCTGGCAAGCGCTCAAAGCCAAAGGCGAGCAATAGCAAGCTGGCCGTTAGCCATTGGCTTTTGGCTATTGGCTGGCTAACGGCTGAAAAGCCCTCAAACTATACGAAAATAGAGCGGTACTTACCGCTCTATCAATCGTTTAACTATTTAGAGCGGAAAACGAGGCTCGAACTCGCGACCCTCAGCTTGGGAAGAAATATAGCGGTGTTGTATCGGTTTGTCTGTCTGTTTGTTATTGATTGATTATTCTGATGTGCTGAATATTTGCACGCTTGGAGCTGTGCTGAATATTTGCTGAAATATTTGGTTTGCGTGATTGATTTGGTTTGTGCTTGCGGGGGTTGGTTTGGTTTGCTGAAATGTTTGGTTTGCGTGATGTGGGTACGAATTGGCGGTATCGGGTACAGGTCGGTGGGGATGTGGGTACGATTGTGCCGTTTGGGGTACGTATTAGGAGAAGCGTTGTACGGCGATGCTGGCTTTGACGCGCCAGAGCGAGGCGACACGGTCGATGCGTATTTCGAAGTCTTTGTAGTCGGAGTTGTCGGAGTGAGCTATCCAGTGTGTGAGGTGCTTGTCGCTGTCGGGGTGTCTGTATAGTCGCTTGATGTAGTCTAGATAGTCTCTATCGTCAGGGTCGTCACTAGTGCGTACAACTATGCCAAAGATTTCGCCAAAGGGTATGGATAGTGGCTCGTCTACACGGAACTCCATACGCTTGATAGCAACGGCAGAGCCGTCTAGTAGTGTCGGCTCCATTGAGTTACCACGTACTGGTGCTAGTCGTGTGGCGTGGGTATCGGGTATTGCCCAAACGCTCTCGACTTCGTCCCACTCCTCTATTAAGTTGTGACCTTGATTGCCTGCTCTGAACGGCTCTGTGTACATAGGTATGAGGTCGACCCCCATACGCTCTGCGACCTCTAGAGCTTTGTCCATCTCGTCAAGGGCGAACTCCATCGGTTGGTCTAGCTGGGTGTCAGTTTTGAGCATCGTACCCTCTCCTCTGAGAATCCAATCAGAGGAAATCATTGGGAAAGCTTCCTCCGTCTTCAAAACAATTTGTTTTGACACATCCCCATAACCATTCTTTATTGCGCTAATCTGAGAGCGTCCAATCCCCAATGTTCTAGCTAAATCAGATTGATTGTAGGCGAGTTTTTCTGAAATGAGGTAGTTTATAACCTCTGTAAATCGTTCATTCATAGCGTTTTTTCTGTTTTGTTGATTATTGCTCTATCATTTTGTTCTGAAAATGTTTGGTAGTTCAAAACATTTTGTTTACCTTTGCATCAGAAACGGGAGGAAACGTTTCTAGCAAACAAAGTAAAGAAAAACAGACTTAAAAAACAAGGGTATGGAACTAGAAGATATACAAGCTAAGGTTTGGGCGGTGAAGCCTAAGGATATGAGCCTTGAAGCTCTACTAGAAGCAGACAGACGTGCGCAAGACTCTTGTACGCAATTGGTAAGGTCAGCTTATGAGCTGGGCGAATACAATCTGAGTGGGTCTGCTATGAACAGTACAGAGGTGTGTGATGAGGCCTTTGCACTTAAAATCAAACTGTCTGAGGTCCTGCTGGATCAAGCTCGCCTCTACAGGTCGTTGACGTGGGTGCTGGAGGATGAGCTAAATAAGCGACTAGAAGCAATTGACAATTAACTAAACGAGGGTATGGAACTAGACAAAGAGACCCTCATAGGAATGATGCAGGATTGGGCATCAGATATGGATATAGAGTATAAGTCTCTAGAGTGGCTAACGAAGAGAAAGGAGAGGCTAAGCAGGAGTATAGCTAACTGCGAGCGGTCAGCCAAAAAGCTCCGAGAGTTCATCATAAACGAGTGCGACGGGCGAGATGTATCCTGTGAAGCTGCCAAGGAGCTGAAAGATGAGCTAGTAGAAGCTATTGAAATGGAAGCTGAGCTAGAGAAGATTATCGTCAAGCAACTAGACGAGGAGATAACCAAGCGACTAGACAAGTAACAACTAACGGACAAGGGTATGAAACTGACAGATATAAAGAAAGAGCTGGACGCTATCAAGGTTGAGACGCTGAATCTTGAATCCCTGCGGGATTTGGAGCGGCAGGCTGAGGCTTACGAGATGAATCTGAAACGCTCAGAGGTAGAGCTGAGGAACTATAGGGTGGATGGCGCTTTCCCTTGGTTGGTCATTAGCTCTGAGGTGTCAGATGCACAACGAGAGCTGTGTGACAAGATAAGGTCGCAAGCTAAGCTGTATGATGCTTTTGTGGAGCGCGTGAGTGATGAGATAGCCAAGCGACTAGAGACATTGAACGATTGATTGAGTTTGCTTTTTCAATTGATTTTTTTGGTTTGTAGATGCACGGGGGAACCCGTGAGGGCTTGGGGCAATGCAAGCGCCCACCCCGTGCTTTAATCACTTAGAAACTAGCAGAGGATAGAGAGATGAATATCGTAGATGCATTAGATAAGATATGCAAGCTGAAGACACGCAAAGAGACCCGTGACTTCTATCGGAGCTTGCCGAGGGAGCTACAAGAAGACACGCTTGTAATAAACACGTTGCGCAAGATTAGGGCGGAGCTGTTTTGGGAAAGCCTTTGGGTGAGGTTTTACCGCTGGTGGCTTAGAACACTTTAGAGATATACGGATAGCCCCGCTCGCTGATGTGTGTGTGACGACAAATGAGAGTAAGTGATAAGGGGAGCGGGTGCTATCCACCCCATAACAACAAGAAGACAAGGAGATGATAGAGATAGACAAAATCAATGATAGGACGCTGTACACGACAGAGGAGACAGCGAAGATACTAGGAGTAACTACTCGCAGTGTAACGAACTACAGAGTAGCTGGCAAGCTAGAGGGAATCAGAGGTGAGAACCGCAGGTTTTGCTATTCACGAGGTAGTAATATCAAGGAGTTTCTCCTAGGGAGAGACGAAAGAGACGGTATAGACAGAATAGGTAGAGGTATGGTAACAGAGATGCCAGATGTGAACGACACTGACGAGTATAGCGTCACCAAGACGGCGGAGCTACTAGGTGTATCTGATGGGTCGGTAAGGAACTGGATAAAGAGTGGGTACATCAAGTGTGGTCGGAGGAAGCATAACGGCCACCGCTTTATAACGGGTAAAGAGATTAAAAGGTTTTACATAGCAAAAAGATAAGGATATGATACTAGACGAGATTGTCGACAGCCTCACAAAGTGGCAAAAGGAGGACATTGAAGAGAGGGGTTATGTCCTACTAATAGTAGACGACAACCTGAAGTGTTGCGCAAATGGGAATAGCAAGCTACTAACCGATGCGCTTGCAATGGCTATTAACACGGATAAGACCTTTGACGAGCTTATACAGACCGCAAGACTTAAAGCAGTAACGAATACGATAAGTAACCTAAGCAAATAAGACAATGACACAAGAAGGATTAGAGAACCTCAAGGCAGTAATGCGTAAAGCTATCGAGCTACAAGTGAATGCGACCTTGGTTATGGCAACGCTCCAAAGCATCTATTGCGATGAGGAGGACGGACTAGACCAAGATGCGGAGGAGAGATTGCTCTCTGCAATCCACTTAGTAAGAATGTCAATGAATTATGTAATAGAAACTCCGAGAGAGATACAGAAAGCTTACGGAATCGAAAAGGGCTTAGCGGCCTTGGATGAGATGCTAGACAAAGAACAAGACAATGACAAAGAGTAACAAGCAGGACGAGCTGGCTGAAGCTCTCCTAGAGTGGGCTGAGGAAGACGAGGAGAATCGGAGCGTGATGCTCTTCGCCTGCGATGAGGAAAATGTACGTAAAACTTACCACGGCAGTGGTGAAAATCTAGTACTGTCTCTAGCGAATGCGCTACTAGAAGATGAGGAGCTGTTTAGCTTGTTTGCTACGGCTATACATATATGTAGGACAAAGAAAGCGAATGACGATGACGAAGCTTGAGATAACGGACGCCCTATATGATTGGACGAATGAGGACTTAGATAATCGATGTTCGCTCTGTGTCTTGACAGATGGGGATATGATTACTTGGCTAAACAGAGGGCTTCGCAATAAGCTGGTAAAAGCTCTGATAAACGCATTCTACGAGAGTGAGGACATACGTGAGCAGTGCAGACAAGCTCTGAGGTATATAGATGAGAGAGAGGACAGACAACGATTAAACAACAAAAGCAATGACGAAGAATGAACTGATAGACGGGCTCTTCGACTGGGTAGACGAGGATGGGGATAATCTCAGTGTACTGATTATCGCAGGAGACGCTACTGGTGTCCACGTGGCTGGTAAAGGGTCAGATGACAATCTGCTGAAAGCTATGACTGATGCTATGCGCAATAACGAGTATGTAAAAAATATGTGCGCCAAAGCACTGGAACAAGCAAGGTCACAAGAATTAATAAAGACAATTATAGCAAACGACTACTATGACGAAGAATAGATTGACAGCGGTTGAAGCTTGGCTCCGAGTGTTGGGGCTAAGCATCCTCGCAGGGGTGGGCTTTGCGCTGCTCATCCACGACCTAGACGCAGACACACCCACTATGTCTTGGGGATGGAGCTTAATAGCCCGCATTGCAGGCGCGGGGATGATGTATCTCACCTGCAAGATAGGCAAGGCTCTACACAAGTGGGGTATGCTACCCAAAATGCTAACGGAGGACGAGTTAGAGGACTAGAGGTATGGAGCTAGAAGAGATACTGAACAGCCTTGCTGTAGCAGAGACGAACGTATCAGAGATGCGTGAGTGTCAGCTCCGCATAGTTATGGAGCAAACCAAGAAGCTACTAAGCTCTGACGAGTTTGACGATGAGGATACGCAATTTCTACAGCTAGTCTATAAGATGCTAGACGCAGTGGACTTGCGTCTGCACATCTACGCAGAGTGGCTGAGAGATACACTAGAGAGAGTAGATATATGATAGGCAAGCTTTTAGAGCGGTGGGTGAACCGCTATTACAGCAAGGACGTAAGGTTTCGCTCTGTGATGCTTATACAAGGGGAGCAGGACGACACGCTGGTCAAGATGTATGGAACTAAGAAGAGCCTCATACGGAACCTCTACGTAGCTATGATACGTGACAATGATATACGTGAAATCGTGCTAGAAGCGTCCGACATGTACCGAGAGGCAGAGGAAGAGACTCAATGGAGTATGTGAAGACGCTCTCCGAGCTGAGCAAAGAAGATAACGACAACTAACTAAACAAGCAATATGCAAGAGATTACAATCGTGGGTAACATCGGCAAAGATGCCGAGGTAATCCAAACGAGAGACGGCAGAGGGGTGTTGACCTTTAGCGTGGCTGTCAATGAGAACAAGGAAGAAGCTCCTACGTGGTATGACGTATTTGTCAATGGCAACTACGATAAGATGGCTCCCTACCTTGTCAAGGGTACGAGGGTGCTAGTCAGAGGACGGCTGAAAGCTGGTATGTGGACTAACCAGCAGGGCAAGAGTGGTATCTCGCTACAAGTGTCAACCAATACAGGGAGCATCGAGATACTGAAGTTTGCTGACGACAACAATGTCGGGAGCAAAGCGGTGTCTCAGTCACAGCCGAGGTCTCAGCAGGCAGAAAAACCGATGCCCCAAGGTCAAGGGTGGCACACCGCACAGCAGATGCAACAGCGTCAGAGTGGTGAGAAGCTATTGTTTTAGTACAACCGAATAATGAGAGTATCAAGGATATGACAATCACAACACAGATAAAGCAGATACGAGAGCATCTAGAGAGCGGTAAGAGTATCACCCCGCTAGAGGCTCTAGACCTGTACGGTAGCTTACGCTTAGGCGCCTGCATCTGGACGCTCAGGCACAAGCACGGTATGAATATAGAGACGAACCTTATCGAGCAGGACGGCAAACGCTTTGCCGAGTATAGCTTAGTAGACTAACCGCTTAGCACCTATATATAGCTATGGCACGACAGAATCAGATTAAACACGACAGCAACGCACGCCAAGATGAGAAGCTTCTCGCCTTGCGTATGAAGCTGGGCTGGGAGGGCTACGGGCTATATTGGGGCATCATAGAGATACTACGAGACCGCACAGACCACACAGGCTCCAAAGATTATAATGAGATAGCCTTTGGACTCCGTGTAAGTGCAGGACTTGTCAAGAAGATTGTCGAGGACTTTGGGCTATTCACCTTTACCGAAGATGGTAAGCGTTTTTACTCCAAGCGTCTCTCTAAGGACATGGACAAGCAAGCTCGTATCTCTGAGAAGCGTAAGCAAGCTATACAGAAGCGGTGGGAGAAGAGAGATACAAGTGTAGATACAAATGTATATACAAATGAAATACAATTGTATCAACAAGAAAAGGGTACCCTTTCTTCCCCCCTTAAAGAAAAGCAAGAAATACCCCCCACACCCCCTAAAGAAGTAAAAGAAATATACCCCCCTATAATCCCCCCAAAAGAAAGCGCAAAGCGCGGTCAATGCGCGCGCACGCACGAGGAGGGCGCAAAGGAAAATTTTGGGGAGGTGGTAGGTGCTGAGGTGACCCCACCCACAGCAAACATCTCTGCTGACGCAGAGAAAGAAAAAAGTTGCGCTAAAAAAGAAAGAGAGTGGGAGCTGGACTTACCTGCTGAGGTGAACTACTACCCTCGTGAGGAGGAGCGCATCTTGTCGCAGGCTAGTGACTATGCGGAGGTGCCGAGGGGTGCTGAGGAGGATAGCTATCCGCAGGCGACCCGTGGGGACTTTGCTACGGTGATGAGCTGGTGGAATATGAATATAGCCCGAGGGCGTATTACGGTGGTTAGTGAGCTGACGAGGACACGCAGGTATAAGCTGATAGAGCGTATTGCCGAGTGGCGCACGAAGAGCCCAGGGGGTAGCCTAGGTGAGACGCTGAGCAAGCTAGAGAAGCAGATAGAGACTTCGTCACTCTTGCGAGGTGATAAGGGGCGGTGGGTGATGACCTTTGACTGGCTGATAGCCGATGACACTAATTGGGTCAAGGTGCTAGAGGGTAATTATAACGATAACACAAACAACAACAAGAATGGAACAGGTGATAGGTATGCGAACCGCAGAGGACGTGAAAGAGCTGTTGCTTCGGCTGAGAGTTTTGCCAAGTGGGATGGGAAGTTTTAAGCTTCCTATGACGGTAGACGAGGCTGAGCAGTATATCCGTGGGGCTTTTGAAGCGCAGGTCGAGTTACGAGGTGGCGTTGTGCAGTACGACGAGATGACGACCAAGAACCTACGGCTGGTCGCTGAGACGCTAGCAGGAGATAGTCACAAGTTTGGTCTACTCCTAGCGGGTACTTGTGGAAACGGCAAGACAACCACGATGCGGGCGGTGCAGTCGGTGGTGATGCTTCTGAACAACACCTACTACAACCGCCGTGGTGAGGGTATCGGCAACCGCCTACTAGAGGCTAAGGAGATAACGCAACTATCCGATAAAAGCGGACAGTTGACAGTCTACCAAACGATACCGCTACTCTTCCTCGACGACCTCGGCAGAGAGCCGACAGAGGTACTGAAGTACGGCAATGTGACTAGCCCCATTACGGAGCTACTAGAGTACCGCTACAACCAACGGCTAACAACCATCGTGACGACCAACTTAGAGCCGTCCGAGATAAGGGAGAAGTACGGAGACCGTATTGCCGACCGCTTCAATGAGATGTTTGCGCTGGTGAGCTATACGGGGGTGTCGTACAGACGCTAGAGATTAGAAGTTGAATTTTAGAGATAGAACTATGATACCACAAACACGGGGGCTGAGGAATAACAACCCCTTGAACATTCGGAGGAGCACCGACAAGTGGTTCGGGCTGAGACCCACACAGCGAGACCCAGCCTTTTTCCAATTCGTCGACCTCACCTATGGCTATCGAGCCGCAGGCAAGCTCTTACAGAACTATCAAAAGCTCCACAGCCTCTACAACCTTAACGGACTGATAGAGCGGTGGGCACCCGCCAAGGAGAATAACACCAAGGCATACGTGGCACGAGTAGCCCGTGAGCTATCCACGTATGCAGGCAGGATGATAGACGGAGAGACGCACCTTGACCTCATCCACGACAAGGAGCTACTCCGCAAGACCATCATCGCTATGCACATCGTGGAGAATGGAATGCGCCCCATAGCTAGTCAGCTAGAGGCGCTAGATAAAGGGTTGTCGATGCTATGAAGAAAGTAGACCAATTGACGACCCCGAGCGAGTATGTGCGGGAGCGTGAGGAGCTATACAGTAGGGTTGTAGACTGGTATGCTTATCAGAGACAGTGGCTCTCACACAAGGATTCGGTCTCGGCAGTGACAGCTCGCTATCGAATCAACTACGAAACACTTAAACAAAAATGCATCCAAGCAGGTGTATGGGAAGTATGAATATGAAAAAGATAATGAAGAGAGCGGGGCAGGTTATCGTGAACGTCCTCGCAGGTATCGCAGTGGCTGTGCTGTTCGTGCTGAAAGTCTTAGCGAAGTGTGCTAACGTGCTGACGCTAGCGGGTGTTATCGCTATCCTCGTAATGCTATGCAGAGGCTAGCCAAGGTACTCGCAACTATTTGGTTTTTCGGAATAGTTGCGGGATGCGCCCCCCGCTACGTACCTGTACACCACTACCAAGAGGTGGAGCGGGTCAAGGTCGAGCGGGACAGCGTCCACTACACCGACACCGTCCGCATCGCCGAGCGTGGCGACTCGGTGATACTGGAGGTAGTCAAGTGGCGGACACGCTACAAGACCGCCACCGATACGCTTATCCGAGTGGACACGGTACAGCTCCCGCCAGAGCTTGTAGCTCCTGCACCTGCTAAGAGCTGGACGGATAAGTGGTGGGCGGGGTTTGTGTTTGTTGCTTTGTCCTTGCTTGTGGGGGCTGTGTCCCTTTACTTGCTGGGCAAAGAGTTTAAGTCAGAATTTGGAATCTAAGACTATGCAGAACATCGAGAGCCAGATACAGCAGGCGTGCATTCGTTGGGTACGACTGGAGTACCCCCGCCTCATCGTCTATGCTATCCCCAACGGAGGTAACCGCAATCCTATCACTGGGGCAATCCTCAAGGCTGAGGGGGTACTAGCTGGCGTGGCGGATATATTTGTTGCCAAGGCAAACAAGTACCACCACGGGCTATATATCGAGATGAAAGCTCCCAAGGGCAAGCAGGCACCGAGTCAAAGAGCTTTCGAGCGTGCCGTCTCGCTAGAGGGGTATCAGTACTCGCTCTGTCGCTCCTTTGAGGACTTCCGAGCGGTGATTAAGACCTACCTAGAGGACGTGGAAAAATAGACACCTGTCTATCATTCAATAGACACCTATCTATCAAACAAAAGACAGCTGTCTATTGAAAAATAGTCAAATGACTATCAAAAATTAATTGCCCAACTATTGATTGTTAATTGCCCAACTATTGATTGATAGTTGCCCAACTATTTCCCAAGCGTATAGCCAATGTCACGACAAGTCAAGACGCATCTGACGGACGAGGAGTATGACCGATTTGAGACCATACGGTCGGGGTACGGCTTTCGCAGTGCCTACGCACTAGCGCACGCCTGTATCAACGTATGCACCGCTATACTAGCTGAGCGGGCGCGCAGAGGTGACGAGGGGGTGCCAAGTGTGGGGGACGAGATAGCGGTCGCCTTTGCCGAGTACGCTCGCCACGAGGTGCAACCCTCCGACCAATCAACAAGCGGGGGGCAGTACGAAGCTCTGACTAGCTCGCAAGCTAGCCAAGAGCCAAAGGCTAAGAGCCAAGAGCCACATACGAACAAGCACCACGCAGACGCTTATCTCGTACGCAACTACGGGGGGCTGAGGCGTAAGTACAGCGGGACACTCAGGCGGGGGACCTCTGAGACACCGCAAGATGTGTTGCACGATACTTTGCTGGGTCTGTATAGGCTCCCTGTGGAGTTTGCAACGTATGAAGAATTTAGAACAGTAGCCAATGATAAACTTAAATATAACGGGCGGTAAGCGTTACACGACCGACAAGGTCTACCGCCAGCTGATAACCTCTCGTGAGTGGGTACGACTTCGCAAGCAGAAGCTGTGGCGCGACCCGCTCTGTGAGCGTTGCAAGGAGGGGGGGCGTGTGACACCCGCCACCTGTGTACATCACATCACACCTATCGAGACTGAGATAGGCAATCCCGACCGTATGCGCCAGCTCGCATACAGTCCTAAGAACCTTATGAGCCTCTGCGAGCCTTGTCACCACGACATACATCGGGAGCTAGCGAGCGGGGGCAAGGAGGCTACCAAAGCGCGCCACAAGGCACGCACGGGGGCTTTTGTCGCTAACTTTCTAAAGGGGGGTAACAATGAGTAGAGTAACATACGACTGGACTTTAGCGGGGGCGACCTTTGCGAAGAATCGGGGGCGTGTTTTCTCCTGCTTCTCAGGGGGCGGGGGTAGCACTATGGGGTACAAGCTAGCGGGGCTAGACGTAATCGGATATAATGAGGTCGACCCCTATATGGCGAGATGCTACGAGACTAATCACAAGCCAGCGGGGCATCTCTGCTTTCAAGAGCCTATACAAGAGTTTCGGAGGCGGGAGGTGTTGCCCGAGGAGCTTTATCAGTTAGACATCTTAGACGGTTCGCCACCCTGCACATCGTTCTCGATGGCGGGTCTCCGTGAGCGGGGCTGGGGTAAGGAGCGCAAAGCAAGAGAGGGGGGCGTGTCGCAAGTCCTCGATACGCTATTCTTTGAGTTTATTGCGCTTGCTGAGAGGTTGCAACCTAAGATAGTCATCACTGAGAATGTGGCGGGGCTGAGGCAGGGGGCAGCTAATAAGTACGCAGATGCTATACTGACGAAGCTAGGCGAGGCGGGCTATGTACCGCTAGAGTTCAAACTCAACGCCAGGCGTATGGGGGTGCCACAGATGCGGGAGCGCATCTTCTTCGTGGCTCTGCGTCGAGACCTCGTGGCGAGCGTGCCAAACGTGGGGGGCCGTCCGCTCCTCGACTTGACATTTGACGGGGCTGACATTACCTATGGTATGATAGCTGACTATGAGGGGCGACTGATGGACACGACAACGAAGAGTTACAAAATATGGTGTCGCAAGCGGTGGGGCGATAGGAAATACAGCCAGATACTAGAGCGTGACGGCGAGCCCTATGGGTGGTACACACATCAATTTCAATACGCTCACAAAGTACCCTATACAGTTACGACAAACGTTCGCAAAAACATGCTACTCTATGACCAGCCCCGCCACCTGAGTGATACGGAGCTATTCAAAATATCCTCGTGGCCCCGTGATTACGACTTCTGCGGGCGACGTCCTGATTACGTCCTCGGTATGAGTGTCCCGCCTCTAATGATATACGGCATCGCTAGTCGCATCTTAGAGCAGTGGGGCGGAGTATTTAAGTAATACTTAATAACTGACGGGGGTGGCCATTTTCGTGGTGTCACGCAAAAGGTCGGGCAGTCGTCAAAGATTCTTTGACAACTCACTCGCATTCGCTCGGACAAGTCACAAGAAAAGCCCCACGGCACTCTCTCGTGTCGTGGGGCTGTTGTCTGTTTGGTAGTGTCTAGTCGGGGGGGGACTAATCCTCCCAAGTCTTAATCACCGTGTAAAATGGATTCGGTATCGGCAAATCTGCCTGAAGATAAGCGACCCCCTCATTATCTACCCAAACGGGGTGCCCGTAGCTACTTTGTGGGTGTTCGGTCGTGGCGTGTACTGCTATCTCTCGGCCCGTTGCGGTCTCCTTTAGAATTGCTCGTCTCATAGTCTTGTATTTGGTTGTGTTGTTATACTGTTGCTAGCTCTCTAGCGAGTTCGTGGAGCGCCCCCTTGATGCTATTGATGCGCTCGGGGTCGGGGGATTTGATACCATAGATATACCGCCTGAGCAAGTCCGTACTGATACCTACGCTACGGGCTATCTCAGATACATTGAGCTGGGGGAAACGCCTAAATATCTCGGCTACCTCATTGTCGGGGCGGGGCTCCTCGTCCTTGTAAAAGCTGGATATGTGTATATCCTCATCTAAGGACTCCCACCGCACCGCCTCGCCTCTGAACTCGATACGATACCCCGCCCGCTCCTCATCGGTCGCATCTAGTAACGTAGGAAAAGCCTCTAGGGGGCGGCTATACTCCCCGCCCTCTGTCGTACGCATATAGATGCGTCCATCGGCGAACCAAATCTTCTGTATTGTCTCCATATCCTTTTCGTCTTAATGATACTGATACCACACCTCGGCAATCTCCTCGGCACGCTCTCTTACTAGCTCGATAGCCCGTCTTAGGTCGCCCGCCTTTAGCCCCTTATTATACACTACTCGGAGCCGTGGCTCTAGCTCTATCTTTGCGTGGTCGTCTCCTCGTGCTACGTGTACGTGTATCGGCTCGTGGTCGTCTGCGTAGAAGAAAAAGCGCAACCCGTACGCTATAAATATCGTCGGCATCTTGTCTCTTGCTTATGTTACAAAGGTAGGTAATAGATTTGTTTTTCACAAGGGGGCGGGGGTTAGTCCCCCGCGTTTATCATCTCAAAAAGGTGGCGGGCGGCATCTTGTATATATCCGTGAATGATTGGGTCAGGTAGTGAGTGCTTTAGGCTTGGAGTTGCGCTTTTTAGGTACTCGCTTATGCGGTGACCATCATAGTAAAGTACATAGCAGGAGTAAGCAGCGCGGGTTGCTTCGTTTGGGACGAATTGCTCCAAATCATCACAAAGGTAGGGGCGCTCTAGTAGGTAGTAAATAACCTGTCTAGTTGCTTCGGGTACGAAACCCGCTGTTTCTAGGTACTTATCTACGTTTGTGCGTGTTAGTGCTGTTGTGTTATATACGGTTTGCATAGCTGTATTATCTATTTTGGTTTGGTCGTGTTCGTGTTGTGGGTGCCACGTATTGCAGTGGCACCCCGTGAAGTGGTTAATGCGCGCAGTAGTAGTATATAGTATCCTCCTCGCGTCCCGTGTGACCTCCTGCTATCTCATAGCAGGTAATGTCGCGCCCAAATAGTGATAGCATAGCCTCCTCCATATCCTGGCCGCTTAGGTATGCACTATATAGAGCGTTATACTCATACTCAGGTAGCCACGGACATATTGCCCACTTTTCAGCGGCTAGTGGTGTGTAGGTGTATACTAGCTCGTTGAGGTCGTCAATTGGTCCGTGGACCTCCTCGTACTCGGCTAGACTGTTGTAGCTCTCTACTATGATAGTAGGCGCTTGTGCGTTGCGGTAAGTTGTTACCGCTGTTGTGGTTGTCCGTGCGCTGGTTGCGCTGTCCTTTGCGCTGTTCGCGCGGTTGTCGTACTTGTTCATTTTGGTTTGTAAAAAAAGTGCCCTGCAATGTGGGGTGAAGAAACACGACATAAAAGTCAAGTTAACCACAAAGCAGGGCAATGAGTATGTTTTTGACTAAGGGTGCAAAGACCTTGTCGTGTTTCTTCAATGGCAAAGGTACAACAATTTTTGAAACCTGCAAGCGTTTTTCCGATGAATTTGTAAAAAGAATTTAGTTCGAAGAATCAAGTAGCTACATTTCAATCACTTACGATGTGAAAGTTATACTAATTTCTGATTTTGTTTTCTGCTATTCTATTCGATTCACCCGCTTGTGGTCGTGGTCGGTCGTGGTCGGTCGTGGTTACTCTTATATATAGGTAGTGCGTCCGTGGTCGGTCGTGTCGCTTGCTTGTATATCCTCTTATTTGGTGTCTGCTTGCTCCGTGGTACGCTTTTGCGGTGCGTTGTGGTGTGTGTGCGTGGTGTCGTCCGTGTGGAGCTTGTGAGGTGTATATATATAGGTAGTGCGTCCGTGGCTGTATTGTGGCACGTTGTGGCTGTATTGTGGTGCGTTGTGGTCGTGTTGCGTGTCTGTTGTCGGTCGTGCCTACAGTGGCCACCGCCTGGCCACCGTGGGGACGGTTGTTGCACCTTTGGCACCCGACCGACAGAGGGGGGGGGGAGTGTTTTCTGAGAGGGGGGAGGGGCTAACCGAAACCCACCCCGTCCCCATTTTTATGCGCGAGGTCGAAAAAAATGTGATTTTTCAGCACAAAACAGGGGAAATTCAATTTGAAACGGTGATTTTTCAGCTGGAAACGGTGATTTTTCAGCGCAACCAGAGGTAAAACAGCTACGAAAAAGAAGAAAAGGGGTGTTGTGGTGCGATTTTGGGCAGTTAATTGAGCGGAGTATGCTGTTTTTGGTGCTTTTTGGGTGATTGAGGAGGCTTTGTGGTGTGATTTTTGGCGGTCAATGGGTCTTTTGGGTGGAGCGGAGGAAAAAGGAAGTCCCGCTCACGAGTGACCGAGGATATGGGAGAGAGCGGTCAACGGAGCGGGACGCACAGACAAAAAGCAAAGCGGACTAACGCTTAGACTGAAAAAAGCAAAACTGACTTAACCTAAAACTAATAGAACACCTTATGAAAAGAAACACTCAAAACTACTTTGTACTAGAACCAATAAATGTGGCTATCTACTTTGCTACGACAAAGGTAATGAATGTTATTCATCTGGGCTGTTGCGTGGTGGTGTATTTGTGTGGAGTTGGTGTGTGGTTGGTACTAAAAACGTGGGTTGCGGTGCTTATAGGTAGTAGTAATCAGTATAAGTGTAATGCAACCGAGTAAGAGGAGAGGAAGAAAAGTAGAAGATATTCGAGAGGACTATAGTGACTTTGTGGAGAAATTCAAGCCGAAGAAGACGACAGACGATTGCTATACGCCCGATGAGGTGTATAGTGTGGTGCTTGCGTATGTTATGGAGCGGTGTCCCGAGGTGCGGTCTCTGCGTGTGATGCGTCCGTTTAAGCCAGGCGGAGACTATGAGGCGGAGGACTATACGGGAGCTGTTGTGATAGACAACCCGCCCTTTAGCATCTTGTCGAAGGTTAAGCAGTTTTATATCGAGCGAGGTATTCCGTTCTTTTTGTTCGCTCCTAGCTTGACGCTGTTTGGCGGAGATGATAGGTGTTCTCGTATCGTAACCCACGCTGATGTTGTTTATGCTAATGGTGCAAAGGTTAAAACCTCGTTTGTGAGTAACCTCTTTGGCACTAGGAGTGTTATTGTGGATGGGTGTCTGCGGACTCGTATCGAGCAAGCGCAGGAGGGGCAACGTGCGGAGAAGAGCATCACGCTACCGAAGTATAAGTATCCCGCTCACGTGACGAGTAGTGCTTTGCTTGGCACGCTGTGCGTAGATGGTGTGTATCTAGAGATAGACGAAAGCGAGTGCGAGCGTGTCTGTGTGCTGGATAGTCAGCGTCCCCTAGGTAAGAGAATCTTTGGGAGTGGGTTCCTCTTGTCGGATAGTGTGGTGGAGCGCATCAAGGTGGAGCGCATCAAGGTGGAGCGCACCAAGGTGGAGCGGGAATGCGTAGAGTGGGAACTATCGGAGCGAGAGCGTGAAATTATAAAGCGGTTGAGCAATGGCAAGGAGAACGAATAGCAAGGAGACGCAGGCGAAGCGTAAGGCGAGTAGTGCTAAGCGTGCAGAGGCACCGCAGGAGGATAAGGCGAAGAAGAAGTTTGAGGAGATAAAGGAGGTGCTGACAGACCTAAAGCTGTACAGTGAGCTGTACGATAGCTTGATAATGAGCTGTGCGCAGATGATTTATCTGCGTGATGAGGCTTTTAGGTCTATGCAGGAGTGCGGTGTAACCGTTGAGGAGCATACGAGCGCAGGCGATACGAGACTGAAGATAAACCCCGCTTTCAACGCTTACCGAGATACGACTAAGGAGTTGCGTGGTGCTTTGAACGACCTTGCAATGAATGTGCGTGCGTCTATGGCACCGACCGAAGACCAGCTAGACAGTCTGACCGACAAGCTAGACAACATTACGCAATGACGGTGACGCTAAAGGAGCAGGCGACCGAGCGCATCAAGTCGTGCAAGCTCCCCGCTAGCAAGTGCAAGGAGGCTGACGCAAGGCTATACACCTACCTCTTGGGGCTAAAGAAGTACCCCGAGAGACACAACGCTTATGAGCTATTGGCAGGTGTGCGCTTTGTGGAGCTGATGGAGCGTTACGAGTGGCGACCATTAGCTGTCAAGCGGTTTATCGTCTTCTATGAGTACCTACAGTTCCCGGGGAAAAAGGGCAAAGAGCGGTACAAGCTAACCCCAGTGCAGGTGTTTCAGTTCGCTAGCATAATGGGCTTCTACCACAAAGGCACGGACAAGCGACTGACCCGTGAGGCGCTCCTCTTCGTGCCGAGGAAGTTTAGTAAGACAACCAGTGTAGCAGCACTAGCGGTGTATGACCTACTCTATGGTGACAGCAACGCTCAGTGCTATGTAGGGGCGAACAGCTACAACCAAGCGCAAATCTGCTTTGCGGTGATTAAGTCGGTACTGAAGAACCTCGACCCTAAGATGAAACGCTTTAAGGTCAATAGGGAAAAGGTGTACAACCTAATGGCAGGTAAGACTAGCTTTGCTGAGTGCCTAGCGTCACGCAGTGATACGCTAGACGGACTAAACGCTAGTACCGTCATCCTAGACGAGTATAGCCAGAGCGAGAGTGCCGACCTCAAGAACGTCCTCACCAGCTCTATGGGAGCAAGGCTCAACCCGCTAACGATTGTGATAACGACCGCTAGCGATAAGACAGCCACCCCCTTTTACGAGATGCTCAGTCTCTACAAAAGCATCTTGCGAGGTGAGGTCGATAATGATAGCGTCTTCGCCCACATCTTCGAGCCAGACGAGGGAGACGATGAGGGCGACCCCGACACGTGGCGCAAGGTACAACCGCATATCGGTGTGACCGTGTACGAGGACTTCTACGAGAGCGAGTGGACGAAAGCCCGCCTCAGCTCCTCCGATATGAAAGAGTTCCGCAACAAGCTACTAAACATCTTCGCCGAGGATAGTGCCAAGTCGTGGATAGAGGGTAAGGAGATAGAGGCACTCTACCTACCCGAGGGGTATGTGGAGGACTACCGCAATGCACGTGCCGTCTGTAGTGTAGACCTCTCTGTTGTGGACGACTTTTCCGCAGTGACTTATCTGCTCTATATGCCTGGCCGTGTCGTGCCTGGCCGTGAAGTGTCCGTGCCGTTTCACAGCATTACGGAGTACTACTTCCCACGGGGTCAGATAGGCACTCACCCCAATAGCGAGCTGTACAAGCGTTGGGCTGATTACGGCTATCTGCACCTCGTCGAGGGAGAGGTGATTGATTATAGGCGCATCGTGGAGGATATACTCCGCAAGCCCTTTGCAATCCTCGGTATCGGCTACGACAAGTACAAGGCGCGGGAATTTATCCAGATGCTAGAGTACACGCCAGGCGTAGGCAAGCAGTTTTTGTATGACGTGCCACAGACCTATGGCGCTTTCACCTCGCCCGTAGAGAGTTTGGAGCTGACGCTCTACCGCAGGCAGATAACCTTTGAGCGCAACCCCATCACCGCCTATTGCTTTGATAATGCCGTGATAGACGAAGACAAGCTGGAGAACCGCAAGCCTATCAAGCGACAACCGCTCGGCAAGATAGACGGCTGTATTACCAATGTGATGTGCTTTTGGATGATGCAAAACGTGCAGAGCGTCTGACAATGGTACTAAAAAGGGGGTGCTAAATGCTTATGGTAGAAACTTCATAGCAATACAACGAATGCACGAGATATTACTAATCACAGCGACCACCATCGTCACGGGCATCATCGGTGCCATTAGTGCCGTGTGGTCGTACTGGAGAGGTCGTAAGAAGCAGGCCATCGAGGTGGGTGTAGCGGGTACCGTGGCCCTCCGAGAGATGAGCGAAACAAATACAATCCTCAGTGAGCGTGTCAACGACCTATACGAGGTTGTCCTTAACCTACGCAAGGAGAATGCTCATCTGCTCGCCAACCAGGCCACGATGCAGGAGCATATAACCAAGCTCAAAGAGGAGAATGCTCAGCTCCTAGCGACCAACAACAAGCTCCTTGAAAACCAAAAGCGACTGGAGTCACAGCTCCGCACGCTGACCAAGCAGTATAAGCGAGACACAACCAATGAGTAAGTCTGTAGAGATACTCCGACAGCTAGTCGGTATGAGACCACGAGAGAGGCGCGAGGGCGACCCGACCGTGCAGGTGTACGACTACAGTACGCCACGGCTCACCGAGAGTATCAAGACGGCTGAGCAGGCTATGTGTCTACCGACCGTCTACCGATGCGTGGATATCCTTAGCGGTACGGTGGCGATGATGCCACTGAAGTACAAGAGACGCGCTGAGGGCGAGCTGTACAAAGTCTTCGAGGATAGTCCCACATCGGATATGCTGTGCGGTATGGCTAACGACCAGCAGACATTCTTCGATATGATGGGTGCCGTGGTAGCGCAGAGGTTGCTCAAAGGGAACGCCTACCTCCTCCCCCATTGGCGAGCAGGTGAGGTGTACGCACTGACGCTACTAGACCCCGATGCAGTCTTCTACGACCGCAAGGAGCGTCTGTATCGTGTCAACGACTACTACAATGGTATCGTGGAGAGTTACAAGCCGAGCCAAATCGTGCATATCAAGAACCGCAGTCTAGACGGAGGTTATTCGGGTGTCTCTACTATCCAGTATGCAGCCCGCACGCTGAGCCTAAGTGCTACAGCCGATAGTCAGACGCTAGACGGGCTAAGCAGTGGCAACACACAGCGAGGAATTGTAACAGGAGCCAATGTAGTACAAGGGCTTGGAGCAGTGCAGGACAGCTTTATGACAAGCGTAGCTAATCGTTTGTCCCGAGACTTCTCTAGTGGCAAGGCGATAGTCGAGGTGCCAGGGACTGTCGAGTTCAAACCGCTATCCATAACGCCCGCCGATGCGCAGTTGCTAGAGACCCGAAAGTTCTCGCCTTATGACATCTGTCGCTTCTTCGGTGTTCATCCCGATATGGTGTTTGTCAGTGGGGGCAGTAGCAACACTTACCAGAACCACGCCACGAGTCAGCTAAGCTTTTATCAGCAGACGCTCGCCCCGATACTTAGGCAGATAAGCACCGAGATGAGTTGTAAGCTTATCCCCTACTCGCTCAGACGCAAGTACAAGCTAGAGTACGACCTAGACGATGTCTTTGTGAGTGACTTAAAGAGCAGGAGCGAGTACTACGCTAAGGCGATAGGCAGTGGCATCCTCACCCCTAACGAGGTACGCATCAAGGAGGGTCGAGAGCCGATAGCAGGTGGCGACACAACCTTTATGAGCTGTAACGTCTTCCGCCTTGACGGCTTGGGCGAGAATGCCCCGAGCGCACCCGAAGCACCTCGCAGTCCTAGAAACAACGATAAAACAACCAACAATAATGAGCCAGACGAATAGAGAAGTCCGCTCCCTAGAGGGCGAAATCAAGATGGTCGGAGACGACCGCATCGTAGAGGGCTATGCCGTGGTCTTCAATAGCAGGAGTAACGAGCTGTGGGACTTTGGCGATGGCACCTTTGTAGAGGTAATCGAGCGAGGAGCTATCACCCCCGAGCTAGTAGCTAGTAGCGATGTCAAGGCACTACTCTACCACAACCGAGAGCGCGTGTTAGGTAGGAGCAACAAAGGCGCAGGCAGTCTGACGCTAGAGCTAGACAACCACGGGCTGAAGTACCGCTTTACGGCACCGAACACGGCAGACGGAGATACAGCCGTGGAGCTAGTCAAGCGTGGCGATATATCGGGTAGCAGTTTCGCCTTTACCGTGGCGAAAGGTGGCTCCCGTATGGAGGAGCAGGCAGACGGCACCGTCCTACGCACCATTACCAAGATAAGCGGGCTGTACGACATCACGCTGACCCCCGACCCCGCTTACAGCGACACGAGCGTAGCTGTGAGAGAGATGCAGGCTAAGCAAGAGCCCGAGCCAATGCCTAAGCAAGAGCCAAGGGCTAATGACTTTCCAGAATTAGGAAACAGATACAACAACTTAATAAATCCTTTTAACCAACAGCAGTATGAATAAGAAAGAGTTGCTTCTACAGAAGCGAGAGACGCTCCGCACGATGGAGGAGGAGCGCAAGGCAGGCAAGCTCACCGAAGAGCGAGCCAAGGAGTATGACAAGCTCCTAGGCGAGGTCGAGGAGCTGACGAGAGAAGTCCGCACGGAGGAGTTGAACGCGCTCATTGAGCCGTTCCAGCCCAAGCCCGAGAAGAACGAGTATCGAGAGCTACTCGACAAGGCTGTAGAAGCTCGTGAGAAGAGCAAGGCTCAGACCATAGAGCTACGAGCTAATGAGACGATGATGGCCGATGTCAAGAGCGTCACGCCTCAGCTCTTCCAGCAGTTGATGCGTCCGCTACACGAGGCTTTTGTCCTCAACAAGCTAGGCGGTAAGGTACTAATGAACGTACAGGGCGAGCCTATCTTCCCCTCTATCGCTGCTCTTGATGCGCAGTTCGTAGGCGAGGCAGTTGCACTGACCTCTAAGAAGATTTCGCTCAAAGCTCAGAAGATGACCCCTAAGCGTGTGGGTATCTCTCTAGATGTGACCTCTCAGTCCATCAATCAGAGCGCCGTAAACCTCCCCACTGAGATAATCGAGGGTATGGGTACGGGTCTGACTCGTGCTATCCACCAGTACATCTTCTCAGGCACGGCTGTAGGCGGTGCAGGCGATAGCATTATGAAGCCCGTCCTTGATGCGGCTACTCAGTACGCGCCCGCAGACCTCAACCTCAAGTTGGTTGTCGGTCTAGAGAGCAAGCTACTAGATGAGGAGTTCGTACCCGCTCAGATGAAGGGCGCCTATGTAATGGGTACCAAGGCTTATTGCGCACTGAAGAGTACGCCAGTAGAAAAGGGTAATCCTAAGATGCTCATCGAGGGCGATATGATGAACGGCTACCCCGTCATCGTAACGAACTTCATCACGCCCGATGCTATCATCTTCGGATGCTGGGACTACCTCGCAGCGGTTCAGTTTGGCACGCCTCGCCTCGTTATCGACCCGATTTCGCAGGCCAATAGGGACGTAGTTCGCTTTACGCTGAACACCGATATCGATGCTAAGCTCCTACTACCCGAGGCGTTTGTCGCAGTCAAGGCTAAGGCAGGCGCGTAAGCAGTAGACAATAGCTATGTCACAGCACGTCACACTAGATGAGCTCAAGGCGCAACTCAATATCGAGTATGCCGACGAGGACGCTTACCTCACTCACCTCCTAGAGGTGGGCGAGGAGGCTGTCCAGTTGTGGATAAATCGTCCCTACGAGGAGGTTTTGACCGCTGAGGGACGACTACCCGCACCGCTCCGTCACGCTATCCTTATCGAGTGTGCCCGTCTGTATGCACATCGTGAGGGTGAGACGACACGCACCGAGGAGGTGCCCTTTACGCTCTCTGCACTGATACTTCCTTACCGACTAGAGCGATGAGAGCAGGTATCCTAAGAGAGCGTATCGAGTTACTCGCTGAGGAGCGCACGCAGGACGCTAGCGGAGCAGTCCGCAAGCATTGGCGCACGCTCGCCACGGTACGTTGTAGCAAGATACGGATGATATACCGCTACGACCGTGACGGCATAGTCGGCAAGGAGGAGTGGGACCCTATGGGCGCCCGCTTCATCCTCCGCTACAGTCCCGCTGTCGAGCGAGCCGAGCGGGTACGCTATCGGGGTATGCTCTTCCGTATCACGATGCAGGACTACAATCAGCGAGACCGCAGTATAACCCTTTACACCGAGCGAGTGAATCTATGAAAATGACTCTGACCATACCCCGCAGTGACCTACAGCGCGTCAATGACGCTTTGGGGCAGGTGGCACTGATAGACAAAGACCCGCGCGTTGCCGAGGGCTTTCTCCAAGGTGCTAAGTACCTCAAAGAGCGTGGGCGTGCTGAGTACTTGCGTAGGTGGAAAGGCTTCGAGCATCAGCGGTCGACCCGCTTTGTGTGGGGCTTTACCGCTAAGAGCAAGCGGGAGAAAGTAGACGCTATCGCAGGGCTCGGGAGCTTTGCGAACCACGCACACTTCCACGACCGAGGCACCAAGGCACGCTTTCAGAAGACGACAGGTCAGTACACGGGACGTATGCCCGCTAGCTACTTCTGGCGCGACACGCTCACAGGTAGCGGTGCCAAGGCGCAGGAGATGGCCGTCACGGGTATTGTCGAGAAAGTCAATAAGCTATGAACATACACTTCGACAACAACACGCCTAAGTGGCGACTAGCGGAGTATATCCGTGAGCGTCTGCTCGCATCGGACGAGATGCACCAGCTCGTGGGTGAGCATATCTACCCAGTCTATGCCCCCGAGACCGAGGGCGACTTCGTCATACTCACCCGCAGTAGCTACAAGGCACGAGAGACGAAGTTCTCCATCCTAGAGTACACGACCAGCGTCATTATCGAGGTGTACAGTGACGACTACGCCCGAGGGCTAGACATAGCCGAGGCAGTAGACCGCCAGCTCACCAAGATACACGAGGAGGAGTACGGCAAGGGCGGAGTGACTATCACGATACAAGACAGTGGCGAGACGCTCCACGAGGGCAAGTTCGTCCAAATCCTAGAGTACGCAATTAAATAAGGCAATACAACTATGCCGAGTCCAAGTACAACAACACAAACAACACAAACAACACCAACAACTATGGCAACAACTTACAACGAGGCTAAAGACCTACAGAAAGGCGAAGAGTTGATGATATTCATCGATGACGAACCCATCGCCTACACGACTAGCCACCATCGAACCACGAATGTAGACACGAAAGATGTCTCCTCGAAGATGAGTGGCGACTACGACAGCTCTATGCCAGGCAAAATCTCGTGGGTCATCTCCATCGAGGCGCTAACCTCTACCACTACGGGACACAAGTCCAAGGATGCACTAATGAAAGTTCTCTTACAGCGTAAGCCTATACGCATTAAGGAGTGCAATGTAACACGAGGGGTAGATGCCAATGGGGATAAGACCTTTGCCATTGGCAAGGTCAACTACCAAGGTGACGCTATCATTACCAAGCTTGATGAGAAGTCCACCAATGGTGAGTATGATACTTTCTCCAGCGAGCTAAAGGGTACGGGTCCGCTCCTAGACGGAGCAGGCAAGCCCCTAGTGGAAGCGTAGACACCCAGCCCCGCCCCACACGACTAGTCGACCGAAGCGAAAACGGGGCTTCCTGCACTAGCCACGGGGCGGGAGCTAATCCACCGAAAAATAGACAGCTGTCTATCGAGTAAAAGACAGCTGTCTATCGAGTAAAAGACAGCTGTCTATTTTTTCGACCACCCTAGAGCCACTAGAAGCACTAGTGCCACTAGCACCTAATAACAATCAAATACAATACAACTATGGCAATCAAATATGCAATCCAGCGCACCCAAACTGGTAAAGAGAAGAAAGAGTACTACTACGCACGCGCTCAGTATGACGGAGTAACCAAGCTTGAAGACGTCGCACAGCTAGTCGAGCAGATTAGCGCAATCAGTACGGGTGACGTCCTCTCCGTCCTTAACACCCTCGGCAAGATTGTAGCTACCGAGCTAGCCAACGGACGCATCGTCGACCTAGGCGACCTCGGGCGCATCCGCCTATCGCTCCGCTCTAAGGGCGTACCCACTATGGAGGAGGTCAAGCGAGAGACCATACTGTCTACCCGCGCCATCTTCGTCCCTGGGCAGGCTATCCGACACCGTCAGCGCGCCCTCAGCTTCGCCTACACCAGTGCCGAGCCACAGCCACGCAGTGCCGAGGACAAGCCCCACGATGAGCCCGCACAGCCCGAGAATCCCTCCAAGCCAAACGAGGAGAATATCGGGCTCTAGTAGTCGATAGTGATTAGTGGTTAGTAGTTAGTTTCTAGTCGCACTAGAGCCCCACTACCCACCAACCACTACCCACCAACCACCAACCACTAACCAACAATGATAACAGTCCGTGACCTACTCCGCTACGAGCGTCTTTTGGGTCGTAGCATCTTCAGTGATGAACCCGACGGGGCTACCCTAATCTATTGCACCACCCCCGAAGCCTACACCCGCTATACGCTTGACGAGTGGTCACGGACTACTCTTGGCGCATCCGCCTTTATGGCCGAGGAGGCTAAGGAACTAGCCCGAGAACTATCCGCACTACAGCAATACAGCGGGCTAGATACTAGAGATGAGAGGTTAGAGGTTAGAGAGGAGCGGTCAGAGGTTAGAACCTTGACAGACGTAGTCACCGAGCTACTCACCGAGGGCGTTGTACCTGCTGACTACCTGCTAGAGCGAGCCGAGCTGTGGGAGCTGACCATCTACATCGATGCCACCCAGCGCAAGAGGCAACAGCGACTAGAGCGTGAGCGACTGTGGTCGTATATGGGTCTCCTCCCGCACATCGACAGCAAGAAAATCAAGCGACCCGAAGACCTCCTACCATTCTCGTGGGACGATAACGCACGCCCCACCACCCACCGCACAGACGAAGACACCACCGATTGGAACGAAGCACGGCTGAAAGCTTTCAGCCGTGACGATACCCTGTAGGGACGCTCGGTCTGAGCGTCCGTCTCCGTTAATACCACGATGCTGTAACCTTTGACACAACGGACGCTCAGAGCGAGCGTCCCTACAGGACACAGTAACAACAGCTAACAGCTAATAGCTAACCGCAAACCGCAAACAACACTATGGCCAGACTAAATCTCCCTATCGTCCTCAAACTAGTCAAGGACGGAGTCGATACAGGCATACAGCAGACGCAATCCGCCATCCAAGGGTTGCGTCTTCAAGTTTCCTCATTCTTTGTAGCTCTGACAGGTGGAGCCTTTGCGATGACGAGCTTTATCTCCAAGCTCAAAGAGGTAGCCCGTGAGACGAACCGCGCTCGCATCACGCTGAAGAACGTCAGCAGTAGTATGCAGGAGTTCGCCCAGAGCGAGCGGTGGATTATCGACCTAGGCAACAAGTACGGCCAGAGCATCAACAACCTAGAGCAGAGCTTCGGTAAGTTCCTCGCTGCATCCCGAGGCGCAGGGGTCGAGATAGACACCGTCAAGAACATCTTCCAAGGGCTGACGCAGGCGGTCAGTGCCTTTGGGCTCTCCAGTGCTGACGCTAACCTCGCATTCCTTGCCGTGGAGCAGATGATGGGCAAGGGCGTAGTCAGTGCCGAGGAGTTGAGACGACAGCTAGGCGAGCGCATACCTACCGCTATGACCGCTATGGCGCGTGCCGTGGGTGAGCAGTACGGCACCGATGGCTCCGTGGCAGCACTTCAGCAGAAACTCAAAGCGGGAGCCATCAACTCAGCCGAGGTGATGGAGGTGTTCGTGCAGAAACTCAAAGAGCTGAGTGGTACGCCCGATGTGGACAACCTCGAGACCTCGTACACCCGCCTTGGCAACCGCCTCCGTGAGATAGTCGTCGACTGGGACATTACGGGCAAACTTAAATTTGCAGTCGATACCATTAGCGGTCTCTTGGGCTTACTCAAAGACCACTTTTTAGCTTTTGCGGGAGCTATTGCGGGAGCGGGCTTTAGCGGTAAGCTCTCCAAAGCTTTCAAGAGCGTAACGACCGCCAAGCGTGCCGAGGTCGAAGCCCTCCAAGCCGACATAGCCAAGGAGAAAGCCCTCTACGAGGAGAGCGTGCAGGCGTATGAGCAGGCAGAGGCTAAGATGCAGGGCAAGCTCTACGACACGCAGGACGCACTCTTTGGCGTACAGCCCAAGAAAGGCGACCTCTCCTACATAGCGACCCGACAGAAGCGTATCGAGACAGCCGAGGCGAGCCACAAAGCTAAGCTTCAGCAGATAGACGAGCGATACGCACAGCAGGTCGCCCGCATCAATGAGCGATGCGACAAGCTGAGTGTCAACGCCAAGGAGCGTGAGCGCAAGCGTCACGACCAACTCCGTACGGCACAGCTCAAGCGTGACGAGCAGTACGCACGCGCCAATCAGCAGTTAGCCGAGCGCACCGCCAAGGCGCAGGTCGAGCTAGAGAACCGCCAACTCCAAGTAGAGCGTGACACAGCCAACAGACGCAAGCGACTATCCGAGAGCGTCACCGACCAGCAGATAGCACTAGACAAAGCCCGCACAGCCGAAGAGGAGCGCAGGCAGAAAGCCTCATTAGCGATACAAGCTAAGGAGGAGCAACTATACATAGCGCAGAGCCGAAGCCGTTGGTCAGCCTTTGGCTCAATGGTCAAAGGCGTCTGGGCAGGTATCAAGACGGCCGTCCGCTCCGCTATGTCTGCGATGGCCTTTGGGGCTATCTTTGCGGCCATCGGGTGGCTAGTGGAGAAAGTCTACTCGTGGCTAGCTGGATTAAATAAAGTCAAAAGCGTACAGGATGAGATAAACGATAAGATTAAAGAGAGTACTTACTACCAGCAGATATCTGAGCTAGAGCGGTTGCAGAGAGAGTATGCCAAGGTCAAGGAGGGCACCGAGGAGCAGAAGAAGCTGATTAAAGACATCAACAACGCTTTAGGCACTGAGCTAAGTACGCACGAGGATATCAACAGAGCCATTGCCAAGAAGATAGCCCTCCTCAAGCAACAAGCCACCACAGAAGCATATAAGGAGGTAACGGCCGAGGCACGCAAGGAGCTTATCCCTTATGAGACTGGCGAGAAGAACCCATACAAATATGAGACCGTCCAGACAGGTACGACAATTGTAGGTGGCGAAGTGATGCCTATGTATGAGCGTCGCCTGACCTCACAGCACACAGACGAATACCTAGAGAAGCTCGATAGGTACAACAAACTGCTAGATGCACAGAGCGCATCTATGGAGACACTCACGGAGCTACAAGGCAAAGATGAATCGTCTCAAAGTCCGACAATTGCCAAGCTAGAGAAAGAGGTGCAAGACCTCACTCAAAGGTGGAAGAACGCTCCTATTGGGTCAGCGGAACAGCGCAAGCTAGAGGAAGAGCTAAAAGCCAAGGAAGATGAGCTAAAGCAAGAGACTAGCAAGCGGAGGAGTGGAGGAGGCGGAAAGACCAGCACACCCAAGAGCGACCCTCTCGCCGAGGCAGAAGAGGAGTACCGCAAGAGCCTACAAGAGGCGAGCAACCTATACAAGGCGGGACGCATCAGTGCCGAGGAGCTGAGCAAAGCTGAGAGCGACACCGCACGGAGCTACCTTGACACCGTTGCCAAGCTACGTGGCGAGGGTGCCAAGTCCTTACCCTTGTGGCAGGACGCTACGGCACGGCTTATCCCCGAGCAGACGGCATACGAGAAGATACTCACCGACCACAACAGTACGCTCACGGGCTACACCAACCGCCTAGTGAACGGCACGCTGACGCTAGAGGAGTACAACAACCTCGTGGCACAGCTTCTCACCGACACGGGCAACCGCCTATCGGCTGAGAGCGACCTCACGGACGCACAGCGCGAGGAGGTCGAGCGCCTACGTGGCTCACGCTCTAGCTACATAGCCACCCCCGAGCTAGAGAGCCGAGATACGACCTACGACTACAAGAAGAGCAAGCTACAGATACAGCAGGAAGACCTCCAGCTATTGCAGAACTACATCAAGAAGCTAGAGGAAGCAGTCAAGCTAGGTAGCACAGAGGCGGAGCAACTCGTCACCAACGCTAAGGCAAAGGCTAAGTCTCTCGAAGACCTCATCAAGCTAGAAACCATACAAAACGACCTTGACGAACTACGAGAGAAGCGCTTTACACAGACCTACCAAGGTATCAAGAGCATAGCGAGTGCCACGAGAGGAGCAACACGCGCTTTCAAGCAGTTGCGCTCAGTCTTTGAGGACGATGACGCTAGCGGGCTAGAGAAGCTCTTTGCGACCTTTTCGTCTATCGTGAGCATCGTCGACAGCATCCTCTCGCTCATACGCACCTTTAAGATGCTGAGCGAGACCATCCAAGCAGTGACAGCGACCACGACAGCACTAGACACCGCCAAGCAGGCAACCGAAGCGACCGCCATAGCGGTAGGTGCTGCCGAGGTAGCAACCTCGCAAGCGGTACAGAGTGCTAAGATGGCCGAGATGGCTGCTATCATCTCAGCCCGCTACGCACTCATCCCTGGCGGTCAAGCACTCGCCTCTGCAGAGATAGCTAGTTACACGGCACTGATAGCTAGCGTCAAGGGGTTAGGAGCCTTTGCGCAGGGTGGACTCGTGGACTTTGGTTCGCCAACTGGTGACCGCACGCTCATACGAGTCAACAAAGGCGAGCGGGTACTGACTAGCGAGCATCAAGAGTGGCTTCAAGACCTCGCCAAGGGCTTTCAAGGTCGCAACGCAACGGCTACACCGCAACAAGTCACCGTGACAGGCGAGCTACGAGTGAGAGGACGAGACCTCGTAGCATCTATCCATAACGAAACAAGACAGAGTAAGAGATGAAACTATTACCCACCTACATATCCGAGACCTACACGCTAGGCGGTGCCCCTATACAGCTAGTCATCTATAGCTACGACCCCGCACAGTCCGCTGAGGAGGTCAAGATGATAGCGGACAGTCTGACTATCTCCACAACGAGCAGTGGCAAGAGCATCACGCACGGACTGCACGCAGGACAGCTCCACGTATCACTATACAGTGAGCGTGACCGCATCTTTGAGGAGCTAGCATCGAGCAACGACCGAGAGGTCTACTGTCAGCTGAAGCGTAACGGCAAAGTGGTGTGGCGTGGTATGCTAGACGGTGAGCAGTGGCACGAGCCATACAGCTATCGTGACGGCTACGCTACCGACCTCGTCTTCTCTGACTTCGGGGTGCTAGGTCGTACTCGTCTCTCAGATGCTTGCGGGGAGCGGACGGTCTACACCGTCAAGGGCTTTGTGCAGAAGTGTATCGATGCTATCTATCCCGACAATGCAGGCAAGCTTACTGTATCAACTTATACGGAGACGCACAACAAGCTAGCGAGCCTTGGTGATATGGTCGCCATCGACCAGCGCAAGCTCCACGAGTACGAGGGTGCAGGCGCACTCTCGCTCATTCGCAGGGAGTTAGCGAGTGCCTTACCGAGTGACGGTAGCGTCTACACGGGCAGTATCTGCGACTCTATCATCGACCTTAGTCACTGGCAAAGTGACAAAGATAGACCCGAGGACGAACCCGATGTGCAGAGCGTGCTAGAGGACGTACTCAAAGCGCTCAACCTGCACCTATGGCAGACGACCACGGGCGACTATACGCTGTCCGACCACGAGACCCTAGCAACCTCTAAGCAGTACTCGCTACTAGATGCCCGAGGTGAGGACGCCACCATCGAGACGACCGAGACGTACAACCGTCTCACGCTATCGATAGACACCGACATAGACACCGACCTTGACAAACCCGATATGGAGAGCATCGAGGGGCACGACATCAACCTCATCGACCTACACGATAAGGTGACCAAGGTGACCGCCTGCACGTTTACTCATAGTGGCACCCTATCAAAGCCAAAAGAGCTACCCGATAGCACCCCTAGGTGTAAGAACTACGCATTCGCCACAAAGAGCGGGAGCGTATCAACGAATGATAGGGGCGTGGCGGTCGTATGCAACCCGCTCACCATACCCTACGACTTAGGACAAGGTCCCGAAGACTTTTGGAGCCTAACCAGTGGGTACCCACAAGTAGCAGACTTCGCACCCGCTAGTACCTTTACACCGATATGGACGGAGGAGTTTCACCTACCACAAGTAGACATCACGACAGCGAGCGATTACTTCATCGCTCTATCCCTAGAGATGCTCATAGATAACGGTTACAACCCATACCAAAGAGACCCAAAGTTTGAAGCTCCAAGGGCTGCTATCAGCAACATATCTAGTGACGACTACGCTATCGAAAGATTTCGCAAGCGAGCAGACCGCACGCAAGGTGTCAGGCAATTGCTCCTAGAGGCTGAGGTGACTTGTGGTAACTACAAGCTAGTCAACGTGTGGGACAGCATCTACAACCCCGAGGGGAAGTCACTTGGAGACACATTTGCATTTCAGACGAGGTGGGTCGAAAAGGATAAGAGTAGCGAGCGACTATACATCCCATATCTAGACATCAAGTACGGAGCGTGGCGCAAGCCTACACGCAACTACTATTGGCGACAATTTGTTGCTCCGAAAGAGCTACCACAGCTCCTCACAGCTCTACCACGAGCCACCCACAACGATACACTCACGCTACCCATACCGCCCGTCACCAACGCACCCATACGAGTAGCTCTCAGCGGACGATTCAAGCAACTCAGCGGACGAAACAAAGACGGCTCAGTAGCTATCACCGAGAGCAGCCACAACGACAGCACCAAGACCGCCATAGCAATTGTAGCTAGGCTCGCTAACCTCGTCTCCTACTTCCTCCTGCGCAACCTCAAGCTAGAGCTAGTCAGACGAGACGAAAAGGAGGAGAAAGGAGAGGAGCTAGTGCTAGCCTCTACGCTGAATGATAAAGCCTTTGAGCATCGCAAGGAGGAACTCGCCCTCAGCACCGAGCCAGCCCTGCCGAGCATCTCCAAGTCGCTACTTCGTACCCTAGACGAGCGTGAGCGTGGAGGGCTCTTCGCTAAGCTATGGACGCAAGCCACAGGGCAAAAGCTTAGCCCCATCGTGACGCTCCCGCCTATTCGTGGTAAGCTAACTTGCGGAGCATTCACAGGTACGCTAGAGGAGCTATACATTGCGGAGCAGTACACGCACTACGCCACGAGGCGCAACCGCATCAGTGGGTCGTATGCACCGACAGAGCGTATCGTCATACGGCACGAGGGGAAGCAGTTTCTCGTCACTCAGAGCGATTGGCACGTACTGAGTGACACAACACAGTTGACAATGGAGGAAATCAAGCCCGTCAATTATTCGGCTAAATACATAGAGAGGACGAAATGAAAGAGTACGAATATAGCATCATCAGGCGCGTATCACGCAATCCCAAGCGCAACAGGGAGGGGCGTGGTGTCTCGCAGAGCGACCTAGAGGCACTACGTCAAGAGTTGGCGGGCGACCAGCACGCTACAGTCACGACCATCCGTGAGGGCTTAGAGCTAGCCGACACCACCGCTGAGGACTTGCGCAAGCGGTTAGGGACAGCCGAGGAGGAGCTACGCAAGAAGCTCGGGAGCGAGTACTTCAGCAAGTGGCGAGAGAACGAGCTGGAGCCATCCCTCACAGGCAAAGCCTCTACGGTTGATGTCAAGAAGAGCGCACAGCGGGCTATCGCCGAGGCGGTCAAGCGGGCGGGCGAGATGGACAAGCAAATCAAGGTGGGGGGGCGCAATCTGCTACGAAACGGGAGCGAAGCAAAGCGCCAGTGTGGCGAATGGGTTTCGTATCGTCTATACAAGCCTATAGAGCAGTCCGAGCCACTCACGCTGTCTTTTGACGTGGTAAAAGTGGAGAAGCCACCAATAGGAGGGCGGTTCCTTGTTTTTTTCTTCTATTACTCTAACTTCAGAACAGCCACTAGCGTTAAATACGAAGAGGGGAAGAAGAGGTACAGCGTATCCGTACAAGCATTAGACTATAACTACAACTTGTATGGGGATAAAAAAAACTATGACCCAGATGCTGTATTTATCTATCCAAACGACAGTTATAATAGCGGAGGAGGGTGCTTCACGGTCTCAAACGTCAAGCTCGAGCGAGGTACAGTAGCGACCGACTGGACACCCGCCCCCGAGGACGTGGCGGAGAGCGTCAGCAAGGTCAACACGAGCGTGACAGACCTTACCCGCACGCTACTAGACCCCGAGCAAGGCGAGATACACAAGCTAGCGGACATCATCGGCAAGCACAAAAAGGACACCGACAAGAACTTCGACGACCTCGCCAACCACCCCCTCACCATCGACAAGGACGGTCTTTGGCAGGTGTGGGACGTCCGCAAGCAGAAGTACGTCACCACGCAGTACCCCTCACGTGGGCAGAAAGGCGACAAAGGCGAGGACGCAGGGCGCTACCTAGGCAGGGCTAAGCGCATACACCCCGACTTCAACGGCAACTACCTACTGGAGAAAGAGGATAGTTGGCGGACAGCTAAGGAGGGGGACTATGTGTATCTAGTCGGAGACGCACCGAACAGAGGGGGCGATAAGGACACTTTCTACATCGTGCGTGAACACAAGGGCAACACCGTATGGGAGGTGTACGACATCAAGGGTCGCAAGGTAAGCATAGAGTGGCACGGTACTAGTCTCGTTATAGACAACCAGCCGCCCGTAGACCTACGTGGCGAGCCAGGACACAGCCCCACCCCCGAGGATGTGCTGAAGACGACACCCTTCCAAGAGCTTCTCGAGGTAAAGGTCACCAACAAGGTCACCGACAAGGTCGCCCCCATTTCGCAAGAGCTAGAGGCGACCAAGGAGAAAGCAAATGATGCCTATGGAAGAGCATCCAAAAACGCATCTGGGCTTTTTAAGCTAAACAGAAACATAGAAACTGTTAAGAATGACCTCACCACAGACCTCAATACCGCCAATACCAACATCACCAACCTGCAGTCGGTAGCCCTCACGACCGACCAGAAGCGAGACCTCGGCTATCTGACGGGCTCTATTCGTGCGCTGATGAGCAGTGGCAGTGGCACAGAGCAGACGCTCGAGGGCTTGATGCTACAGAGATTCATCGGGCTGAGCGGTAACAATAAGGACATATCCGCCTACCTCGCTAGTTACCCGCTAGATGCTGTCCTCAAGGCAGGCATCACGGACTTTGGGACAGCCAACGAGCGGGAGCAGGTCGCCATCAACCACAACGGCACGGGACACTTCGGCAACCTCTACTTTGCGGGCAATCAGATTGACTTCCGCACATCGATGGACGCTGACCCCTACCTCTCCATCGGTGCCGAGGATATGGTGCCTATCGCAGACTTTGTGAGGAGCGCACGAGTGGACGATACGCCCATCTCGACAAGCTCCGTACAGCTCACCACGAGCAATAAGGTCTACCAGCGGACGGTCGATGTGGCGGATGACGGCACCCGCCTAACGATAACCATTGACGAGCTACTCGCTGATTGCTACGACCTCGACTATGCCGTTCTCACGCTAGACGGTAGCAATCTCGCATCGTGGCAGGGCGATAGCAAGCTACGTGACGATGGACAGAAGATTAGCGGGGGCGGGGGCAAGGTCGGATTCATCCGCACCCCCCGTGAGTGGCAAAACCTCGCCTACGAGCGTGTCGTGAGCAAGGGGCGTCACACCGTCCGCCTAGAGCTTATTGCCAAGAGCGGGCAGGTGACCTTTACCCGCTTCAAGGTCAAGCGACGCTACGACACGGGCAGACAGCAGAGTCTCCTCACGAGGAGCGGGCTTCGGCTCTTCGGTTCGCCCGACCGCTATCTAGATGTGGACTATCGCAAGACTTTGGGCATCATTCCGGGGAAAGACCTATCTGACCCCTCCAGCTACATCCCCAACCCCTACACCGTCCGCATCAAGGGCGGTGCCCAGATAGACGAACTGGACACCCCAGGCGTACCACTTTGCGGTGCGAGCTTCAACGAATCTGGCGGGCAGATAAAAGCCTTTGGGAAGTACGTCAATAGACGGGGACTAGATAGTGCGCAAGCGATGTACGACTATGGTATGAAAGCTTATAAGGTCTACCACAGCATCGGACACACCAACTACATACCGATAGTGCAGGTGTCGGGCTGGTCAAGCAACAACATCAATTGGTCGCTCACGCCACGAGTGTACGAAGTCAGTTCGTACTACTTCGTTGTCCGTATCCTCAGCAACAACGACAACCCACAAACCAAAGCAATATCCTATGTCGCATTCAAGACCGAGTAGCTTCTTCAATTAGAAAGCTCTATATTTGCATCACAGCAACACAAACAGATACAATTATGAAGCACTTCACACCGCTCCTACTACTCGGAGCTATCATCCTCACCGCCTGCAACCCCAAGCAGGAGCCAACACAGAAAGGGCTAGACCCCGCAACCAAGCTCTACATTAACATTAGAAACCAACCTATGAGAGACGCAACAAACACAACCGCCACAGAAGACCCAGTACCCACCCCACGAGAGGTCGTGGAGCGTGCGGGATGCTTTATGTTTACCGACCCCGAGACGGGGAAGATAGATATGCCCCTAGGCATTGATGATGTGCAGAAGGACTACGAGCACGAGCGCATTATGATGTGGGGCGGAATGATTATAAACGACTTCGACAACAAGGAGGGTCGCCTAGAGCTAAAGGACTACTTCTTCAAAGTCCGTGACCTACGCATCCTCGGATTTATGAGAGATGGAGACACGGAACCTCCCATCATCGCCTACATACCCAACAAGCGTATGGAGGAGGCAGAAGTCGCCATCACGAAAGCCTACAACGAGGGCAACTATGACGAGGTCTACCGTCTCTTCCAAGAGCTATACACGGCTATCCCGACCACGACCGCCCGCTGGCAAGCCCTCAAAGCCAAAGGCGAGCAATAGCCACGCTAGCCGTTAGCTAGAAAAATAGTCCTAGGATTATCGTTTGATAGTCCTAGGACTTTTGTTTGATAGTCCTAGGACTTTTGTTTGATAGTC
>OLNQ01000487.1_pt1 | contig 43174 bp, 35 predicted proteins | sample 1672821 | NCBI WGS metagenome assembly OLNQ01 (sample SAMEA3136727, study PRJEB25190) | human gut metagenome | biome: human gut; feature: human-associated habitat; material: faeces | place: Austria | collected 2013 | reverse complement strand
ACAAAAAATAGGCACTCTATTTTCAGAGGTAGATAACCTCATCACTCTTCACCAGTGTAAGCATTTTTCTATCTGTAATAAAAACCGTTTCGCTTGGGAACAGCGTAAGCTAGGTGATATGGGTAGTACATTCACAGGGCTTTCCGGAAAAAATAAAAATGATTTTGGTCATGGTAAAGCTAAATTTGTTACATATATGAATGTTTTTACAAATTCTATCGCTAATTTAGAAATGACAGATAATATTGAAATTGACAATAAACAAAATGAGGTCAAATATGGTGATGTTTTCTTTACAACTTCGTCTGAAACACCCGATGAAGTTGGAATGTCATCTGTATGGTTAGGAAATAAGCAGAATATATATTTAAATAGCTTTTGCTTTGGTTTTAGACCAAGTGTGAAAATTAATGAGTATTATTTAGCTTATATGTTGCGTTCTGATTGTGTAAGAAAGAAAATTACTTATTTAGCACAAGGTATTTCAAGATATAATATTTCAAAAAATAAAATGATGAATATTGAAATACCACTAACTAATTATCTCGAACAACAAAAAATAGGCACTCTATTTTCAGAGGTAGATAACCTCATCACTCTTCACCAGCGAAAGTGTGATAAATTGAAGGAAGTAAAGAAATATATGCTTCAAAATATGTTTGCGTGACATTACTTCACTATATTTTAGTGTGATATAAATAGTATATAAATATATATTATACACCAAAATAATACTTGTTTATGACTAACTTACGATGTGTATGAGTGTTTAACTATATGTTGTATTATTAAACAAATAAAAATATAATCACTTCATTATATCGTTAGTTTAAATTATTACTTATCCTTATCGTAAGTGTATTTATTTCATAGAAATATTGGCTTTCTTTTGGGAACAGCGTAAGTTTAATAATTTGTTTGTTGAACGCAGAGATAAGACTAAAGAAGAAAATGAAGATACATTGTTGTCATGTGCTATTGATGGTATGTATTTAAATTCGGAGTTATTTAGTCATTTCCGTGGTAGTTCAACTATAGGGTATCTGAAGGTTAAGAAAAACGATTTGATATTATCAGCTCAAAACTTACATTTAGGTAATGCTAATGTAAATTTAAGGTTTGAAAGTGGCATTATTTCCCCAGCTTACAAGGTTTTTAATTTAATTGATTGTGAACCTAATTATGTACAAGCTTGGGTAAAGAAAGATTCGACAAAAAACTTTTTCTTATCATGTACAACTGAAGGCGCTAGTGTATGTCGAAAAAACATAGATTGGAATGCTTTGAAAAATAATTTGTTATTTCTACCAAATCTTGATGAACAAAAGAAAATAGGATCATTTTTCTCTAAACTAGACCACCTCATCACTCTTCACCAGCATAAGCTAAATATTTTAAAAGGTATAAAAAAATACATGATTTTCGGAATGTTAAATATAGAAGGAGACAAAAATATGCCAGAATTAGAATCAATTATTGAGAAAAACCTTATTGACCAATTAGTGTTAGGTGACTCTCAATGGACTTATAGACCGGATTTAAAGTCTGAGAAGGATTTATGGGATAACTTTAGGTATATTCTCGAACAGAATAATAAGGATAGGTTAAATGGTCAGCCTCTTTCTGATAATGAATTTGAACAAGTAAAGAACCAACTACAGTTTTCTTCTTTCTATAAAGCCGGTGAATGGCTTGTAGGAGAGAATGGAAAAGTAATGGTTCATGTTCAGCGTGATACTGAGAAACTCCACCTTGTTGTAATGAATCACGAACACATTGCCGGTGGTAGTAGTGTTTATGAAGTTATCAATCAGTATAGTACATTGCAGTCTGATAAAGAAAACGGTAAGGATAACAACAGTCGTTTTGATGTTACTTTAATGATTAATGGATTACCCATGATTCATATTGAATTAAAGAACAAAAGCCACCCTTATATGGAAGCATTTAACCAAATTAAAAGATATATTGGTGAAGGTAAATTTATCGGTATCTTTTCTGCTGTACAAATGTTTGTTGTAAGTAATGGGGTAGATACAAAGTATTTTTCTGCTGCAAGTGATACCGAACTTAACCCTAAGTTTATGAGTGGTTGGCTTGATGAAGAGAATAACCCTGTTACAGATTATATTGACTTTGCAAAAAGTGTACTTAGTATTCCTCAAGCACATGAAATGATTGCTAGATATACTGTACTTGATGAGGACTCCAAAAGACTTATTCTTCTTCGTCCATATCAAATTCATGCTATTGAAGCTATTAGAGAGTCCTCTAAACAAGGAAAGTCCGGTTATGTATGGCATACTACCGGTTCAGGTAAAACATTAACTTCGTATAAAGCAACAAGAAACTTGCTTATGGATATTCCTTCTATTGACAAAACAATATTCTTGATTGATAGAAAAGACCTTGATGCTCAAACAACTTTAGCTTTCCAAGCATATGCTAATAATGACCTTGTTGATGTTGACGAAACTGAGAATGTTAATGACCTAAAGAAAAAGCTAAAATCTGATGACAGACAAGTTATTGTTACTACTATTCAAAAATTACAAAGACTTGTTACTAAGAGATTAAAGGAAGATACTCCTGAATATAACAAGATTAGAAATCTTAAATTAGGTTTTATTGTTGATGAATGTCACAGAGCAGTAACACCGGCTACCAAAAGAGAATTAGAAAGATTTTTCAAAAACTCTCTATGGTTCGGTTTTACAGGTACACCGAGATTTGATGAAAATTCTTATCAACAAATGGGTGACCTACCACGAACAACTGAAGCTTTGTATGGCAAGTGTTTACATAAATATACAATTATGAATGCAATTCATGACAATGCTGTTCTAGGTTTTCAGGTTGAACATAATGGACCTAAAAATATTGATGATGAAACTGATAGTAAAGTATATGAGAATGAGAAACATATGCTCAAGGTGCTTGATGTTATTATAAATAAATCTTATCACAAGTTAGGTTTTCAAAATGGTAAAGGTAAAACTTATGTAGGTTTGCTTACAACAAGTTCTATTCAACAGGCTCAGAAGTATTACGAACTACTAACAAAAGTTAAGAATGGTGAAACACCTCTTGTTATTGATGAAAAGATAAAGCAGGTGCTACCTGATTTTCCTAAGTTTGCAATTACATATTCAGTTTCTGAGAATAAAGATAACTCAATGGTTAATCAAGATAAGATGAAAAAATCTATTGATGACTATAACAGGATGTTCGGTACAAAGTTCGATATTTCTCAAATTCAATCATATAACGGTAATCTTAATAAAAGACTTGCCAGAAAAGATTCTAAGTATAAAAGCAGAAATGAACAACTTGACCTTGTTATTGTAGTTGATAGACTACTTACCGGTTTTGATGCTCCTTGTATGTCAACAATCTATATTGATAGACAACCAATGGGTCCTCATGATTTGATTCAAGCCTTTTCAAGAACAAACCGTATCTTCGATAAAAACAAGGCTTTTGGTCAGATAGTAACATTCCAAGCACCTGTACTATTTAAGGAATGTGTTGACAATGCAGTAAAATTATATTCTGCCGGTGGTACAAAAGAATCTGTACTTGCTGAATGGAATGTTGTTGAACCGGCCTTTAAAAAGTCTCTTTCTGCACTTCGTGTATCTGCTGAAAAACCGGAAGTTATTGCTTCTATGTCTGAAAAAGAAAAGAGAATTTTTGTAAAGATTTTTCAGGAATTTGACACACTATTTGCTCAGCTTAAATCATTTACAAACTATGATGATAGTATGCTTAAGGATTATGGTATTACCGAAGAAGAATACAACGACTATGTTGGTCATTACAAGAATGTGGTTGAAGAATTAAAAAAAGATCCACCTGATGGTGATGAACCAAATGATGAAATCGTTGATCAGGAATATGAGTTAATGGCCTATAGTAATACTAAAATTGATTATGAGTATATTATTTCATTAATTCAGAATATCGTTACACCTAGTAACGATGACGAAAATCTTTCTCCTGAAGAAAGACAACAGAAGATTGATGAAATCAAATCTTTTGTTGAAGACTTAAGAAAAGACAATCCTAAAATTGCTGATATTATGTCAACATTGGTTTCAGAAATTGAAAATGATGAAGAAAAATATAAAGGTCAGTCAATTCTTAATGTTGTAGAAAATATGCGACAGGATTGCATTGATAGAGTGATTACAGATTTCTGTGATGAATGGAAAACCTCAAAAGAAGATGTTATGTATGTTGCAGAAAATTATAGAAATGGCACAATTATTAACGAAAGTGCCATTAAAGCAACAAGTAACTATTCTGAATATAAGGACTCTCAAGATAAGGCCTTACCAAAATTTAAGTATTATTCTAAGATGATGTCTGAACTTAGAAAGGTCCTAGAAGAAGAAATTAAACCTCTTAATCACAATTAATTGATTTATTTTAATAAAGTACGATAATTGTTTATATCAGCGTAAGTAGGAAAATTGGAGGTAACTTATGCTAGAAGATATAAACAATACAACTCTTTTTTGTGATTACTACAGACAATGGATTGATGTGTACAAGAAAGGTGCAATTCGAGATGCCACAATGTCAAAATATTTAATGACACAAAAGTGGGTTGTTCGACTTGCACCTAAGTTAAAGGTTTCTGAACTAACAAGAACTGTTTACCAACAGCTTTTAAATGACTATGCTAAAGAGCATGAAAGACAAACTACCCTTGACTTCCACCATCAGCTTAAAGGTGCGATTCTTGATGCAGTAGATGAAGGATTAATTGCAAGAGATCCAACTCGTAAGGCAATTATAAAGGGTAAACCACCAAGAGTGAAAAAGATTAAGTATCTTAATCAGTTTGAACTTCATACATTGATAGCTCATCTTGATATTAAAGATAAGCCAAATTGGGATTGGTTCATTTTGTTGGTTGCTAAAACAGGTATGAGATTTTCAGAGGCTCTTGCCATAACACCGGCTGATTTTGATTTTGCAAGGCAAACTCTTTCAATCAGTAAGACTTGGGACTATAAAGGTGATGGTGGTTTCTTGCCTACCAAAAACAAATCATCTGTAAGAAAAATTCAGATTGATTGGCAGATCGTTGTTAAGTTTTCTGAACTTATCAAGAATATGCCTGAAGATGAACCTATCTTTGTTGGTAAGGATAAGATTTATAATTCTACAGTTAATGATGTACTAACAAGACATTGCAAGGCCTGTGGAATTTCAGTAATCTCTATACATGGTCTTCGCCATACTCATGCTTCTTTGTTGCTATTTGCCGGTGTTTCAATAGCAAGTGTGGCAAGACGCTTAGGTCATGCAAGTATGACTACAACCCAAAAAACATATTTGCATATTATTCAAGAACTTGAAAATAAGGATGTAGATCTGGTTATGCGAACATTGTCAGGTCTATAATTCTGTAATTAATATACTTACGCTGATAAGATTAAATGTAATTAAATGAATTAAGGAAGCTGGTGATTATAAATGTCAACAAAAAAGTTTAAAAATGAAGCTGTAACAAGCAAGAATAAGAATTGGGAAAAATTTGTATCAAGAGAGAATAGTTTATATTCTCGCAGTGATGATGTTAGAAGTCCTTTTGCAAGAGATTATACAAGAATACTTCATTCTATGGCTTATAGAAGATTAAAACATAAGACACAAGTATTCTTCAATATTGGCAATGATCACGTATGTACTCGAATGGAACATGTTAGTCATGTAGAGTCAGTTAGTTCTACAATTGCTAGAGCCTTAGGCTTGAATGATGAACTTACAAAAGCCATTTCTATTGGACATGACCTTGGACATGCGCCTTTTGGTCATCAAGGAGAAAAGGTGATTAATAAATTAACCGAAAAGTATTTACACAAAGCTTTTTGGCATGAGCAAAATGGTTTGAGGTTTGTTGATGAAATCGAATTACTTGAAGATAACTATAATGTTGCTAAAAATTTAGATCTAACATATGCAGTTAGAGATGGTATTATTTCTCATTGCGGTGAAGTTGATGAAAATGGACTTTCTCCTCGTAAAGAGCTAATTGATCTTAATGATTTTAAAAAAGCAGGACAATATCCTCCTTCTACATGGGAAGGTTGTGTTGTTAAAATTGCAGATAAAATTGCTTATGTTGGCAGAGATATTGAAGATGCAATTAGTCTTGGCTTTTTAGAAGCAAAAGATATTAACAATCTCTTAAAATTAGCAAGGGCATATGATGAAAAGGTTATGAATACAACTGTAATTATGCATAATATGATTATTGATATATGTAAAAACAGTTCTCCTGAAAATGGTATTTCACTTAGTAATACTTTTTTAGAACAATTGAATGAGATTAAACTTTTTAATTACGATTATATTTATGGTAATAAAAGATTTGTTCCGTTTAAGCATTATTCTGAACTAGTAATAACTGAAATATTTAATATATTATTTGATTGCTATGATGACAAACATACTTTTTTAACTATTGAAGAAAAACTTAAATATTCAGAAAAACTAAAAGGTTCTTTTATCAAATGGTTATGTAAATATTGTGAAAATGACATTATTCCTGATAAGTACATAGATAATAGTAAGAGTTATGAGAATGTAAAAATATATGGTTGTCTTGAAACTAAAGAGTTGTATATACAAGCTATTATTGACTACATATCCGGTATGACTGATCATTTTGCTATTGAAATATTCAACGAATTAATTACCTATTGATCTTCTATAAGATCGGTTATGTTAAATTTACTTGTCAATTAAAATTAATTAGCTATAATGTATTATAGTAGTCAGCAGATACTAACATTAGTATCTGCTTTACTTTAAAGTATCGGTTAGCGATAGCTAACTAGCAAAATTCTTTTTTATCAAATATTACTTTAGCCAATTTAATATATATAACTACTTGGAAACCTTGAGAAAACTTCATTTATTGTCATTTATATTATAAAGATTATTTTCCATAGAATATACAAGGTTATGAAGTTGATGGGCTGAATGTATATATTCATTATGTTTATGAAGTTCCAATTGAACATTAACCGGTAAAGATAAAAAGTATTTTCTTGTACTATTACTGTTTTGTATCAAACTTTGCAAATTATCATACTTCAAAATAACCACCTCAGTAATTATTATAGATATGAAGTGTCATAAAATGCGTATATAGCTTAGATTATTTTAATTATATTATAATCTAGAACAGAGAGGGGAATGTTATTGATATATTGTGGTGGAGAAATTCAAGTAGAGTAAGATTTACCGGTACAGAAAATAAACCGGAATTATAATCTAATCCAAAGAAACACTTTCTATCCTTTATAAAAGGTTGTGTAATGTTTTTGATAGTGGCTATTATTGATGGATTGTTACTTACAATTATCTAGAAAAGTGATAGTCTTGAGTTATAGCTCCCATAAAAAAATACTATACATAAATATCAGATTATTTATTGACAATGTGTTAATAAGAATTATAATATATGTATGAAATGATATATAGATATATTATTTTAGTGATAAGGGTATATTTGAAATTAATTTTAGGAGTGATGAAATTATGTTAAAGGACAAAGTAGCAGTTGTTACAGGTGGTACAAGAGGTATAGGTTATGCAACTGTTAAAAAGTTCCTAGAAAATGGTGCAAAAGTTGTACTGTTTGGTTCTAGACAGGAAACAGTAGAAAAAGCTGTTACCTCTCTAAAAGCAGAAAATTCAGCTTGGGAAGTTAGTGGTGCATGGCCAAATCTCAAAGATGCAAAATCTGTTGAAAATGAAATTAACAGTATTAAAGAGAAGTATGGTAAAATTGATGTTCTGGTGAATAATGCAGGTGTGTCTGATAGTACACCACTTGATAAATACACATCAGAACAATTTGCAAACATTATGCAGTTAAATGTCAATTCAATTATGAATGGTATTTTACCAACTGTAAAGATTATGAAAGAGCAAGGATATGGTTGTATCCTAAATACAAGTTCAATGGTTAGCCTTTGTGGTCAGCGTTCCGGTATTGGTTATCCAACCAGTAAATCAGCAGTTAATGGCTTAACATGGTCATTAGCAAGAGAACTTGGACCTTTTAATATTAGAGTAAATGCAGTTGCTCCCGGTATTACAAATACTGATATGGTATCATCATTACCAAAAGAAATGATTGAACCACTAAAGGCAGCAATTCCACTTCGTAGAGTAGGTGAACCGGAAGATATTGCAAATGCTTTCTTGTTCCTAGCAAGTGATATGGCTTCATATGTAACCGGTGAAATTTTATCAGTAGATGGTGCTATGAGAACTTAATAAATTTTAAATAGTGAAAATTTAGCCTGAGAAGATACATTTAAGTATTTCCTCAGGCTTTTGCTATGCCTATTTAATTTTAAAATTGATTTCCTTGTTATTCCTCAATAATAGGAATTATCATATTTTCAAAGGCATTTCTCATTTTTGGGTGACGAATAAGAAAATGTATTGATGGAGTTTTGTCTTTCGATACCATTACATATTTGCCTTGATGTATATAAATTTGAATATTTCTAAATGGAAATTTGTGATTTTCTATTGCCCTGTAATTAGCGTTATTCTTTTCAAATTCCCTAATCAGTTGTAAATGTTCTTTATAATCTTCCCATGTGTAATAAATATCTTTTTCAAAGAACATACCTGAAAGTGGCAATACAATAGGAAACTTCTCAAATTCATCTTTTGATAGGATTGGAATTTCTTCTGTAATGCAACTATGTTGCAAAACAGCATTTATCATTTCTTTTTGTAAAGAAACATAATCCATAATTTTATTCTGCATTTCTTTATCAACATTATTATTGTTCAAGATACTTGACAACAATTTATCCGAAATTGTATGTAACGATAATGAAGACAAAATACAGTAACGATTTCCTTTTACTTTAGAGTCTGAATATAAGAACTTTTCATATTCTTTATGTGAGTACTTGCTGTACACTTTCATTAATGGGGTAGCTTTGGAAAGTAAGCATTTTGCATATTCTTTGTAGTAAGCAACCTCATTTTTATTCTTGGTAAGGTAGTATTTACCCTTATTATGATAACCGGTAATTGCCTCACCAACTAAAGCAACAGTACCTGATACCTTGATTAAATGAGAAAAAGCACCTTCTGTTTGTCCTTTTAAGTAGTATGAAGATATTTGTCCTGTCATATACATAGGTATCCAACTTTCTAAACCAAGCATCATATCTTCAAATGAACGGTCTATATTATGAATTTGATTAAAGTGAAGTCCTTTCTTTAGCATCAATGCCATACCAAACATCCATTTTTTGGGGAACTCAGGGTCTTTGGCCATTTCATTCATTGGCATATCACTGTACATAGTTACAGGCTCTTTAGATTTAGATAATACAGTAGCTTTTAGAAATTCAAGTTCACTTTCCATCATTTCTTTTAATCCATAGTAACTTTTTGAAGTAGGTAGTTGAAATGGTACAGTAGGCACTTTTAATTTGTCAAAATTTATCGCCCTTATGTATTCATCTAAATTAAATTCATCAATTTTTTCAAGAAAACCTGATATATCATCTTTCTTTACTTTTACTGAATCGTTATCAGAAAGCCACTTTGCAAGTAATAAAGTATAATTATTAGGATTGTTTAACTTTGAACTGTCACAATTAATTAGTTTGGAAACTTGAATTTTATCTGAGTTACTATTATATCTACGAACAATAAAACCTACTACATTGTTTATGAATTCTTGTGGATTAGATGGTTGTCTTTGTCCATTCTTAATTCTTGAAATATATGATGGATCAAAATTCATAAACTTTGATAATTCAGATATATTTACCGATAAAGTGTTAAGTAAAATATTGAAATTAGATTGCAAGTTTTTTGTATCAATAACAGTATTTTTAACCAAAGGCAAAAATTCACTTGTTACCGACTCAATAGTAAGAGATTTAATATCCTTATTCTTACTGATTTCAACTATGCCTTTAACTAAATTTGTGAAATTATCAGAATTAGATTCCGGTACTCTGTCACCTGATTTATATCTGCTAATTGTTGCAGCAGAAAGGCCTGAAGTATCAGATAAATCTTTAGCAGTACAATCAAGCAATTCTAAATATTCAATAAGTTTGTCCTTAAATTCCATATTGCTACTTCCTTTAATTTTATATATTTATTATACAACTATAATACTTATATTCAATACCCTAGTTTCCATTTTGTCAATGCCTATTTGGAAATAATTCTATTACTTATAAATATATTTGTTATAATTTAATTAAAGATAACATATTTATTGATTATTTATTTAAGAAGTTACTTTCAATTTGTTTATCATATGAATATTTTTGATATTCTAAAGATAAAAAATTGAAATAATCAATATTATTTTTAAAGAAAGGCAGGAATTTATTATGAAAAAAACTTTTAAGACAAAATGGTTAGCTATGTTTTTATCTTTGCTAATGGTTACATCATTAGTTCCTATGTCCGTTTATGCAGAAGATAATGATGATCATTCTGTTAGGAACATTGACATTACAAATGTAACCTTTGATTACAAAGCAGGAATGTCACCGGTTGCAACTGCTAAGATAGCTAACAGTGATGCTCACTATGAAATTGAGTGGGAGTGCTGGAGTGAAATAAGAGAAATAGATGAAACGACATCATGTTCTGCGGCTTATTGGTACTCAAATCCTTCTTATATGCAATACCTTAATGAAGATGAAAAGTTATACAACTTTAAAGACAAAATACAGTATTATTATTCAATACAGTTTAGAGCAAAAGACGGGTACACATTTCCTTCTGAAAATGAAATTTCCGTGACTATTAATGGTGAAAAGATTTCCTCGGAATATTATGATATTTATGATAGTAATATATTTGGCGTAAGTGATTTTAAAGATATTAGACTTGCCCAAATTAGTAATGTAGGAATTGGTGGAACAACTCTTTCATATCAAGTTGGTGATACACCAAAAGCAACTTCTTTTAAAAACTATGATAACTATTATGATTACAATATTGAATATGAATATTGGGAAGAGATGGAAAGAAAAGATGATGGTTCAGTTGTACCGGTAGCCTATTGGTATTCTGATGAAGAAAAAAATAATGCTTTGCCTGATGATAAAAAGATAACTAAATTTGAAGAGGGCAAGACATATATGTACAGTATAGCCCTGAAGACTAATAACGGTCGTACATTTGCAGGTTCATCAAATTTCACATTTGTATTTGACGGTAATGTTATAAAGCCGGAAAATTATACTATTGGTGAAGACAACACAACTTTATTTGCATTTGCTTTAAAAACAATTAAACCTGTTAAGATAAAGTATATTGATAAGATTGAAGTTAATAATGCAAAGTTAAGCTTTAATGTTGGAGATAAACCTGTATTTACAGGTGAAGCTCCTAGTGATGCACCTTATTATATTGATAATGAAGGTTGGTTAACAGAAAAAGGTGGTATTACTTCTTCTGAATATTGGAAAGGTAGATATGGTGATTTTGAAGGTAGTTGGGGTAAGTTAATAACTTCTTTTGAAGCTAATACTAAGTACAGTTATAATGTCTATGTAAAATTAACTGATGATGGCTATAATTCAGGTTATCGCTTTAATGAAAATACAAACATTGTTGTTAATGGTGTTACCTATAAATTTAATAATGAAACAACAAGTCTAGATTCAAATGGCGAAACCATATGGTATTATAACCTACTTGATATGACACCTAATAATGATAATCCTTGTATCAATGGTCATACAAAAGTAAGAACTGTAACAAAAGCTACAATCAATAAGAACGGCAAAATAGTAACTACTTGTTCAGTATGCAAAAAGACACTTTCAACAAAGATTATTCCTAAAATATCAAGTGTTAAACTTTCAAGTAATACCTTTACTTATAACGGTAAAACTATCAAGCCGTTAGTTGTAGTTAAAGATTCTAAGGGTAAGAAAATCAACAATGCTAATTATACTGTTGCATACAGTAAAGGTCTTAAAAATGTTGGTAATTACAAGGTTACAATAAAGTTTAAAGGTAATTACAGTGGAACAGTTAACAAAACTTTTACTATTATTCCTAAATCAACAACCTTAACTAATTTATCTTCAAGTAAAAAGAAAGTAAAAGTTAAGTGGAAAAAGCAAGTTTCTCAAACTAACGGTTATCAGTTGCAATATAGTTTGAACTCTAATTTTAAGAGTGCAAAATTGTTAAATGTAACTAATAATAAAGTAACTACTAAATTAATTTCTAATTTGAAATCTAAGAAGAAGTATTATGTTCGTATTAGAACTTACAAGAATGTTAAAGTCAACGGTAAATCAACAAAAATTTATTCTACTTGGAGCAAATTCTTAAATGTAAAAGTTAAATAATTTACTTAAGTCACCTATCATGTTGGTAGGTGACTTATTTATATAGATAAATTTGACAATGAAATATATTTATTATATACTATCCTCATAAACTATTTGGAGGGTGTTATGAAAAAAACATTATCAATTTTATTATCAATTATAACTTTGCTAAGTGTGTTCATTTTGCCAGCCAGTGTAAGTGCTGATGAAAATTATGATGAAGTTGACACTAAGAACGCTATTGCAGTAACTGTTAATGATACACAATACAAAGAGAACAATTTAGCTTTTACTAAAGAAGAGCCTATGAGGACTTATAAGATTACTGCTGAAGAAGCAGGTGTTTACAGATTTTATGCTAACTCATCAGAAATTGTGGGTATGAAAGCATATTTATTTAAGCCTAATAATCTAAATCCTACTGAATATATAAAGTCCAGTTCAATGAATAATGAAACCAGAAACGGTGGATTTGATATTACATATTATCTGGCAAAAAATGAAACTATTTATCTTAAAGTAGCAATTAGAGATGTTTATTATTATGCCGGAAGAAAATTTGATTTTGTCATAAATAAGAAAAAAGACTTAATAGCCAAGAACGGTTGTATTTATGAGAGTAGATTTGATAGATATTTTGTTGTTGATAATTATATAAATAAATATCAAAGCCTTACTATTGACAACAAAATTAATAATTTACCTGTAGCAGGTGTAGATGAAGATGCCTTTAGAAATTGTAGATTTATTACATCAGTAAATATTCCATCAGAATGTAAAACATTGCATACATATTGCTTTGATGGTTGTTATAACTTGAAATCTGTTAAACTTGCAGAAGGTGTAGAAGAATTAAAATATTATGCATTTCAAGGGACACAGATTGAAACTATTTATCTACCTAAGTCTATTGAATCACCGAATGCCTTAGAAGCTATGCTTAACTTAAAGACTATTACAGTTGCTAAGGATAATCCTTATTATACAGCAGTTAATGGTGTGCTATTTACTAAAGATAAAAAGAAACTTGTTCGTTATCCTGCTCGTGGGCCAAGAACTTATACTATTCCTAACGGTGTAGAAACTGTTTGTGACTCAGCTTTTGAAGATAGTTATGTTGAAAAGGTTTATTTTCCAAATACAGTGAAAAAAATGATTGGTGATGTTTTTCATTATTGTGAGAGATTAAAATATGTTAAACTAAATGAGGGTATTACTTCTATTGGTTCATGTGCTTTCCAGGGTTGTGAAAGTTTAAGTTATATTGATATTCCATCAACTGTAAAAGATATTGGACTTTGTGCAATTAATGATGCAGGTATCAGAAGTATTGAAATTCCTGAAAATGTATTTAAAATCGACGGTTATAGTATATATAACTGTAAATATTTAGATGCTATTGTGTTTAAAGGTAAAAGAACAGAAATTTCTACTGATGCTTTCAGAAAGATGGATGTAAAAACTGTTTATGGACCTAAAGGTTCTACTGCTGAAAAATATGCTGAAGAAAAGGGCATTAACTTTGTTTCTACAACACTCGAAGATGGGGAAAAGTGTACCCAGCATCATTATATTGAAACTGAATGTACAAAAATTCCTGATTGTATGAACTACGGTATATTTAAAACTAAATGTGCTATTTGTGGCAAAGCAGGTTCTAATAAAAAAGAACCATCATTAAATCATAATTTTGCAGATGAGGTTTGTAAATTCTGTGGTGTATCTACAACTAAATATGTAAATGCTGATTTTAATGAAACATACAGTGAAGTTGTTCCTATACCTGTTTCATCATTAGTAATTGAAAGAAATATAATTTTCAATGCTTCAAAAGACGGTAAGTATTTCTTTAATATCAGTAACTTAAGTGATAAAGTCCTAATTGACGCAACAATTATGAAAAATGATATTAGAAATATCCATTATGTAACAGAATGTGCCAATAAGAGTTTCAAGAAATCATATATGTTGAGTAAAGGTGACCAATTAAAAATTAGAATTAGAGGATTGAATAGTACAGGTGAATATTATAATCAAAGCACATATAAATACTATGAACCAATTAAGTTTAATTTCAAAGTTACTTGTGACCACATTTATAAGAACACAGTTGTAAAACCTACTTACGTTTCAGGTGGCTATACTCTGCATAAATGCTCAACTTGTGGATATAGTTATAAGGATAAAAAGACTTCTAAACTTAAGTTGCAAACACCTAGTGGCTTAACTGTAAAAGGTGGTAAAAAGTCATTAACTGTTAGTTATAAGAATGTTGCTAAAGCTACAGGTTATCAAATTCAGTATAGCCTATACAGTAATTTTAAATCAGTTAAAACTATAAAATTAACAAAGAACAGTATAACTAAAAAAACTATTACAAAACTTAAAAGAAATAAAAAGTATTTTGTAAGAATTCGTTCGTATGTAGTACAGAATAAGAAAACTGCTTATTCCGAATGGTCAAAGCCTAAAAATGCAAAAACAAAATAATGAACAACCGATAAAACAAAAAACTCCCAACAATCCTTTGATTGTCGGGAGTTCTCTTTTATTGAAATAGTTTAGCTCAATAAAAGGAGCAGTAAATTATAAGCATCAAACAGTCAGTTTAATTTAATAATTTACGATTATTTTGTTATTAGCCAAGTGTAACTTGCTCAGCGATTGGAGCGTTAGGGTTAGTGTCAGGATTATCAGTATAGAATGTAAGGTAAGTACCACCCATAACGGCAGAGTCATCAATTACAATCCACATCTCATTATCTACAAAACCTTTATAATCGATAGTTTGGTTAGTTGCATTATCAGAAATGATCAGATTGTATGTACCCACACTCCTGTAAGTAAAGTTGTAATCAAACCATCCGTTTTCACCTTTAGTCATAGGATCACCCGGCCATACTTCTTGGTAGGAGCCGGAATCTGCTCCTTTAAGGTTTGAACCCCATATCCAAACATAAGGTGTCCATGTAAATGAACCATTGTGCTTAGCATGAAGTGTAATATCAAGGCTTGAAGGTAAATAGTAATAGTTAACTTCTGCTTTACCAAAAGGAATATAGCCTGAAACTCTTGGCATTCTGCTAGTATCTACTTTATAGCCAACAATCTTTAATGATTTTGAATCATATGTGCTACCGACTCTGCCTGTATATACTACTGAGTCAGTAAGTTTCTTCTGAACACCATTATCGTCAGTATAATAATGATTTACTGTTACCTCACCTGATGAAACAGGTATCTTAACAAGTGACTTTGCTAACATAGTTGTATCCTTAATGTCAAACTTATAATCGTAATTAAGGTCAAGAACTTTCTCATCAACGGTCGGTGTTTTTAGCTTTACAATATACTTTTGAAGAAGTGCTAAATCTTTTACATTTACTTTGCCGTCACCATTGAAGTCTGCATTCCGTATTGATTTAGGAGTATAGTCTGTATAGTAGTATGTAACTTCTTTAAAAGATGAATCAAACTTTCCTTCTGCATCGCCTTTTATTTGGCTTATTACATAAGTATCAGGTACTCCTACACTTGGAATTGTTGCATAACTTGAACCAACAGGTCCTTGAAGAACTACAGAATCCTCAAGCTTTTCACCTGTTCCTTCATAAACATAATTAACCTTAACTTTACCGTTTGAAGAATGAATACCTGTTGATTCATAACTTGCTTTATCAACAGCAACAATAGCTGAGTAAGCCGGAACTGTGAATGTTGAACCTGTTACTTCACCAAGTGAATCAAGACCGGCTGATTCACCGTTAGCAATAATAACCCAATCTGTTACAGATGTGTCAGCAAGAGTTACATCAGCCGGTACACTTGCACTGTTATAAATAACAGCCATCTTATTCCATTCACCTTCAACATCATTCGATACTGTAAATGAAATCTGATTTGTTTTTGCACTAATCCTATTTGTGAAAACAAAATTATTTGCGTAAGAGGTATCCATAGCAGTAAGAGGGGAGAATGCAGACTTAATTTGCATCATGCCATTATAGTAAGATACTAAATCAGCATTATCAACAATATTTTGCCATTTAATCATATTAGTCTGAGCATCTGATTTGTAACTGTTTGTGTCCCCACCTTTTGATCGAGCCATTTCTTCACCTGCAAGTGAAAATGATATACCCTGTGATGTGTAGATAATTGCACCTGCAAGTTTATTCATTCTTATAGCATCAGAATTTCTAACACCATAACTTGCAAGACCTGTTGAACCAAGAATCTGGTCATAAAGGGTTGCATTATCGTGACTGGAATCATAAGTTATACATTGTGAAGGACCTTGAGCTTTCCACCTGTTTGTACCTGAACTGTTAGCACGAACACCGTAGCTTACTCCTTTTGCAGATAATTTTGAACCTTGAATGAAACCTGTGTCCTTGATGTTTTTTGCATCGCCTTTTATGCCATCACGCATTGAATCATTGAAGAAACTGATTCTATCGCTGAGTCTAGATGAGTTAGCTTGAGTTGCAGGATAGAACTTTGTACCTGAGCATGTATTTGTAGGGTGATATGAGTCACCTTTTGCCCAGCCTTCACCCCACATAGTGATTCTTGGATCAATTTTATCGAGAGCTTCTCTTGCCATATTCATTGTTTCTACATCCATTAAACCCATAAGGTTAAAGTTGAAACCGTCAATATGGTATTCATTTACCCAATACTTTAGGGAATCAATTATGTACTGTCTGTACATATCACGCTCTGTTGCACATTCGTTACCATAACCTGAACCATTAGAGAATGTACCTGTTGTTCTCTTTCTGTAATAATAGTCAGGAACTGTTTTTTGAAAACAAGAATCTGTTGAATAAGTGTGATTGTAAACAACATCCATTACAACAGATATTCCTGCGTCATGAAGAGCTTTTATCATCTCTTTACATTCTTTAATTCTTACCTTACCGTCATATGGGTTTGAAGAATATGATCCTTCGGGAACATTGTAATTTTGTGGATCATAGCCCAAGTTATACTGAGTATTATCTCCGGCTTCATTTACAGATTTGAAGTCATTGAATGGGTTAAGTTGAACTGTTGTTACCCCAAGATTTTTAAGGTAATCAATACATGTTGAAACCTTACCGTCACCGTTAAGAGTAGTACCTTTTTCTGTGAAAGCAAGGTACTTACCTCTATTAGCATCACTTATACCTGAGGATTTGTCATAAGAGAAGTCTTTGATATGAAGTTCCCACACTGAAGACTGTGTTGATTTATTAAGAAGAATATGACTATCCTTTGACCAACCATCAGGATTAGTATCATTAAGGTCAACAATCATTGAACGATTGCCGTTTACGCCAACTGCTTTTGAATAAGCATCCTGTGTTTCATAAGTTTTTGTTACATCAGAACCCATGTGTGTTGTATCAGTGGTTGTGATTGTGTATGTGTAGTACAAATCTTTCCATTCACCCACAAGTGTAATTGTCCACACACCATTCCACTCACCATTAACCAGCATCTTTTCAAGTGTATATGTTCCAATTTTATATGCACCTTTTTCATCATCAGAACCGGTTTCATAGATATTAACTTTTACATCGGTTGCTGTAGGTGACCATACTTTGAAAGTTGTGGCATCTTTTGTGTATGTTATACCTAGATCATCAACGGTGTATGCATACTCTGCATCAATGTCCTCGGCAGCTTTTGTGTAAGAATTGTCTCTTGCATAGTCAGATGAAACAGGCGAGATTTCACCTTTTTTTGCTGCAAAGCTTGATACAACTGCTGTTGACACTAGCATACACATCGCAAGTATCACTGAAACAATCTTTTTTGTAGTTTTCATAGAAATATCCTCCTTTATTATTTATTTCACGAACCATTTTCATCTTTAATATATCATATATTTGAACAGAATACAAGTAAAATTTAGATGGATATACAAAAATTTTAAATATTATATATAAAAATAGAAATCAAAGTACATAAATCTTATTTAAATTTTATAAATAAATAGTTTTCAGGCAGTAGAAACGGTCAGAACTATCATTTTGAAAAAGGCACATATACTTTCTCAAATGGTACTATGACTAAGATTTCAAATTAATATTTTATTCATTAAAACTTTATATACAAAAGTAAAACAGGTGATAATAAAATTTATCACCTGTTAATTATGTAGTAATTGTTTTCGATTGAAACTTACACATCACACAACACAAAAGTCGAATGAAGTGGTAAACTTATTGTTATTACAATCCAAGTCTAAGTGACCGTCATATTTCTTCAAAGTCTCTTCAACAGAAGAAAGTCCCAAACCATGATTACTCTTATCATCTTTAGAAGTGACAATTTTATTGTCCTTAATAGCTACCTCAGTTTTAGTAGGGTTGGTAACTGTAATAAACAGATAATCCTTTTTCTTATAAACATCAATATTTATTTCCTTGGCAATATTATCATCAACTTTTTCTACTGCCTCAATAGCATTGTCAAGAATGTTACCGAAAATAATGCATAAGTCAGTATTGCTGATTTTAGTTTGAGGGATAAGGCCGGTAAATTTAATTGTAATACCCTTGTCCTTAACTTTCATAGCTTTATCAGACAGAATAGCATTTATAATTGAATTACCTGTTTGATAAAGTGTGTAGTCAATATCAAGCAGTTCATCACAATCAGCTACATATTTTTTAGCACCGTCAGTATCTTTGTTGTTAAGTAATGACATTAAGCCTATTTTCATATTTTTATAGTTATGACGGAACTTTCTTAGTTCATTGTCTGTTTTTTCTACTTGTTCATAGTGTTTAACCTGTTCAGTTAATCTAACATCCATAATGTTGCTTAGGTTTTCATAATATGACTTTTTCCTAACATTTTTAATTAGCATAATAATTAATAGCCCTGAACCAAAGATTATTAAGTATAGAAAGAATGAATATGCTAGGATTAATTCCTGATGTTGATCTAAAAGATATTCATTAATAAAAGTATAAAAACAAAATAGTGCCCATAGAAAAACTAATAAAATCACCTTAACTTTTGTTGATAACAGTTTCATTATTCCAACAATATCAATCTTTTTAATCATTTTTATAACTAATATTATAGAGATTATCATAGTTAAACAATAAGCCTCTTCTTCTATAGGAATTTGAAAGAAATTCATTATAAAATAAATAAAACCAAATATAAAATAAGATAAGACAATAGTCAACAATGACGTGTATAAGACTACTGTTTTTTTCAAATCTTTTGCTAAAAGAATAGGCAGTAATAAGTATAATATCCCTGTTCCAAAAATATATTTTTCATCAAACTTACCTACAAGCAAATAAAAAGATATTGCAAAAGTAACTATCGGTACAATAACAAATCTCTTAGTAAATTTAACATTCATTACATAATGTAATACAAACCATATAATCGTGGAAATGCAAGTGAATTCCACAAAACAATCTAATTCCATAAATTACTCCTTTAAATAATTGTAGTAAGCCTCTTTAAAATCGGCTGTGTATTTTCTGCTAACAGGTATCTCATAGTCATAACCGGTAACATTTAGGGAAGAAAAGTCCCTTCTTGTAATATACCTAAAGCTTACGATAAATGACTTATGTACCCTAAAAAAGTCGGTATGAGGTAACGACTCAAAGATAGAGGATAAAGGTGTTTTAGTTTCAATAATCTTATTGTTAGATAGGTGAATAGATGTAATTCTGTTTTGTGACTCAATAAAAACTATTTCATCGGTATCAATGGTTATATAACTTCCGTCAGATTTTACAGAAATACTTTTGCCTGTATTCATACGCTTTCTGTAGTCATCAAGTGCATTGTAAAGTCCATCCCAAAGAGTGCTTTTTAATACAAATCTATATGTATCCACAGAATAAGCGTCAATAGATATTTCACCGTAATTAGTAAGAAAGATAATGCAAGCAAATTCATTAATCCCATTACGCAACTGTCTTGCAGTTTCCAAACCATCAATTTTATCCATTTGGTAGTCTAGGATAATAATATCATATTTTATATTAGAATTAATCAAATTACTGCCAACGGTATATTCATCTACTACCGGCTCTAAATTGTGGTTATTTGAATATTCATAAATTTTACTTTTTAATTGGGACAAAAATAATGTCTCATCATCACATATTGCTATTCTCATACTTTACCTCATATTTATCTTTTGGCTATATTATACCATCTTTTCCCTAACAAATAAAGAGGTCAATTGTGCATTTGCGTCAATTTTTTATACCTGTTGTACCAAAAGTCAAGAAATTACTATTAATAGGATTATACTGTAGATGTCATCAAGACAAAGCAATTAAGAATGATTATGTACTGTACCGTAGAAGAAATTATGAGAGGTGGTATTTAATTTCGATGTTAAAGAAAAAGAATTTTAACTGTTCTAATATGAGCAGAAATTACATTGTAAGTTTTAAGGAGATGATAATATTATGAAAACACTTTTAATAAGGATAAAGCAATCACCGTTGCTATCTGCACTTTTAATTTTCGGATTAGTAACCTCAATTCTTTTAATTTCGTTAGGAACTAGCTTTGTTTCAAATTTATATTATTCCGATAAGGCAAAAAACCAATATAATCCAAAGAAAGCGAAAGTATATGATATAACCTATTCAGCTTTAAAAAGTAGTGACAGTAGTGTAATGAATAAGTTGTTTTCTAAAATTGATAATGATACAGGTTTGTTTATAAATGACTTATTGTTGCATACAGATGCAAGTGAAGTCAATGTGTATAATAAAGTAAGTGGTGAATACTTTACAAATAATAATGTATGGCATTATCCGTTAATTTCAGGCAATTACTATACTGCTGATGATGTTAAAAAAGGGAATAAAGTCGTAGTATTAGGCTCTAATCTATTAAAAAAAGCCTATGAAAGGAATGGTAATAAGTACATAGAAATTGAAGAGGAAGAATATTTGATTAAAGGTGTAATCGGTATTCCTAATGAAGAATCAAGTTGGGATAATCGAATAATAATGCCTTGTACATCAATGCCAAAAAATTATTTTAAAAATAACCTACAACGAGATTTAGAAGATATTTCTTTTGTTATCTATAACGAAAAAGGTGAATATTCACAAGATATAAAGCAAATAAATGCCGAAGGTAAAAAGCTCTTTGATAATTTTACACTTGATTATTTAGGTGAATTGCAAGATGACAATTCTCTAAAGGTTGTTGTAGAGAATCCTGACTTTTTATTATTTGTTGCTTTAATCGGATACATAATTACAATAATATTCGCAATAAATATAACAGTCTTTTGGATTGAAAAAAGAAAGTATGAGATTAGTGTACGAAAAGCCTTTGGCTTTACAAATGGTTCAATTATGAAAATGATTTTTAAAGAAATGATAGGCTTTGCAATTATTTCATTTATAATAGCCATTATTGTACAGTTTTTATTAGGTTTGATTGTTGGCAGTATTGCAAATTACACTTTAAAACTATATTTGCCTAATCTTGTGATAGGTCTTTTTGTGGTACTTGTTACTGCACTTGTCACAACACTAATACCTGCAATTAAGGCAATTAAAGTAGAACCGGCTGAAGCTTTAAAGTCAAAAGAGGGGTGAGTAATATATGAAAGAAATTTTAAAAAGTATTTCTAAGAGAAAGTTGTTTAACTGCCTTTTATTTCTTCAATTATTGTTTTCTATTTTGTATTTTTTACTTTCTGCAATATCTATCCAATCAGTTGTAACTGATAAAGATACAGTTTATAAGGAACTTGATTCCAATCCAAGTAGAACAATACATATAGAAGTACAAAATGAAGACAGTAAGAATTTCAGCAAATTTAAAGCTGATGTTTTAAATTCAAATGTAGTAGAAACTTTTACAGGTTGGGATAATAATTTCTTAACTCCAACTACACATGTTTTTGCTGATTTAAGTAGTGATATTGATAAGGTTACAGTGGACAAGGATTGTTATAAGCTAAAGAAAATTATTATTAAATCCGGTAGATATTTTAACAATGATGACCATAGTAACAAAAAGGTAAATGGCAGTAAGAAAAAACCATTGTCAATGATAATAGGCAGTGAATTTGCCCATAATAACAATCTTAAAGTTGGCGATATTTATAAGGATTTTATAGATCAATATTACAAAGTTGTTGGAATTCTTGAACCAAACAGTAAATGGTTTTACAACGAAGTTACAAGTGGCGATATTATGATGTTGGATAATGCAGTAATGGTTGCTTATGTTGAAAATTCCGATATTTATATGATGGAAAGTTCGATTATGCACTTCTATTCTATTGTTAAGGATAATGTAAGTACAGATAAGGCAATAGCAACTATTAATAATCTGGCTAAGAAATATAATATAATCCAAGAACCAAAAGTAATTTCATCAGAATTAGTACAATTAAATGAAGAAAATCTGGAGAAAAATAGTGGCTGGCTTATTATCGCTATTGCAATAATGGTATTTGTTGCAATAGGCACATCAATTCTAATAATGTCACATATGTATATGAGAAGAAATGAAATTGGTATTCGAATGGCTAATGGTTATTCATTAAAAAAAGTATTATTACTAATATGTGGTGAATTTTTTGTTGTTTCACTTTTAGCATTCCTTTCAGCACTAATTTATACTATGCTTTACTGTGCAGGTGGTAAAATGGCAATGTCATCAACATACTTTATTTCCAGTTACCATTTAAACGGTAGCGTAGTTCTAATTAGTATAGGTATATTCTTACTTATGTGTTTACCATCAATACTTGCCCTTGTGTTTAAGTTGAGAAAAGTACAACCAAAGGATTTAATAGGAGGAAAATAATATGAAAATACTTGAGTTAAAGAATATTACTAAAATTTACGGTAAAGGTGACTCCGAAACAAAAGCACTTGCCGGTGTTGACCTAACTATTGAAAAAGGTGACTTCTGTGCAATTATGGGACCTTCCGGTTCAGGTAAATCCACACTACTGAATATTCTTGGTTGTATGGATACACCGACTTCCGGTGAATATATCCTAAAAGGTCAGGATGTCAGCAAGATGAAGAATAAGCAGTTAAGTAAGCTAAGAAATCAGGTTATCAGCTTTGTTTTTCAGTACTTTGCTTTAATGGATGAATACACAGTATTCGATAACATTATGCTACCACTTAACTGTCAGAAGTATCCTTATAAAGAAAAGAAGGATAGAGTAAATTATTATATGAAACGACTTGGCATAGAGAAATATGCTAAGAAAAAGCCTACTCAGTTGTCAGGTGGTCAGCAACAAAGAGTTGCAATAGCAAGAGCCTTAGTGTCAAATGCTGATATTATCCTAGCTGACGAACCTACCGGTGCATTGGATAGCACTACAGGTGAAGAACTAATGGAACTATTGCAAGAAATCAACGAGTCAGGCAAAACACTTATCCTTGTTACCCATAATGAAAAGGTTGCAGAAAAGTGTAACTATGTTATCTATATAGAAGATGGCAAAATTGTAGATAAATTATCTTGATTGTAGATAAGTTGTCTTAATTTTAGATATGTACTCTTGATTGTAGATAAGTTGTCTTGTTTGTAGATATGTTATCTTGATTTATCCTTATTCCTAAGTCTCATACATAAAGAGAAAGCATCAGTTTTTAGAACTGATGCTTTTTTCTATTAATAGTAAAAAAATCTTTCAAATCACAACAAAAATGTTGTTATGTGTGCTATAATATATTTTGTATAAAGTCTATTTCTATTTTCTCTGCATATACAGTAATAGGAGCTGATATGGTGAGAAGAAAAGGTTATATTTTTGTACTGTCCACAACACTGATACTTTGTTTTATTGTTATGATATTTACAGCAGTAAGCCAAAGTTCAGTTATGACTAATACAACGGAAAGCAAGAAAAATTCAGTAATAGTAATTGATTGTGGTCATGGTGGGGAAGACCCCGGAGCAGTTGGAGTAAATAATGTTTATGAAAGTGATGTTAATTTATCATTTGGTTTAAAGTTTAATGATATTCTTAAACTAAATGGTTATGATACTGTTTTAACTCGTAATGACAAAAATGATATTGCAGATAAATCCCTTGATACAATAGCTAAAAGAAAAAAGTCCGATATGTACAAAAGACTTGATATTTATAACAGTAGTCTTAAGAATGTAGCTATTAGTATTCATCAAAATATTTTTCCTGCAAAGTCTTGCTCAGGTACTCAAGTTTTTTATTCAAAACAAAATCCACTTTCTAAAGTTCTTGCAGATAATATCACAACTTCTGTTGTATCAAATTTGCAAAATGATAACGAAAGAATTAGCAAAGAATCCAACGGTATTTTTCTATTAGATAATGCAAAAGTACCGGCAATAATCGTGGAATGTGGTTTCTTATCAAATGAAAATGAAACATATTTATTATGTGACAAAGAATATCAAAAAAAATTTTCTTATTGCCTTTTTCAAGGATTAATGAATTCAAATTTATAAAGGAATGTAACTATGGCAAAAATTAAAAGTGTTTATATATGTTCAGAGTGTGGCTATGAATCACCTAAATGGTATGGTAAATGCCCTTCCTGTGGTGAATGGAATACTATGAATGAAGAATTAGTTGACAAAAAAGCCTCTACAGTTCAGAAAAGTATTACTAAGTCCTCATACTCAAAACCTGTAACTATAAATACTATTGATACTAATGATGAAGAAAGATATAACACAGGTTCAGAAGAACTAGACAGAGTTCTCGGTGGCGGTATTGTTAAAGGTAGCCTTGTATTACTTGGTGGTGATCCCGGTATCGGTAAGTCAACAATATTACTTCAAATTTGTGAAAAGCTAGGTCAATCACTAAAGATACTTTATGTGTCAGGTGAAGAGTCAAAAAGACAACTTAAACTTAGAGCACAAAGACTAGGTGTAAATAATGGAAACATTTACATTATGACCGAAACTGATGTTGAGATTGTTGCAGAACAAATTAAGATTGAAAAGCCTGATCTAGTTATGATTGACTCAATCCAAACTATGAATTTAACTACACTAAATTCATCACCGGGTTCTGTAACACAAGTTAGAGAATGTACAAATCTACTTATGCACACTGCAAAGGACCTTGATATTCCTACCATTGTAGTTGGCCATGTAAATAAAGAAGGCTCTATTGCAGGTCCTAAAGTTTTGGAACATATTGTTGATGCAGTTCTTTATTTTGAGGGTGACAAACAAATGTCATACAGAATTTTAAGAGCAGTTAAAAACAGATATGGTTCTACTAATGAAATCGGTGTATTCCAAATGACAGATAAAGGCCTTTCTGAAGTAGAAAATCCATCAATGATGTTGCTTTCAGGCAGACCTCATAATGTTTCAGGTACTTGTGTTGCTTGTACTATGGAAGGTACAAGACCAATTCTTGCAGAAATTCAAGCACTTGTTACAACTTCCGGTTATGGTACACCTAGAAGAATGTCAACAGGCTATGACTATAACCGACTAGCACTTATTATTGCAGTTCTTGAAAAGAGAGCAGGTTTCTATTTTTCTAATAGTGATACCTATATTAATGTAGTTGGTGGTTTACGACTTGATGAACCTGCTGTTGACTTGTCAGTTGCTATGGCATTAATCAGTAGCTTAAAGGATGTTCCGATTCCTGAAAATGCACTTGCATTCGGTGAAATTGGTCTTGGTGGGGAAATTCGTTCTGTAGCAAATGCTCAAGCTAGAATTAACGAGGCATCAAGATTAGGCTTTACAAAAATCATTATTCCATATCACAATTTAAAGAATGTAAGCTCTGATACTGCTACAATATATGGAGTAAAAAACATTAGAGAAGCCTATGAGGCAATGCTTGATGAGTAATTTTAAACCTAATTTACCACAAGATAATGCAAAAATAGTTGTTATGTCAACTAATAATAAAGAATTGGTAAATAGGGTAGAGGAGTTAGGAGTAAAAGTCCTACCATCTGAAAATTTAAGTAAACTGTTAACATTTGAACAATATCATACTGATTTGCAATTATTACATTATAATAAGGATACAGTATTTGTTCTTAAAGAATGTACAAGCCTTAAAGAAAATCTAAAAAAATATTTTCCAAATGTAATTGAAATTAGCAAAAATATTGATAAAGATTATCCAAATAATGTAATGCTAAATTGTGTTGTACTAAACGATAAGCTAATTTGTAACACAAAAACTATTTCTGATGAAGTCTTACAAATGGCTATTAAGGACAATCTAAAAATCATTAATGTAAATCAAGGCTATACAAAATGCTCAACTTGTATTGTAAATGAAAATGCTATAATCACTTCAGATAAATCTATTTACAAGTCTTGTAGAAATGAAATGGATGTATTACTAATAAGGAAAGGTTACATAGAATTACCGGGAGTTGATTATGGATTCATTGGTGGCAGTTCATTTAAATACAATAGAAATACATTAGTGTTTACAGGAAATATAAAACTGCATCCGGATTATGAAAGCATAAAATCTTTTGCACAAAATCATAATGTGGAATTGCTCAGCTTAACTGAAAACACTATGATTGATATAGGTAGTATAATTCCAATCTGTTGATAGGTTCTTAAAATTATACAGTATTTTGCAAAATCGTAGTATTTATGGGATTAGTCCTTAATTATATAGTGATAGCCTCTATTCTTATTTAGGACTTCCCTAAATTATACAAAATATTCATTTTGTATAATTTTGTATATAAATAGATACCTATCCCTCTCATTTAAATATTCAGAATTTAAAATTAAAGAAGGTGAAAATTTGGCAGTAAATTTTAGAGATGAAGCACCGGATATTGTAAAAGATTTTTTGTTCTATTTACAAACTATAAAAGAAAAATCTCCCAGAACTATAAATGAATATTATTTAGATTTAAGAATGTTCCTAAGATTTATCAAAGTTCTTCGTGGTGATGTTAAATGTGATTTTGATGAGATTAAAATTGATGATGTTGATATTGATTTTCTAAAAGAAATCACTTTAACCGATATTTATGAATTTATGAATTATCTGATAAGTGATAGAAATATGAAAGCAGCAGGTAGATCACGAAAAGCCTCTACCCTACGGACTTTCTTTAATTATTTAACAGTTAAAAAGCATTTGTTAGATTATGACCCAACAAAAGAACTTGAAATGCCAAAACAGAAAAAGGCTTTGCCAAAGTATTTAACTCTTGAACAAAGTCTTGAATTACTTAATGCTGTTGAAGGTAAACATAAAGAAAGAGATTATGCAATTATAACAATCTTCTTAAATTGTGGTTTGCGATTATCTGAACTTGTAGGACTTAATGTAACTGATATTCGCAACGACAATACTATTAGAGTTCTTGGTAAAGGTAACAAAGAAAGAATTGTTTATCTTAATAATGCTTGTATAAATGCGATTAATGATTATCTAAAGGTTAGACCTGCTGATGGTTTAAAAGATAAAAAGGCTTTGTTTATCTCCTCTCAATTAAAAAGAATGAGTCCTAAAACCGTACAAGCTATGGTGTATAAATATCTTGAAAAGATTGGACTGGATAGTCAGGGATACAGTTGTCATAAGCTAAGACATACTGCTGCAACACTTATGTATCAGCATGGTAATGTAGATATTAGGGTGTTAAAAGATATTTTAGGTCATGAAAATTTAGGTACAACCGAAATATACACTCACCTATCTAACAAACAACTTGAAGATGCATCAAAAAGTAATCCATTAGCAAATGTAAAACCGAAGAAAGATAAGGAAAAATAAAATGAAAATTTATTTAGCAAGTCCATTCTTTAATGAAAAAGAATTAGAGAATGTTAAGTTGGCAGAAAAGATACTTACAGAAAGAGGTTTTTCTCTCTTCTCCCCTAGACTTAATGAAGTCAGAACTGATGAAAATACTCAGCAGTCTTGGTGGTCAAAAGAAACATTTATGAATGATAAGAAGTTCATTGATTGGGCTGATGTTGTTGTAATGCTTTATTATGGTGGTTACAGTGACAGTGGTACAGCATGGGAATCTGGTTATGCTTATGGTACTAATACACCGGTAGTTGTTGTACAACTTGGTGAAGATTCTAACCTTATGGTGCATGAAGGTTGCCATAGTAACATTACTTTAGAAGAATTGAAAACATATGATTTTGAAATGTTACCTGCAAAGCCTTATAAAGGAAAAATGTTTTAATTATATAAAAAGCCTTGGATTATTTCCCAAGGCTTTAATACTATGATTTTATTTAAGTACTAATACAGAATCTAAATCTTTTACGTCATTACAGTAGTCTTTATAAAAGCAACCACTAAGTGTTACCAAAATTAATGTTAAAGCTAACACTAATATTATTCTACCTTTTTTCATAACAACCTCACTTTTTTATTTCATTCTTGGTGAAAAACAATCTTATCACCTTTCTTTATACTATCAAGTCCGGCCTTAGCAACTCTATTGTTGTACACATAATCAATCACTACAGTAAGGACCGGGAACAGCACCAACATCAGAAGTTGTGGTATCATTATCATTAAATGCATAGTATATACCTTTATTTTTTGCCCATTTTTCAGCTACAGTACCCTTATAACAATAAACAAGAACATTTCCTGAATTTTCTGTTCCGAAATCAGCATCAATTTTCTTGATATTTTTGCCAAAATAAATTGGATAATTTCCATATAACATTTGATTTATAGGTTCAAAATTTTCAATATTATCAACAACTATATAAAAATCTTCGCCATCTTCATTATTATAGTAATCATAAAAATTTATGTATAATAAAGTTTTCATATCTTTAGTATATATAATATTATCTATATAAGTATAATATGGATTGTTTTTATCAATTTTAACTGATGCAAAGTCATTTTCATACTTGCCGGTAAATCCGGTTGTATCTCCATCGCAAGAAACCCAAAGTACACCGCTAGTAACATATTTTACTGTTGATGGAATTGTGATTTTACAGTCTTTAATACCTGCAAAAGCTCCATAAATTTGATTTTTACCATTATACTTTTCATCACTGATAAATTCTCCTAGCATAATAACAGGTTTATTATCTAAAGTTTTAGGTATTTTAATTGTATTATTATGGCCTAAGTAACGATTGATACAAACACCATCAAGATAGTTGGTAATTAAATAATCACCACATACACGAGAATTCTTTTTATAGTATTTTTGTGATTTTTCATCTTCCAAATTGCTAACCAATCCAAAACTGTTCATATCTTTACAACCGGTTTTACTGTTGCTTATGTAATTAGAATAACCTTCTTCATTCTTATAAGTACTATTATAATCCTTAAAAGAACAACCGGTAAAAAGAATTGCTAATATTATAAAACTAACAAATAATAAATTTCTTTTCATAACAGACACCTCCGTATCTTTAGCTATATTATATGCCAATGAATAATAAAATCAATTGTCATATTATACAAATGTTGGATAAAATAATTATTAATTTGAACAAATTAATTGCTATAAATAATAGAATAATACCTCTATCTATTAATAATACTTTTGAAAATCTTAAAGTGTTGCAAAATTTATAATTATTTTGAAAAAATAGAAAAGCCACAACATTTCTGTTGTGACTTTTCAAAGGTGTGTAAGTTATAACAAATAAAAATCCAGTAATTTTTATAAGTAGTATTAATTGTACTTATTATTACTTATTTCTATTTGAAATATATTTCTTTAGTGATTCAGGTTCTTTTGGTTGACCTGAGAAATTGTATGATGCAGTATTGCAAGAAACCTTTACAGCGTGTAAAGACATTTTCTTAAGTGCTTTATTAATCTTTTCTTTCATTTTTTTCATCTCCTTTTTTCAAACTTTCTATAATAATCAGCACATCCACACATATTATTGTAGGATATACAATGATTAATATGTTGTTTTGATAAATAGTTAACAAGATGATTGGCAATATAGCGTTTATACATAGAGAAATGATTGAAAGTATCTTTTGCTTTTTATAATTTAATATTGATTTGCCTTTGCTTTTTACCGGACTCATTGAGATGAATAATATAAAAGATAAAAGCAAAGTTATAATAGCGATTAATATAATTGTTCTATTAGGGAAAGCTAGCATAATATCAGCAGAAAATAGAACTAACAAATAATATGCAACTGTTACTATAAAACACTTTAAATAAGAGTTTGCGTGATAACCACCACTAAATACTCTTATGCTTGAGAAAGAAATAATAAAAATTATTGTATCTATTAATTTTCCCGTTAATAGTCCAATTAACAATAGACTAATTGTTTCAATTACAGATGATACTAACAGTTCAAAACCATAAATATATATATCAAGTGGAATTTTATCACTATCATTACAAACAGAAAGTGCTATTCTTTCGGAAAGTCTATGTAACATATACACATCACCTACGAAAAGAGTAGCACATTTTCACACGCTATGTATTAACTTGGTAAAAATCAGAGGTTTTCTGGTAAACTTCTATTATCCAAAATCACAGTAATTATAAATTCTTTATTTCTTTCTTTTATAATTACATCTCCATTATATTTATGAGCAATGCTATTAATTATTGTGATTCCTTTACCATGATTATCTTTATCTTCCTTATCGGTTTTTAGTGAAGGGTTATTAAATAATACTGAATCAAGTATATTGTTTCTACATTTTATGACGGAATAAGAACCTTCATACCCTGTAGAAAAATTAATTTCATTGTTTTTTACTTTATTTTTAGATAAATATGAAATTGCATTATCAAGAATATTACCGATTAATGAAATAATATCAGAACTGTTTTTAAACATTTTTAAGTCATTAGTAATGCTTATTTTAACGGGTATTTCATAGCTTTTAGCTTTTTCAATTTCAACATTTAATACTGCGTTTAATAAATAATTTTCAGTATTTACTATTGTTCCTATAGATGTGTACTTATTAGTTAAGCTATGACAGATATTATGTGCTTCATCATAATTTTCTTCTTCAATTAAAGCATCAATACAGGAAATATTATTCTTCATATCATGTTTTAACAATTTAATAGTTTCAATTTGGCTATTAGAATTGAATATATTTTGTTTATATAAATTAGCTTTCTGTTCTGATAATAATAGTTTAGTTTTAATTTCATTATCCTTATTTATTCTGGCTATCATAAACCAAACTATTCCTGCAATTACAATCATACTGACACAAATAATTGAAAGTAAGATAATTATGTTAGATTGGAAATTTGTAAGTATCATTACATACATAGTTATGTACAAAATCATCATAGCTAATAGTGGTATAGCCACAAATGCAATCACATTAGAAACTTTCTTCAAGCTATATGCTTTAGCTTTAGTTCGCCACATTATAAATAGAACTACCATTGTGCTTAGATTAGCAAGAATAACAAATAAATATCTAAACAAGCTTGACTTTGTAATTAATTCTTCAAAAGTTACACCTGAAATTATGGATGATGAATAAACAAAACCATATGATATGATTGTACTTATTAATGATACTATAAATGGAAGTATTAGTTTAATTGCCAATTCACCTTTAAGACAAGTAATACAATATATTTCATATAATATAATTCCTATAAACATATCAAGCATAACAATGTTAGGGTGATTGTATGTAAAATATGTTAGAACTGCAAAATTAAGTGCAATAAATATTGATAAAAGAATTATATTCTTTCTTGTTGAAAACTTACCACCTAAGAATAACAGAAAGAATCCCACAAAATAAATAGACTGTAATAAATTGACGGTTATTTCAAAAACATAATTAAACATCCCTATCACCTATCCAGTTGAAGAATTCAGTTTTCACTGCTTCTTTGTATTTCTTGTTAAGAGGAACACTAATATTGTTTTTTAATAAAATACTGTCACTGGCTATGTATTGAATATAATTATTATTAACAACATAACCAATGTGTGGTCTAACAAACCCGTAATCACAAATCTTTTTGAATTCTTTATTAATATTACTTCTTACTTTATAATCACCGTTTTCAGTATGGAAAATCACATAATTATTAATTTTATCCAGAAAAATAATATCATCAACATTAACAGCTACATCTTTTCTGCCTGCATGTAAAAAGATAGTATTGTCATCTATTCTTAAAGAATCATTAATATGCTTTATACATTCAGCTACATCAGTTTCCATACTGCTTTTTCTGATAAAAGTATAAGGATAACTTTTTAGTGCTTCAAAAACAAGTTCATCATGGCTTGTAACAAATACAAATAAAGGTACTTGAGAATTACCTTTTAATTTATTTATTTTTTCAGCAGTTTCAATACCATTACAGAAAGGCATTTCAATATCAAGAAAAATTAAATGAAACTGTGAATAGTTAGATAAAATATCCATACCGTTTGAATATTTCTGTAATGTATATTCCATTTTTGACTGATTACAAGTCTTAGCTATAATATTGGACAACTTATTTACAAATACCATATCGTCATCCACAACTGCAATTTTTAGCATTAATCCACCCCTACTTTAATATAACAGATTATACGATTTATTTCAAGAAAGTTGAGAAATTATACTTTTAAGAAATTATTAACTAGCAAAAAACCACAACCATATAATGCTGTGGTTTTTAGGAAGGTGTTTATTATAAAAATCTAGTTATAAGTAATTTTATTACAATCCCTGTTCAAAGACATAAAGGTATAGGTCTTCAAGGGTTGGTTTTACAATTTTAGAATAGTGATTTTCAGGAGAGTTATCTGTCACTAATCTAACAACAATCTTTTCACCATTATGATATAGGTTAGAAACTCTGTAATTATCTTGATAATACTTTAGTTCTTCTCTATCAATTTCAACTTCTACTACCTTGTTTTCAATTTCACTTACAAGGTTTGGACAAGTATCATATGACACAAGTTTGCCTTGCTTTAGTAGGATAATTTCCTTGGCAATAAATTCAATGTTAGATACAACATGAGTTGAAATCAAAACAATTTTATCTTCAGCTATTTCACTGATAAAGTTACGAATTCTAATTCTTTCCTTTGGGTCAAGACCGGCAGTAGGTTCATCAAGAATCAGAATCTTTGGGTCATTAAGTAACGCTTGAGCAATCAATGCTCTTTGTTTCATACCACCGGAAAAACCACCTAGCTTTTTGTGTGCTGAATCGGTTAAATTAACAGTATCAAGAAGTGAAGTGATTTTGTCTTTTGCTTCTTTTTTCTTAAGGCCTTTAAGTGCTGACATATACCACAAGAATCTATTGAGAGTAAAGTCATCATAAAGACCTTGTTGTTGAGGTATATAACCAAGTACATGATTTATTGAATACATTTTTAGATATTTCATCACACACAATATCACTATAATTACAAAATACTAAAGATATATATTTATCCTGAACGGAAGTAAGAATATTTTTATAATTCCACCTTATATATCCACTTAATTGAGAAACAATGGACTCCCTACGGTTGTCTTCAATTTCTATGTTTTCCGTTTTGACATATATAATAGATACTACATATGAATTGTTAGGTAAATACCCTTTTTTCATTAATATAGGAACATATAAATCTTCTTGTATTGGACACAAAAAAGCATTACTTAAGGCAGCACTAATCTCAATTCTGTTTTGCTGTTGTTTGGTTATTTCAAAGCATATAATTCTCATAATCTCAGCCATATGTACAGACCATGGAACTTCAAACACAGGAAAATCATTTTCATTTGCAAAGTCAATAATATCCTGGTCGATAGATTTAACATATGGTCCAATATTAATAACTATACCACTCGCACCTTTATGGTACACATCTTTTACAAGTTCAAATAGTGATTAGTCTTCATTTAAGCCAATGCCTGTTGTGAAAACTAGTTCTTGTCCCTGTAGAAAAACTGAAATAATATCACTATCGACCATATGAGTCCAAGTGACTTCTCTATCAAGTCCATTCTCACCAGCAACTAATTTCATATCTAAATGTTCTACTAGCTTTGTTATCATTCTTATTGTAATAGCCACAATATCTCCTTTGTAGCAACGATTAGTGGAATTATACTTAGTAAAATTAATTTTATGTTATCATAATTAAAAGCGTGAGCTTGTATTTGAGATACTAGAAGAATTGAATTAAGTACAATCCATACCGGAGCAACCGTAGCACGAAATTCCTCTTTATCTTTTAGTACCTGTGTTGCATATACCACAAGCAATGCTCCACCAGACACAAACATACCATGAATTATGCCAGCTATAATTAGAATTGCAATTAGAAATGCTTGTGGTAGTTTATGTTCCTTATGAAATAACAGATTTTTTCCAGCAATAACAATAATGATTATTCCATAGATAATAAGCAATGAATTTGATGAAATAACTTTGCATAATAATATTCCAACTGCCATACCTATGAGCATAAAAACACAAATTTTCAGCAGTTTTTTTATTAATCCTCTTATAACTGGAAATAGCAATTAACAATCCAGATAATAATGCAATCACATTAAGTACAACCTTGGCATTATCAACACCAAGCAAAAACATAGATGCAGGCATAGCAAGAACAGTACCGGCAAATCCAGTAATTGCTTGTATAACATTAGCAATAAACAACACAATAAGAAAAATAATATCTTTCATAACTTCTCCTTAATTTGTATTGTCTATATATCAAAATAAGTGCAAAACTATTATATCACGAAAATTATAATAATCTATAGTAATTATTAGAATAAGTCCAGCATATTATCAAGGTAGATTTTTTCTCTAACATGGATATGATATTCTGGTTTTGTCATATAGTACAAGAGAAATTCGAGAATCAATGCACTTCCCAAAGAACGGCCTTCTATTTTAAAATTAGAAAAGCCCATTGGCATATAAACATTCTTGATATTATCAACACCTATAAATGCTGGATTAGTCATTGTTTTTGAAAAGCTATAACCATTTTGTGAATCAGGTGCTACACAGATATGGTCAGGACAATCATAACCTAGTATTTGCCTACTTACAGTTTCATAGCAATTCTTTCTATCATAGCAACCATAGAAACAACATTCATTACACAGAAATTCTAATTTATCCTTTTGTGGTTGAGTTAATGTTTCTAGTTTATCAAAGCTTTTATTTAGGCGAAAATCTGGAACAACATATTTGAAATCTTTACGATTTATCTCATCTACTAATTGATTAAATTCTGTTAGTACCTTGGTAGTTGAAGATACCAGGTAAAAATTTGGATAATAGCTTTTTATATAATCAACCAACAAGTCAGAATGAACAATTACACCATTGGTCACCTTATTGTTGTCATTAAATAACTTGCACAATTCATTACATTTCTTGTCAGTTAAATGCTCTTGTTTTATTAGTGAATTGCTAAAAGTTAATCTTGCAGAAATACCGTATTTATTCATTAACTTTAAAACATCTTGTTGATTATGTTCACCTAAACTGATTCTACCTCCACTCCAAATGCAACCTTTTGGTGCACCATAAATTGAGCCTATCTCACACCAATCATAGAAATATTCCCTATGTTCACGATATAGTGGCAAAAACACCTTGTAAAACTCATAAAATTCAAATAACCCTGGAAGATGATAATATGCAATTCCAGACTTCATAATACATCTGCTCCCCTTATAATTTATAAACTTATTTTAGCATAATGTATTTACTTTGTCGAATATCTAAAAGCAAAAATCCACAGTAACAAAAGTATTACTGTGAATATGATAATTATTTGATTATAGATTATTTTCCAAAACCATTCTTATTTAGATATGAGATAATTTCATTAGTTTCACTTGCATTTACATACAGACCATCATGTACAGTTGCATTTTTTCAGATTGCTTAACAAATATCATTGAATTTTCAAAATGCTCATTATCCATAGTAGCTGATTGTGTAAATGTGTAAACTTCTTTTCCAGACAAATCTTAATTTTCAAGAAAAGTACCAATAATCATAGGAGCAGTTCACATCATTTTAACACACACATTTTGACATACTGTTGCAGGAAAAGTGGGAAAAGCGGCTGCCGTTTCCGACAGCCGCCCTTGGGTTAAATATTTGATTTTACTTTACGCTGTGTTTTTTCTTTCTGCCATAAACGGTTGTTACAGTTACTGCACCGCCGCTGATAAACAACAGAGCAATCCACAAGGCAAAATTGCTGTTGTCACCGGTCTGAGGCGAAGTAGTTGCATTGTTACCCGGTTTATTGTTGCTACCGTTGTTATCACTTGGCAGCTTCGCCGTTACGATTTGAGCCTTGGTGATTTCCTGTGTTGCTTTGGCGTCCTTGTAATACTTCTTGCAACCGGAGCAGTACCAATACTCGATATTGCCCTCGGTAGTCTTGGTCGCCGCCACTGCCGGGAAGTGTTTCAAATCAGAGTGGTTGTTTGCATTGAGTTCGCCGTAGCTCTCGCCGCAGATTTTGCATTTTGCCTTATTCTTGCAGGTTGCCGTGCCACCGGAATGTGCGTTCTGAATCGCAACCGTCTTTTCGGCAGAAAAGGTAAAGCCGTCAGCTGTCTTTGCACTTACGATCAGCTTGAAGCCGGTTTCTTCTGCCGGATATGCGGATGCCTTTATGATACCGCTGTACAAACCATTCTCAACGGTCGGCGTAAGGGGACCATCGCCAAGTCCGATAAACTCATACCCATAGGCTGCATCCGTCGCTCCTTCCGGCAGGGTAAAGCTGAACTTGTAATCCTGCGTCCGGCAAACCTTATCTGCACCACTGATGTTAATGGTCGGAATATCCTTTTTTGCAGTTTCGTGATTGCAGAATTTACACTTCTGCCAATACTGCCCGTTTTCACTCTGCCACTCGTAGGTGTGTCCGTCGTTCACGGTTACGATAACCCTTGTTTCATTGCCTGCCTTGTCGGTCACAACAATCGTCTGCTCACCGCTTGCGGGAGAGAGAATAAATTGACCGTTTTCATCAAGGATGACTTCCGTGCCGTTCACCTTCACTGTGCCGATATATTTTTCTTCAACGGTAATAGTCTGTGCTGCGCAATAGGTTTTGCCGGCTTCAATGCCGGTGATAACGGGGCTTGTTCCGTCAAGCACAATGCCGTTTGTGTTAATGTAGGCAACGTTTCCGCTGATATCGGTCAGTTTTGCATAAATAACATACTCGTTATCGGGATTGATACTGAACGGTGCGGAGTATGTCGTGAAGGTCATTCCCGCGAGTTCCGATTTGGTAAGCGCCTTATCGCTCAGCAGGTATTCGACTGTCACCGCTTCGCCGCTGTTGTCCGCAGCGGTAACGGTTACCATCTGCGTATCCTTAAAGAACAAATCGAAGGTGATGGTGTTGAGGAAAGACTTCCAGTCGTTTTCGGCAATCTTGATTTCGCCTGTAGGCAATGCAATATCAAGCCACTGAGCCGTGATCGTCAAATTCTCGGCGGGCATGGTTGTCGGGAATGCTTTATCCCAGCCGTTGAACTGATAGCCCTCTCTTGTCAGGGTCGGAGCGGTAATCGGTGTGCCGTAATCCTGCGTTATGGTAATATCCGCTTTGCCGTTTTCGGGTTTGACTGTGATGGTATATTGATTGATCTCCCACTTCGCCCAGTATTCCTTGTTGCCCGTTTCGGTGTCGCCGATTGCCGTAACAGGAGAGCCGGTCAGACTCTCGTTGTCATACCAGCCCTTGAACGTGTGGCCTGTATAGGTCATATCGTCGGCTGTCGGCAGCGTTGCGCCCACGCCGTAGGTATAGCCTGTGACATCCTTCCCGTCTGCGATCGTACCGCCGTTCGCGTGCAGGGTTACGGCATAGGTCGGGGCTGTCCACTGCACCGTCAGTTCCGTCACATCAGCAGGAACACTGCCGCCGGGTTCGTAGGAATTGCCATTGCCGTCAAGCCACATAAAGTAGCTGCCTGTATTTCCGTCCGGGCGGTTCAGACCGTCGGACGCGGGCGCGGTAAACTCGCTGCCGGTTTTCACGATGATTTGAATATCCTCGGAGCTATTCCCCAATTTGCCGCCGCCAAGGTCAAGGGTAACGACCTTCAGTCCGTCAGAACCCAGTGTGTCAGAGTTCAGGACTTCAAGGACGGGGCGGAAACCGACGAACGGATTGGAGTACGCAGCATGGTCGAAGATCCAGTGGCGGGCCGAACGGTACCCGCGAACCGCACGGTACCACGATTCGTAACTTGATGTGTCCTGCCCCCACGAATATATGTCGTTCCAGTTTTGGATATATCCGCTGTCCTTATTCAGCATCGTGTCCCATTCGTTGCTTTGGGGCACGCCGCGTTCGGAATTGCCCGAACCTGTATAGTTACTTCCCATAGACGGTGCGCGCAGGGTATAGTCCACGCCGCCGCTGGCATAATTTTTGCCGAAAATCAGACCTGCGGTATTCAGGTCATTCCAGCTTACCGCATGCGTTACGGCATAGTCCGCCACAAACAGGCTGTGGGCATATTTGTTGTTCTGTGCATACTCCTCGGTGGTTTCCATCGCTGTTGTAAGCTTGTATGCGTCCACTGTCCCGGCGTAGGTAAAGGGAACATAGTGCAGGGTGCTGTCCGGTAAATTGCCGTTCACCGTGCCGGGAATGCTCGCGCCGGAGAGGTCAAAGTAATAGGTGCCGCCGGGGGTGAGAGTGAACTGCTCGTTTACTTTATTTTTTACCGTAAACGAAATATTCCGAAATTCGCCAGCATAGTCGGTTTTATAATCTCCGTTACACTGTTCGCTGAACAGTTTCAGGGTATAGCTGCCGTCTGCAAGGTCGGACGGAACGGTGACGTTTGCCGTGCCGCTTTGACTTTGGTTATTATGCGCGACGCGTCCGTAATAGAGGATATTGCCGGCGCTGTCTGCAATCATAGCGGAGATATATTCGTTTTCGCCGATATTTGTTGCGCCGAAGTATTCGACGGACAGGGTTTCACCCGCCTTCAAATTTGTTTTAGCGGCAGAAGCATATATTTTGCGGCTGCTGTCCTTGATTGTCAACTTCCATTCATTGCCGGTGTACTCGGGAACTGCTTTGAATCCGTCAGGCTTCCCGCCCGCGGCGGCGGATGCAAAGAGGACAGAGTTCAGATTTAAGTTAAAAGCGGGACGAACACCAATTTCAGTACCGAGAGAGTGCCCGGCACAGGAGACAGAACCATTACCTTTCACAACAGCGACAACGTAAGCGGAGCTGCCCGGGGAGCGCAACCACCAATAGCTTGATGCCCATTTTGTATGTTCTTTATCCGCAATTCGCAGATCATTGTTTACCGCAGACGCTTCCACTGTGGAAAGCGGCCAAAATACAGCGTTATCCACCTGAGCTCCCGCTACACAGTCGGTATTCTCTCCGTCGTAACTTCCGCTTGCAAGCGTCCGTTTCTTTACGGCAGCATTTTCTTTTGTCGTCAGCTTTTTTGCAAGCGCGTCTATCGCGGTTTTCAAATTACTCGGTGCATATTTGTTGTTTGCTATGGTATCGGCAAATTTCACAACTCCCATATTGCCTGCCGCAAGCAGGGTAATATCCCCTTGTGCGCTTGTAACATCGCTTCCGTCATAGCCGATAACTCGCCATGCAGCGGGATTATTATCATGGTTTTGCCCAAAATACACAGTCGGTGCGGTCGCTGTGTTTACATTTTTACTTAACACACTTATTGCATCTGCACCAAGCTGTATCGCAGCAGAGCCCTCTGCCCCAACCTCCTCGGCAAACACGCTTGTAGGCACAAGGCAGAGCACCATACAAAGAGCGAGCATGATACTGATTAATCGTTTTTTCATGTTGTTACCTCCGTTTCACCGTCACTCGACAGCTTAAAATCGTATTTCATTTCCAGCATGGCAAACAGCTTATACATAACCTCTGTGGCAATCGCCTTGATATCCAGTGTCTGAATAAAGGCAAGCACTTTGGCCTGCTCCTCCTCCGGCACCTTGTACACTCGCAGTGCCGCTGTGAGAAAGCGGTCGAGCTTTCGCTCCAATGGAAAATGAATGTCACATTTGCGTGCCATATAGCTGCGCATCAGTCCCGCCGTGCCGATTTCCATCTCGTAAAAGTCGCTCTCGGTATCATCGGGGAAATTCCCGCCGAAAATCTCTTTTAATTCCGCCGTGGTTTGCACATAGATATATTCCGCCGTGTCCGGAGCGGTATAGGCTTCGATATAAATCTCCCGCAGATTCTCATTCAGCTCGGTGAGGGTGAGCTGGATCGCCGTATCCACCGCATAGGCATACACCGACGGCAGCTTGCTGTCCGCAATGCTTCTCGCCATGCCAAACTGACCGCCGAACATCGTTTCGGTCAAGTCCAGCAAAATTTTATCCTTGGTGGGAAACAGATTCAAATAACTTCCTCTCGCAACGCCCGCTTCGTCCACAATCTGACTGACAGAGGTGTTTTTATACCCCTGCTCCAAAAAAAGGCGAACGCATGCGGTTAGGATTTTTTTCTTTGTTTCTCCGCTGCTTCTTCGCAAACAAATCACCTCTCTATAAAAGTTTTAGTATCCGTACTAATAATATCATATTAAGAAAGAAAAAACAAGTGGTATTTGATAATTTTCCGCATTAAATTGTGACATTTTCGCAAATATTGCCTTCTTCCATTACTGACGGAACTTTATAACTTCTTAAATACTTCCAAAAAAAGAAAAGCCACTGTCGCTTGACAGCAGCCTTTCCGATTGTTTGTTATGCGTAAATCAAATCGTTTGAAACAATATCTAGCGGCGTTGCGGATGTTGTTCATCTTCTCCACCCACAGCATTTGGTTTTCTGCTTTGAGCGCTTCCGTTACACCTTCCTTTTCGGCAAGTTGTTTTACCAGACGAGAGAACATTTTCTCTGCCTGCTCGTTTATGTCGGCAAGGTAATCGTTCAGCTTGCCTTTTATCAGAAGTCCGGAATAGAGATGTCTTTTGTACCTGCGGATATACCGCAAATGCCGTTGTCTCCATATGCCGACAGGTCTGCCCTCCGGCTCGTCCTCTACTGCAATCAGATAGTAGTCCCCGACAAGCTCATAACGCAAGCCTGTCCTTTCGTCTGTAATGAATTTCTCCATTGTGTCGTCCTCCAAATAGAGATTTTTACTTCAAAATCCATTCCGCTGTCACTAAACAGTGTGTTTTGAAGTTTTGTCCTTATCTGGTTTCACTCATCTCTTGAACAATAGCAAACTCTGGTTCAAGAACGTCATATTTCTTTTTATCACAGGAAAAAACCGGTTCATCACGATTTTTTGTGGGATGGTGAACGGACAGAAGGAATAGAAAGATAGCGAATCAAGGTAAAGAAGAAGTCATCATCACGGTAACCGTAGCCGATTCGTTAAGCGACCTTGATCTTGTTGTTGAAGCCTTCGAGCTTGATGGCGCTGATTGAGTAGATGGCATGGGCCGCTAAGCCAAGGAACCGTTTTTCTTTTTGAACTGCAAACCGTACCAATGTGGGAATCTCACTTTCTTTCGCCGCCTGAAACCATTTTGTCCATCCGGCGACTGCTTGTTGGTAATCTGTCAATTCATAAAGTCTGCACATTTCCTATTTCATGGCATAACAAACAGCAAGGTCGTGATGATCTTGCAGAATAGATTGTAATTGCTCGGTTTTACTGTCGGAGAGTTTATCTGAGTTAATGAGTAATGACCAACGCAGCTTCTTGAGTTGGCTGTATTCCTGCTTTTCCGTTTTAGCTTCTTGTTTAAGAGATTTCATAGTTTCCTTGTCGGTATCATCCGAGATATCGACAAGGATTTCTTTTTCTTTTGCTTTACGCAGGTTGCGTAACTATGTCCTTTATGGATTGCAAATTCGTCAACAGCAAGTATCCTCGGCTTGTAGCCTTCCTCTCTTAACATTTTTTCTCTTTTCCAAATCGCCTCGTCCATAATCTCTCGCTGTACTTTGCGAATTGTATCCCAATGAATACCGGTCAATTCCTGTATTACTTTGATGGACATTTTTTGTTGCAAAAAGCCTTTGATCTAGTTTGCTGCTCGGTATGTTATCCGTGTTCCGGGATATTTGAAAGGTATTTTTTCTGTAAACGTTTCATGGCAACAGTTGCATTGATATCTATGGATAAAGAAGTTCCATATGTGTGTAGTACCTTTCCATATTGGAATATCTTTGAGTTTGACTTGTCCGTTTTCATAAATATACACACTGCCTCCACAATAAGGGCACCGAACTGTCTGCGTTGACCTTACGCTTTCCAGAAACAGTACGCTTTTATCTTTTTTAGGACTGATTCCTATATGTGTTCCTTTAAATCCTTGACTTTGATATCATCTAAATAGAGCATAGGTTTCTCTCCTCCATTGTTTGTCTTTTCAACTACAATTTTGGAGCTTCCTATGCTCTTTTTCAATATTTATTTTTGATTATCCCACATTTTTCCGTGATGAGGGACTTTTTCAAAGTGCGTAACCCACTATGACACTTTCAGCTTCGCTGCAAAGATGTCGTAGGCAAGGACTTTCCTCCCTTGACCTCCCTAAAAACCTCCGGCAAAGTCCAGTACCAAAGAAAGCCGTCCTTCACAGAGCGAACTCCGGCTTTCTTCTTGGACTTCTTGTAGGTTGATTTCTTGAAGCCTGCGGCTTCAAGTTTTGCTTTGCAAACGGAAGCCAGCCGTCTGCCACCCAACAGCAGGGAACGGATAAAATCCGATGCCGCTTCTTCACGTTCATTCGGTCTGCCCATCCTCGGAGCAGAGGCAGAGAAAGGAGAGTTTATCATATTTTTGATAGAGTAACAGGGGGAATATGATATAATAAAATC
>OLNQ01000477.1_pt1 | contig 44016 bp, 33 predicted proteins | sample 1672821 | NCBI WGS metagenome assembly OLNQ01 (sample SAMEA3136727, study PRJEB25190) | human gut metagenome | biome: human gut; feature: human-associated habitat; material: faeces | place: Austria | collected 2013 | reverse complement strand
TGTATTTCTCCGCGCCGCTGGCTGCCTGCCACGTCACCTGAATGCCGCCGCTGACTGCCTTGGCGCTGCCCAGCGTCACGTTGGCGGGGGTAGTGGAGATGGTGTACTCGGGAGAGAACACACGTAACCATGAGGAGGTATCCGTTACTTTATAGCTCCATGTCTCCCACATCGTCCCGTTTACGATAACCTTTGAATCCGAGGAGAACACATAGCCTGCACGGTCCTCGGTATGTCCCTTGCCGCCGATAAACAGATAGACGCAGTACCGGTACGTACCCTCCGTAAAGACCTTGTCCATGTCCACATGCAGGCCGCATTCCTTCCACTGGCCGTCGACCTTCTTAAACCAGGCGCAGTAGGGATAATCCCCCCGGAAACGTGCCGGCTGACCGGTCTGGACAGTGAACGTCGGGATCGTCATCGCGCCGCCCAGCTTGGGGATGCGGTCGATGTCCGAGGACGTGGCGGTGACCACCTTGACCGTCTCAGGGACGATGTACACAGGGGACGACACAAAGATCTGCGACGGGGCGCGGCCCGTGGGGCGGTCGCATGGCTTACCGTCCCAGTTGACCGTCACATTGTCGGAGAACGCATATTCATCCCAGTTTCCGACGTGGACATTGGTATAATAGCAGTATTTACCCGGCTCAAATTCCCCCTTCTCGTAGGTGTACCAGTCCGAGTCCTCCCACTTCAGCCAGCCGAACCCTATGGAGCCGTCGATATACAGGGCCTGGTCGCCGTCGTTGAAGGTGATAGTGGGAGTCTTCACCGTGCCGCCGAGCTTCACGATGCTCGCCATATTCGAAGTGACGTTGACTTCCTCGATCGGTGTGCGCTCTTGTGCTTGATGCTCCTTCGAGTACACAAACAGGCGGTAATTGTCGAGCCTCTTTATGTTTTCACTGGGAATGCGCTCGCCGTCCACCGTGACCGTGAGCTTACTTGCCGCTCCGAGCTTCCAGTGCTCCCAGTCCTTGACGGTCAGCACGGCGCCGTACCGGTACATGCCGCCCTTCACAAAGTACTGGGTCTCAGGCTCCTTCCAGTCATATCGGGTCTCGCCGTGGGGATAAGCTCTATTTTCGCTGTACTGCCATCCATCCTTGTTGCTGTCCGCCTTAAAGACCATCTTATTGTTCGTTTCCCTGATGGACGGTTTCTCTATGGGGTTGTAGGTCTGCAATATATTGGGGATGCTCGTCTTGAGATCGATGCTGGTGATCGTTCGGAGCTCGCTCTTTTTCGGCGCATAATACTCTCTGCTGTATGCGTATATTACTCTGCCGTATCGTCCGTTGTCTAGAACATCTCCTATAGGCGTACACGTCGTGCCGTCTAAGGTGACCCTAAGCTTATCCGTATCGACAAAGACGAACTTACCTCTGAGTTCAACATGAAAGACATACCGATAGTACGCGCCGCCTTGAACCAAAGGCCGGTCATCCACCTTTGGATTCCAAGCTCTGGTCCACTCCGTTTGGCCCGGGTATCGTATTTCCCAGAAGTCCTCCCCGAGCGTTGTCTCCAAATACGGCACGTCTCCTCCCGATGTGGTGCTGGCAGACAGGACGTCGATGTCCAGTCTAAACAGAGTTTCCCCTTCCACCAATCTATCCTCCACATTCGAGGTGAGAGCAACGCGGTTGACCAGCTCGCGGTCATTGGTGACGGTATACACAGGAGATATCATCATAATACGCGATACCCTCCTGCCGGGATCGATCGCCGATCCGGTGGTCGTCCACTTCTCTCCATCCACCGTGACGTCGACCTGACTGGCGAACTGGTACTGATCGTAGTATTGACCTCTGATGATCGCCTCTACAAAATATTTGTATTTACCCTCCTTGAAGGTCCCTTCGGTATAGCTCTCCCACTTATTCGCCGTCTCGTTCCATCGCACCCACCGGCGCTCACCATCGAATCTCACCGGCTTATCGTGGATTTCCCTGAACGACGGGTTCCATACTAAATCGCGGAAGTTCACCTCATCCTTGACACCTGAGGAGATTTCCATGGCTTTGAGCTCTTCGGGAACACGCTCCGCCGCCAACGCCACGGTGGGCAGCAGGCTCAGGAGCATGATGAGCCCCAGCAGGGCGCTCAGGAGTCTGCTCGCTGTTCGTTTCGGTTGCGTCATGGTCTTTTACCTCCTTCTTGCATAGTTGGTTGTTGGCCGCCTGCCCGCTCTCAGCCCGCGGCCGGCACCAGGTAGATCAGGGTGCTGGGCGGCACCTGGAAGGGCAGCAGCTCGCCGTTGGCGTCCTCGGCAATATTGAGGATGGTGAAATCCTCAAAGCCCAGCGGCACCTGCACCGGGAAAGCGCCGTTGATCTGCACCGTTGACCCGCTCTTGTAGCGCTCGCCGCCGACAAGGGTCATGTTCAGCGCCAGCTGGTCGCTGTCTTTGCCCTGCAGCTTCCATGTACCCTCATAGGCCTCCTGCGCCTTGCCGGCGTCCTTCTCGTACCACCATGTCAGCGCGGCATTGCCGTTGGCGTGCAGGGTGAGGGTGCCGAAGCTGTACTGCTCGTCCTTGTAGCCCTCCCACACCCACACGTTTGCAAGCTGCTCCGCCGTGGGATACGTCCAGCCGATGTCGCCGTCGTATTCCCCGCCATAGGTGGTGAAGTCGTAGCCTATCGGCGCGTCGTTGTCAAAGTCATAGGGCAGCATGGCCGCGCCGTAGATGGGGTACCACGTTATGGTCCGGCCCTTGCTGTCGGTCACGATGACCTCCGTATCGGGGTACGGGCTCTCGCCCATGTCGGCGCAGGCGTACAGCAGGATGGGCTCGCCGCTCTCGCTGCGGTAGAGTACCTCCAGATTGTCATAGTCCTCGTTCTGGGGATTCCACCGGATGCGGTTCACCGCAAGGGTGGCGTTGGGGTCGCGGGGTACCACGCAGAACAGGCTGCCGCCGCTGCCCACCACCCGCTCACGGGGGATCTGGCGAATGAACGTATACTGGGCGCACAGCTCGGGATCCGTCTCCAAAATCCACTCCGGCAGGGGAAGCTCCAGATCGTCGGGGCCGCCCGCCGAGCTGCCGATAAAGGCCGCCGCGAACAGATAAGACGGGTCGGCCATCGACTCGCGCAGCAGGTCGATGGAGTCGTCGTAGCCCCCTTCTATGTTGACGCCGCCCATATCGTCGCCTGTGTTGCCGTTGTTGCCGGTATTGTCGTTGTTGCCGGCAGGCTCCTTGCCGTCGCCGATGTGCAGCGTCCCGACGCCGGGGATATCGACCTGACACGCCGTCAGCAGCAGTGCCATGGCCATGGCCAACAGCAGTGCGAGAAATTTGCTCTTTTTCATCGTCCCCTCCTTTCGCTGGTCGATCAGAACTTACCGCTTGTGCTGGAGCCGCCGCCGCCGGAATGGTCGCTGCTCCCGCTGTCGCTGTCCTTGGAGATCTTCCGGCTGGTCTTGGTGGTGTGGGTGTAGCGGTCATACTGCTCCGTCAGGTTCAGGCCCTCGGCGGTCACATAGGCGTCCGCCTCCGCGCCCTGCCGGACGGACTTCATCTTGCTCTTGAGGAACAGGCACACGGCCAGCGCCAGCACCACGCCGATGCCCAGCGCCATAGGCAGCACCTTCATCAGCGGCTTTCTGACGGGGTGGCCCTGCTCCGCCAGACTCAGGTACTCGTCGCAGGCGGACAGGTAATCCTTGAAGCCGCCCACCCAGTCGTTGTTGCCGAAGTTGTCCAGGAACACCTCCGTCATCTGGTGGCGTCCGTACTTGTTGACCGCGTACTCGGCGGTGCCGCCGTCGCGGACAAACAGGTCGTAGTCACGGTCGTACATACTCAGCATCAACATGATGCCCTCGCGGTTTTCACCGATGCCGAAGTCGTTGCCGTTGTATATGTTGGCCGCCGCGTAGTGGATATCGCTGTCGTAGTCCTCGTAGTCGTCCACGGTGACGATGTAGACGGCGCAGTTGTACCGCCAGGAGATCTCGTCGGCCATCATCTCCAGCTCCAGCCACTCATCCTCGTTCAGCAGACCCGCCGTGTCGTACACGAACAGATCGTCCGCCGTCTGCTCCGCCCAAGCGGGTACGACCAGCGTCAGCGCCGCCAGCAGCGCCAGCAGCCATGTAAAAATTCTCTTTTTCATCTCGGCTGCCCTCCTTACATCAGCATCAGGATCGCCGCGGCGATGGCCGTCACCGGTGCGGCGATCGCGGCGAAGATCCCCCAGAACTTACCCATATCCGTGGGCAGGTCGCCCACCAGCTTGCCTGTCTGTCCGTTCATGGCAAAGAGGAAGTCCTTGCCGTTCCACTTGGTGTGCAGCATCCACACCGGCAGCAGCGCATAATGTACCTTGCCGCGGCGCAGCCGGATATCCTTGCCCTTGGTGATGCAGGTGTCGTACTGCGTGGTGGTGCGGCGCAGCGCGCCCTCCAGCGAGGCGGCGCAGCGGCCATCCGCCCGCTCCTGACTCTGCTCCACGGTCACGTCGTACTTGTCCGCCAGAAAGCCCGGCAGATACGCCGTGGAGAACGCCCGCATATCCTTGTAGTTGTAGGGCTCGATGGAGTCCATGTGGTCATCCGGCATCTTACTGGATGCGTCCACCGGTACCTTCTCGAAGGCGATGGAGCCGCCGCGGCGCACGTCGTAGTGCTCCACCTCGGTGATCTCGTAGTCGCCGCTCTCATAGACGTGGGTGATATGGCCCTCGTAGTCCACAGTACCCTCCGCCTGTCCGTCAAACATCCAGAAGGGGACGTACACGCCCTTGACCTCCTCGATGTGGTTGCCCTTGGTAAAAGCGCCGGGCAGCAGGGGCTTGCCCTTGTAGTGGTTCTTCAGCGCCGCCACTGCGTCCTCCTTGCTGAGCTTGAAGGGGATCACATAGTCCGGCTTCAGCGCGCCGCTGAACTGCCCCGGCACCACGGTGGGGTTGCCGCAGTAGGGGCAGGAGGTGGCGGCGGTGGATGCGTCGCAGATCAGCTCCGCGCCGCAGCTGGGGCAGGAGTAGGCCTTCATGCCGTCGGCCTCCGCGCCCCATTCGTTGTTGAGGCCGGAGGTGTCCCACCCCTGCGCCTCCATATCCGCCAGCTTCTGGCGGTTGGCTTCTGCCTTTTCCTCTGCTTTTTCGGTGGCGGCCACAGCGGCGGCCTCCTTCTCTGCGTACATGGCCTCGATCTGTGCCACGTCATACTTTGCGCCGCAGAAATCGCACTCCAGCATACCGGATGCCCCCACAAAATGCAGGGGGCCGGTACACGCCGGACACTTATAGTTGGTAATTTGGGATGCCATTGCCCTCTCCTTTCTGATACGGGAGCGGCGTTCCGCCGCTCCCGTGGGTCAGGTGACGTTCAGTGCCGCACTGACTGCTGTTTGTTACACATCCAGGTTGTATGCGCCGGCCGCGACCAGCTTGCCGTCGTCGCCGAAGAACAGGTTCAGCGCGCACGCTTCATCCTCAGCGGCGTACCAGGTGTAAATGCCGCGCTGGTAGTCCGCGTCATACCGGTACTCGGAGCAGTCCACACCGATGTGTGCCTTCAGATCCGCGTAGGTCATTTTCGACTGCGGCTCGTCAATGGTGAAGTAGTTCAGGCCGCCCAGATAGGTGGCGAACGTCTCGTTCAGCACCGCCAACTCGGCTCTGTCGGAGGTCACGGCCTGTACTTCCGTGGATTTCATGTCGACGCCGGGAAGGCCGGTGTCCTTGCTGCCGCCGTCGCCGCCGCAGGCGGTAAGGGCCAGTCCCATCAATGCGGTCAGAAGAAGTGCGATCATCTTTTTCATGGTCAGTTGCCATCCTTTTTTATAGTTTTGTTCATACCTGCTTCGTGCAGGCGGGGGGATTGTTACTGCAGCGGCACACCGCAATTCGGGCAGAACTTCTCGCCGTTGTTCTTTGCGCCGCAATTCGGGCAGAACGCCGCCGGGCGCGCCTCCGGCTGGGGCTGGGGCTCCGGCTGAGGTGCGGTGTACTGAGGCTGAGGCTGGGGCTCCGGCTGGGGCTCCGGCTGGGGCGCCGTGTATGCGGGCTGCGCAGGGGCAGCGGCGTACTGGGGCTGCTGCGGCGCCGCGTACGGGGGCTGCTGGTACGGCTGCTGCTGATAGCCGCCCTGCGGGGGCTGCTGATACGGCTGCTGCTGATAGCTGCCCTGCGGGGCGTTGCCGTAGGCGTTGTTCTGATAGGGGTTATTCTGGTAGGGATTGTTCTGGTAGGGGTTGTTCGGCTGGTTGGGCTGATAGGAAGCCGCCTTGACGGGGATGCCCTGATACGATGCGCCGCTGAAGGCGAGGATGGGGATGAAGATATAAGGCAGGAAGATCAGTCCCGCCGCAAAACCGCCGCCCTTGCCGAACGCCTTGGCCAGTCGGATCTGGGTCTGGATGCTCAGAATGATGTTGTAGATGGGGATCAGCATCAGCAGGAAGCGCCAGCCGCTGCCCCACGTGATCTCAAACATCACATACAGGTTGTAGAAGGGGACGATAGCCGCCCAGCCGGGCTTGTTGGCCTTCCGGAAGATGATCCACATACACACCAGCACGAACACGCACAGCACCAGTGAGATGATGGTGGGAATGATCGAAACGGCGGCAGGGGTGCTGCTATAGCCGTAATAATCGTAATAGTCGTAATAGTCGTTCATGACATTCTCCTTTTCTAACGGCGCCGCCGGTCAAAGGGGCGCTGCCCCCTTGACCGATGGCTGTATGTTGTTACGGGGGAATTGTCGCTGTTGCCGTGGGGCGTTTTCCGACTCATCCTCCGCCGGAGCATATCCGCCGGAGGCGCGTTCCCTTACGGCCGGGGAGTGCCGCAGTTGGCGCAGAACTTGCCCTTGTTCACCGTGCCGCAGGCGCAGGTCCACTCGTTGGAGGCGGGCTTGGGCTGGCCGCACTCGGCGCAGAACTTGCCGGTGTTCACCGCGCCGCAGGCGCACTTCCACTCACCGGCAGGCGCGGGCTTGGGCTGACCGCACTCCGCGCAGAACTTGCCGGTGTTCCCGGCGTGGCCGCAGGCGCACGTCCACCCTGCGGGAGCCGCCGGTGCAGGCTGTGCAGCCGCCTGCTGCGCCGCCTGCTGCTGTCCCATGGCAAACAGGTTCCCGGCGTTCATGCTGCCGGCCTGTCCCGCCATGTTCATGCCCATGAACGCCATGGCCGCGCCGCCCTGGTTGTTGGCCGCCATCTTCATGGCGTCGCCCTGGCTGCCTACCAGATGTGCCGCCGCGCGGGTCGGATCCATGAACGCAGCGTTCCGCTGCAGCTCCTTGAGCATCTTCTCGTCGTCCTCGTCCGCCGTCACGCTGGACACGCCGAAGGACACGATCTCAATACCCCGCAGGTCACGCCACTTCTTGCTCAGCACCTCGTTCAGCGCGTCCGCCAGCTCCAGCGTGTGGCCCGGCAGCTGGGAGTACCGGATGCCGTCCTCGCCGATCCGGGCAAACGCCGGCTGCAACGCCGTCAGCAGCTCCGTCTTCAGCTGGCTGTCCAGCCGGTCACGGGTGTACGCCTCGCTGACGTTGCCGCACACGTTGGTGTAGAACAGCATGGGGTTGCTGATGTGGTAGCTGTACTCGCCGAAGCAGCGGATGCCCACGTCGATGTCGATGCCCGCGCGCTGATCCACCACGCGGAAGGGCACGGGAGACGGCGTGCCGTACTTGTTCCCGATCAGCTCCTTCGTGTTGAAGTAGTAGATCCGCTGGTCCTTGGGCGCCTCGCCGCCGAAGGTGAAGCGGTTGACCATGTTGTTGAACACATTCTTGATGCCGTCACCCAGATCGCCGGTGAAAATGGACGGCTCCGAGGACATATCGTATGTATATTCGCCGGCCACCGCGCACATATCCACGATCTTTCCCTGATCCACGATCAGCATACACTGGCCGTCCGCCACCGCGATGACGCTGCCGTTGCTGATCACGTTGTCGTCGCCCTTGGTGTTGCTGGAGCGCTTGCTCGTCTTCTTCTGGCCCTTGACCGCCAGCACGTTTTCAGGGATCGCGTCGCAGTAAAAGAATTCCTTCCACTGATCTGCCATCACGCCGCCCGCGGCGCCCATTGCTGCTTTGATAAGTCCCATATTCTTCTCCTTTTCTGTGTTTGTGATTTGTCCGCAGGGCTCATAGGCCCCTGTTATTCATCGATCCATTGTCCGTCCGCCCGCTCGCAGCAGACGACCCATACCACATACGAATCCTCCACATGGCGGTGCATCTCCAGATAGTTGTTGTCGATCACGGTCACGGTGTACGTCGTGTTCTCCGGGCCGCCGACCAGCTCCGCGTACCACTCGTCATTGCCGCAGCCGGCGTACATGGGGCCCTTGTGGAACACCACGCGCAGGCCGTCCAGATTTTCCTGGTCGCCATATCTGTTGGCGTATTTGTACCACGCGCCCATGCTCCATGTGCCGTGTCCGTCCTCGGTCACGCCGTCAGCGCTCATGAACGTCAGCGTCACGGACATCTCCTCGTCCGCCAGCTTATACCGATCGCCCTCGACCTCGGCCTCGACGCCGACCCACTCACCCTCCAGATACCGCCGGTACTTCTCCATGGTGTAGTCCGTGTTGTCGCCGGAGGGGTCTTCCTCGCCGCCCGCCGGGTCGGTCACATCCACCGGGTGGGTGTCGCCGCCTGGTCGGGGCGGTGTGTCTATCGTGGTGCCGCCGTTATTCGTCGGCCGGCCGTAGGGGATGAACTCCACCTGACAGGCCGTCAGGCTCACCACCAGCGCCAGAAGAAGCGCCAGCGCGATCCACCGCCGCTTCACGGCTCAGGCCCAGGGGTCCTGGGCGGCCGGGATACGGATGCCGCTGAGTGGACTGGAGTACTCCCACAGGAACCACTCTCCGGTGGAGGGCTTCTGCCGCAGCTTGATGGGCCGGGGAGAATCCGCGCCGGGTGTGGCGATGAACAGCCGCAGATAGCCCGGCTCAATGTCCTGCGGACGGGGGTCGGGCCGTACATCCACCACATAGGGCTGCGTGGGAACGTAGCTGTTCTGGGGCGTGGCGCCGGCAAAGTATGCCAGCGGCAGGTACTCCTTGCCCCGCAGACGATCCCGCAGGAACTGGCTGTCATAGGGGGTCATGGGCCGGGGGCCGCGCAAGAGGTTCATGGCCTCCACACCCTCGTTGGGGTTCTTCACATACAGGTGCAGGGCGCACAGGAAGCCCGCTACTACCTCCTCCGGTGTCCGCAGGGACAGGTTCCGGAATTCCGCCAGCGAGGCGGGCAGCGCATTCAACGTTACTTGCATATCTCTGCCTTCCTTTCTCTAATTTCCGCACCGTTCGTCAGCTGTCGCCTCTCACGCTGCTGGAGAAGGTGGCGGCCGTGTAGTACTCGTCACCGTCACGTACCACGAAGTACAGCACATAGTAGTCACCCTCGCCGTTGAACCAGCCGTAGGCGTGCTTTTCACTGTTCCAGCTCTTCTCGTCCATGCCGGTATGGGGGATGCCGTCCTCGCCGCCCAGCATGGCCTTGATGTCGTCATAGGTCAATTTCGAGGACTCGGAGGAGCCCATATCCCACAGCTCCTGCCGTACCTTCTGCATGGTGGGCAGATCCGCCCGGCCGGTGGCATCGGGATTGGACTTGCCGTACTCGCCCAGTCCGTTGGCGGTGGTACGCTCGTAGGGATAGTTCTCCGGCAGGCCGCCGTTGTCGCCGCCGCCCACGGGGGTGATAACGCTTCCGCCGCTGCCGTCATCGGGGATCAGGCTGGTGTCGATCTCAAAGGTATCGGCGATCTCCATAAAGGTCTTGCCGCGATAATACTCCACCGCACTCTCCGGCATGGGGATAAAATCGTCGTCCGTCCAGTTCTCGTCGTCCAGATGCCGCAGGTTGGCCAGCAGACTGATGGAGCCGTCCACCAGATCGGAGTCCACCTCACAGCTCACATACAGCGCGCCGGTCTCGTCCACAGACAGGATGCCGTCCTGCATCTCGCCGCCCATGAACATACCGCGCAGCTCCAGACCGCTATCGTCATCCGGTACCACACGCGCATAGGTGTCCGCAAAGTTGAAGTCGTTCTCGCCCTCCAGATACATGGCAAGCCATACCTCGCAGCCGCCGTTCCCATCGAACACCAGCCGCGCCAGGATCTCATGGGCGGTGTCGTTCAGCGCCTCAAAGTCGCCGGTGGCGTCGGTGAGACCCGCCATGCCGTGCCAGTCGCCGCCGTACACCGCGGCGAAGTCATCCAAAGACATTTCCTCCGCGCCGGTGTTCCCGCCGGTACTGCCGCCGCTCTTCCGGAAGGTCAATTGCAGGTCAAAGCCGAAGTAGTCATTCACCGTGATCAGGCCGTCCTTCAGCGTGCAGTTGCAGATCGATCCGTCTCTGTCCAGCGTCAGGGCGCCATCCTGCGTCAGCTTCCACTTGATGGTCGTCGGGTCGCCGTCCAGCATGAAGCAGCCCGTGCCATCGGGCTTCAGCTCGATGTAGTTGTCGCCCAGATCGTACACCTCGTCCATGGATATCCACTCATCAAAGGAGAGGACCTCCTCGCCCATGTACTTGCCTACGGCGGGGTTGACCTTGCTGCCGCCGTTTCCCTTGCCTCCGCAGGCCACCAGCGTCAGCGCCATCACCAGCGCCAGCAGCAGTGCCGTCAGCTTCTTCATACTTCTCATCGCGTTCCTCCCATTTTTTCATATTTTCTGCTCTTGTTGTCACATATATCGGTGCGTCTCATTTGAGGCGGTTACCGCACGCGGGGCAGTACACAGAGCTGTGCCCCTCCTCCGGCTGCCAGCCGCAGCGGCTGCACAGCAGCGGCTTTTCTGCACCGCAGTTGGTGCAGAAATTGCCCTCGTTTTCTGTCCGGCAGGCGGGACAGCTCCACGCTGCGGACGGCGGCGTTTTCGGCTGGTCGGAGAAGATCACGTCCTCCTCGCCGCACGCAGCGCCCTCCCTCGTCAGCCATCTATGGCCGCTGCCGTCGCTGTACCGGATACGGAAGGCGTTTTCCGTATGGCTGAACGTCAGATTTTCGAAGGTTCCCGTCATGAGAACGCTCTTCTGCTCCTGCGTCAACTTTACCGTCCCGGTTTTGTACACCCACATATCGGCCTGAAAATCCGGCTCGCCGTCCACCAGCACCTGTATGTGGGAGCTCTCAAACGGGTCGCTGCTCTCCACCTCCATGACGATGCTGCCGTTCCGGCTCTGCCATGTCCCCGCAAAGGGGCTCTGATCCTCCGGCGTATACATCATGCCGGGACCGTCCACCATATGGCCGAACTCCCGATCATCCGGCTTACCGCAGCCTGTCGTTCCGAAGAGCATCATGACCAACAGTACACCTCCTATTAAAAGCCGGCATCTCATATGCATTCTCTCTGATGATCTGTCTCCGCCGGCTTTGCAGATACTGCCGCCACCGGCTCACCTCTCTCCTGCAAAAATGCGGCGCAATCCATGCACAGGTCGATATCCTCCCCCATCAGGAAGCAGTGGTCGCACACCAACCGCTTGCAGATGGGACACAGGCTGAAATGCTCCAGTGCCTCTGTGGCGGCCCGCCTGCACGCCTCCTCCTTTTCCCGCTGGTACAGTGTTCGGAAGATCACGCGCTTACCCTCGCTCTCCGGCTGCCTTCCCGCCTTGGAAAACCATACAGGCTGGCTTTTCCAAAGGGAACCGCACACGGCGCAGCGCAGTGAAAACTGGAAAACCTCCGCGGAGGATATATCCTCCATACACGCTCTGATGATGCGGCGCATTGCTGCTCCCTCCTGTTCCTCCACGTCGCAGTTCTGACTTTCTCTACATCCGTATCTATATCTTTTTTATCAGTTTTCTCGGAAAATGTCTATTACCCCAGGGGTGATATTTGCCCGTTACCGGAAAAATCACCCTAGGGCTTAGACAGAATACACAACCCCGCCCCCCTCGGTTTGTGTACTCTGTCCATTGCTTTTCCTATCTGCTCAGCAGCTCGCTGCTGCGGCCGCAGCCGGCAAATAGCTCGATATAAACCTTTAATTCGTCAAAGGAAGCTACCCCCAGCTTCCGGTAAAGATTGCGGTTATGCGTCTTGACCGTGCTGGCGCTGATGCTGGCCAGCTCCGGTATGTCCTTGACGGTATGCCCGTCCATGTAGTATTGCAGAATGGTGCGCTCCGTGCCGGTCAGCGTTTCGGCGCGCCGGGCAAAGCCCTGCAGTCGTGCCTCCACCTCCGGCGGCAGCGTCCCCGCCGGCCGCTCACGGATGGCGGCCAGCAGCTCGTCGATCTCCGGGATACCGGAGGCCACCATCTCCGCCGCGCCGCCTCTGACCGCTGCCAGACTTTTATTGATCGGCTTTACAAAGCTGCGGGACAGCATAGTAGCCGCCGCCAGCATCATCAGCAAAAAGAGCACCGCCCCCAAGAACCACGCACCACGCGCCCCCCGTTCATAGCTGCGGAAGGCATCGTCCGGCAGCAGTGTTACCGCCGCCAGCGGTACATCGTCCCATGTGCCGGCATCCAGCAGTTGGTGCCGGCCCAGATACGTCTCCTTGCCGTTGGTGTAGGTCGTGTAGTATTTTCCCTCACTGATATGCAGAGTGCCGTCGGCCGTCAACCGTGACCCATCTGTGGCCCCCAGCATGGCCCCCGACAGGGACAGCTTATCGCCGTCCACCGGCGCCACCAGCGTCAGCATCTTGCCGAAGGTGCTGGACACCGTGCCGTGGGAGAGGCTGAAATAGAGATCGCTGACCTCCATGCCGCAGAACCCCCGCACCACGCCGCTGCCGTCCAGAATAGGTACGCACAGCAGCGTGACCTGCTCCCATGTATCCAGCAGCTCCGTGCGCTTCGTCCACAGGCAGCCCTCCGCCAGCCGCTGCCCCTGATAGGCGGAGACCTTTTGACTGCCGGGGATCAGCGCGGCGTTCAGCTCCGGGTTCCAGCGGTTGTGCATCTGGAGCTGCAAGCCCCGCGCCGCCTCCGTAGCGCCCCGGAAGCAGATGATGTCCTGCTCCGAGGCCACCGTGGGCTGGAGCCCGGAATACCGCAGATACATACCCGCCCGCAGGTCGTCCGCGTTGGGCAGGGATGTGTTGGCGGTGGCGTGCAGGCAGAAGAAGATCCCGCTGCACGAGGCGGCGCTCAGTGTACTGCTCAGCGGCGGGTACAGCCGCTTTTCCAGCTCCGCGATGGCGACCGGGTCGTCGTTCAGCTCGTCAAAGGAGATGCCCTTGACCGCGAGGAAGGCGTCCAGCTCCTTGCCCAGCTTTTCCGACATGGCCATTCCCTGCGCCGTCAGCGTATTCATCTGCGCATCCAGCGCGGCGTAGGTGTTCCGCTGCTGGATATCCAGTACCCCCGCCAGCTGCCGGGAGGCGTGGGACAGCACACCGGTGGCCATGAGGATCGACAGGATGGTCGCCACCAGCAGCAGCGCCATGGCAAACCAGTACAGCAGCAGCCGCATCCCCATGCTGGGGGCGGCGGCATGACCCGTCCTATGGAGCATTTCCCTGATCGACCGCATGTGCTTTCCCTCTCTCATGTACCGTAATCCAGCTTAAAGCTGTCCAGTGTGTCCCAAACCAACTCATCCAGCGTACCGGCCCCCTCCAGATACTGGGTGCGTCCCGCCAGCAGCTTCAGCCGCGCCAGATTCTCAAACCGCGTCTCCAGCTCCAGATAGTTCTCAAGCTGGGGCGCATAGTAGAAGGTATACGCCTCCTGCGTCTTGAGATATGTCTCATACAGCGAGATATACATCGGATCACTGAGCTTCTCCACGGCTGCGGGCAGGTATTGGTCGAAGGCCTCCTGCGTCACCGGCATATAGCCGAGACTGGTGACAAATTCCACATTCTTCTCCGGCTCCGTCAGCCACTTGAGGAAGGTGATGCACGCCCGCTCCCGCTCCGGGGTGGAGCGCCGCGTACACATCCCCACGCCCCGCTGCAGCACCAGCTTCTCCCCGCCCTCAAATACCGGGCAGGGCATGGATTCGATCGTCACCCGCTCCGAGGTATTGTCCGGGTATGTCACCGTGTTGGCGTAGTAGAGCACGCTGGCGGAGGACGCCACGGAGACGATGGTATCGCCGGTGCGGAGCGGCTCTGTGGCATACCCGTCGTGCAGCCACATACCCCCCTGCAGCGCCGCCCGTGCGTAAGGCTCCCACGCCCGCTCAAAGGCCGGGCCGAAGCTCACGCCACCGTCCCGGAAAAACGTCTCCCCCAAGGACGTTACGCCCACCTGAAAATAGTTGAAGTGATAATCATGAACGAAGAAGTTCTTGCCTGTGTCCGCGGCGTACCGTTCCGCCAGCGCATACAGCCGCTCCCATGTAGTCAGATCGTCGTAGCTGGCGCCGGACTGTGCCGCCCAGCGGTCAAACAGTGTCCGGTTGACGAACAGCACCTCGGTGGACTTGGCGATGGGCAGGATCACCTGCCGCCCGCCGATCATCCCCTCCTCCGCAAAGGCGGGGATGAAGGCCGCCAGCTCCTCCTCGCTGAAGTAGTCCCGGTAGTCCACCAGGATCTCCTGATCCGGCAGCGCCAGCACCGTTTTGGGGTATGATACGAACATATCCGGCAGCGACGGTGCGCCCGGGTCATTGTTGGCCGCCGCCAGCACGCTCTTATGGATGCTGCCGCTGTTGCTGACCAGCTCCACCTTCACGCGGATGTTCTGCTGGGCCCCGATGGTGCTGTTGAACTCCTCGATCAGACCGTTCAGCGGGGAGTCCACCTCGCCGCCGTAGACGTGCCACAGCGTCACGGTCAGCGGCTCCGCGTCCTTTTTCTGCCCGCAGCCCGTGACCGGCAGCAGCAGCATTACCAACAGACATAGAATGATACTTCTTTTTTTCATGATCGTGTCTCACCTGCTTCGGCAGGGCGGCAGGGACATGGTGTCCCGCCGCCCTCCGTACCCTTATGGTTATTTCTTCTCTTCTCTGCGTTTTTTGCCGGCGACCCATCCGCCGCCGCTCAGCATCAGCAGGGACAGCCCCGCATACAGGGCGATGCCCGCATCGCCGGTCTTGGGGGATTTGGCTGCGCCCGTCGTACCACCGGTCGTGCCGGGAATCGTCGTACCGGGCTCGGTCGTGCCGCTGCCGGGCAGCACGGGGATCACCGTATTCTTGCTGCGCTTAAAGTGGCAGACGTTACACTCCTCGTGCTTCAATCCGGTCTGGGTCGTGGTGGCCTCCTTGTCTACCTTCCACTCAAAGGTATGGGGCGCCAGGTCCTTTGTGCTGTTGCTCGGATCCGGGCACTCCTTATCGCTACACCAATGCCAGTGGCTCTTCGCATCCGAATACCACGAATTATCGTAGGTATGCTTATGATTTCCCTCATACGGCTTCACGGTGATAGGCAGGTCGACATAGATACCGCTATTGCCGCTGCCATCGTTATACTGGATCGTTACAGATGCCCGTCCCAGAGCAAGCTTGTCACCATAGAAGATCACGTACTTGTCTCTGGAGAGGTCAGCCGTGGTGCCGTCGGTATAATGCGCAGTGACCACCATGCCCGTCGGGTCAAAATCCTCACCGGCCTTGTACTCGGTCTTGGTGGGCGGTGTTGTGATCTCAATGTGATCCACCTTCTTGACGACCTTCAGCACCTCAAGCTCGTGGAATACCCGCATATCGCCGCCAGGTTGAGTCGATGGATTCTTCTCAAATTCGCTTGCCTTTTTCCCGTTTACGGTCACGTTATCCCCTGTAAGCCCGGTGTAGGTATACCCCGTTTTTGCGTTAACCAAGATTTCTACCGCATACTGAGTATCTGCCTGAATCGTAGCGTCAGATTCCAGAGGCTCCCAGACGCCGCTTGCATTGAGCTGCTTAACGGTGAAATTATTATTGATAGCAACGCGCATCTGCTCTGTTGAAGCATTGATGCCGCTCACCTTTGCATTCAGCGCATATCCGGTCACCGTGATCGGCAGCTCCGTGATCTCCTTTGCTACCGCTTTTTCGTAGTGGTTATTCACGGTAATCTCCTTACTTTTGTTTGCAAACACTTCCATCTCGCCTTGAGTATAGGTCACACTGCCAGGATCATATCCGTCTATCGTAGCACGGCCGATTTGCTCTACGATATATTTTCCTGCCTCGACTGGCACATCCATTGTGCCCTCTGTTTTGCCCGGATCAATGGTAATGTCCACATTTTTATAGAGGCCATAAATAGCGTATTTGCGGAGAATCTTAAAACTAAATGTCTTGCCTCCTGCATCGTCCCCCTCATCCAGCCCCAATACCTTCACGGTGATCTTCAACGTGCCCGTTTCACCCTCTGCTGCTCGCGCCGTGGCGGGCGCCAGACACAGCACCATGCAGAGAACCAATACAATGCTGAGCCACTGCTTTTTCATGATTTCTGCCTCCTAAATACTTTTATCCGCTAAACGCGGCAAGGGCCGCGTCTGCCCGGCGGATCCACTCGGTACGGTCGCCGTAGACCGCCGCGTCCAGCGAGTTGATGGCGGCGGCCGCCTTCTCCCCGGCATCCTCCTCGCCCCGCATAGCGGCGCTGAGACCCGAGGCCACGTCCTTGATGGCGGTCATCTGCTGCTTCCACGTGTTGGCGGCGTTGCCCAGCGTCTTCTGCACGCCGAACAGCGTGTCGAAATACTTGCTGAGCTTTTCATACTCCTTGAAGTTGTTGACCTCAAGGTTGAAGGCGTTCATGCCCTCGGTGTTGATGAACACCAGCCGCACGGTGGACTTCTTTTCCGTCTTGTCGCCGTTCTTCACCATCTTCTCCTCATACTTATAGTTCCGCAGATCGGCGATGCGGTACACGCAGGCCCGGGTGGTCTTGCCGAATATCAGGATCTTGTAGTCCACCTGCGTAAAGGCCACCAGCCCGATGTCCTCCGCCACATACAGGTGCGCGCCGAAGCGCGTCAGCTTCTGGTTCTTCTCCGTCAGCTCGTGGAGCTTTTTCTGCACGAGGTAGGCGTCCTGCAATTTTTTCCGGTTGCTCTCCAGCTCCGCTTTGTTCTCATTCAGCTTGGTGTGCAGCTCCAGCAGCGGGCGCACGTTGTCCTGCCAGACCACATAGCCGCCGCCGATGGGTGCCGAGGAGATCCGCATCCCGTCGGGGCGGATGAGCCGCTGCCCCTCCCGGGGGCAGACCATGTCCTCCCCTGCGGCGCGGGAGCGCAGGATGATCTGTCCGTCGGGGTCTGCGATGCAGGCCGCCAGCGTCGACGCCTCGAACAGCTCCGCATACCCCGTGTTGGATGGAATCATCCGGCAGCGGATGCAGCTTTCGTAGAGGGCGGCGTACAGCAGGCAGAGCATCACGTTCATATCCCCGAACCACCACCGGACAGCCGGCAGGCCCGACAGATAGAGCAGCCCGTACAGCAGCGTGACGCAGCCCAGTACAAACGGCGTCAGTCTCTTTCGTGCGCCGCCCGGAATGCGGCTCTTGCGAAACAGCCGCACCAGTGAAAAGGTGATGCACGCCACCATCCACACAAGGCAGACGAAGTACAGCAGCCTGTGGGTAAAGGCGCTGCTGACCGGCCTTCCGGGTACGCCGTCCTTAAAGGCAAAGGCCCACTGGTGCAGGTCGTTGGTGATCACAAGCAGAAACAGCACGGTGGGGATGATGGCCAGCAGCCTCGCCCGTCCGGGCAGGCGGTATTCCTCCGGCTTTCCCAGCAGAAGGGCAATATACACCCCCAGCAGCGGGAGAAACAGCATCGGCAAATAGTAGAGATACCACACATACCGCGCCGCCGTCACGCCGGTCACCACGTGGTATTTCAGCGTCCGCAGAACCAGCCACAGGAGCATCAGCAGCGCCGTCAGGCGCAGGCAGTGCAGCACCCGCTTCTGTATGATGCGCCGGTCGAGGGTAAAACCCCACCACGCGAAAAGCAGCAGGTAGAGTGCGGAACGGACATAATTGGTATACACGCCGCCGATATCGAATTTGCCCAGTATCCGGCAGGCGTAGGCCACGGCGATGACCGTGAAAACGAAGATCATCGACAGCAGTTGTCTGGTATTCCCCTTCAAGCGGCACCGCCCTCTCTTTCTCTCTGCACTATAGGATGCGGACATCCTGTACGGGCAGTATAGCACAAAGCGCCGCCCCCCGCAACCAAACAAAAAGAGACATCCAAAAGGATGTCTCTTTTTTGATATTCCCTTTCCATCAATGGCATTCATCATTTGCTTCCGTTTTTCCCGATGGATCTTCTTTGTATGCAAAGCGAAGATTGCTATGTGAGTCATTGTCACTTATTTTCTTGGCAGGTATTCCCCCCCATGTAGTGCCGGACTCGCTAATGCTTTTCGTCACCACTGCATTAGCTCCTATCGCGACATCAGATGCAATGGAAATATCTCCTATTATTTTCGCGCCCGACGCAATAAACACATTATTTCCTATCACAGCGCATTTGTCGGATCCATTTGTGGCTCCTATGGTCACTCCCTCGTGTATCCTACAAAATTTCCCGATTCCTGCACGATGGCCAACCACAATTGGTCCCCGATGTGGTAAGGAAAGCCCCTCCTCACAGACATTCAGCGGGATCTCGTAACCCAGCTTTATTGAAAGGCGGTGAAAGCGGAATCGATATACCAATGCTAGGACTCTGCTCCCCGTATTTGTATAATATTCCAGCTTGCGCAAGCATCGTTGCCATTTCCATATTTCATCGCCAAATAAATGCGCTTTAGTGGAAGTTCTGCCCGTTGCAAGCGCATCTTGCAACAAATAATGATTTAGCTTATTTTTTGAAGTTATCATATGCTCCCCCCGCTTTTATCGCTGAAATACGCTTCTGGAAAGAATGCGACTACCATTGTCTTCCCTCACAAATATCGGGATATCTTTAGATCGTAGTATAGTATATATACCTCATAAAATCAACAACTACACTCCAAGGTTATTCCGCTTTTTATCCATTTAAACGGACCATCTCGCTGCCGTAACACCTTCCATACGTTGTCCGGTCACATCTGCGCCTTGAGGCGTGATGCGTACGCTTGCTACCATCTCTATTATCTATGGTACTGCAACAGAACATTTTACCAAGTCAAGAATGGTTCAGCAAAAAGGATCAGCCCCTACCCTGTCCTCGCAAACTCGCGCAAAGGCGTGGCCCATCGCGCCCAGTGGCGCGTTACAAGTGTTTTGACGCAGGCAAAACCTTGGTGCAGGCGGAAGTCTCTCCCGCCGAGTATGTCCAATCCTCCTGGGATGGAGCGGCATGTCGTCGCGGAACCCAAAAATAAAAGACCGCCGTTGGCGGTCTTTTATTCTGTCAATACCACAGGTTTTGTTATTTCTCCCCCGCATACCGCAAGGAAGGGAGCGTGTGAGGGGGGAACCTTTGCCGGGTTCCCCCCTCACGTTCAATCACCCGCCCGCAGGCGACCACTTTTGCACAGCAAAAGTGCCGCACCAGCAAAAAAGAGACATCCTTTTGGATGTCTCTTTTTTGCTGGTGCGAGCGATGGGACTTGAACCCACACGACCTTACGGACACAAGCACCTCAAGCTTGCCTGTCTGCCGATTCCAGCACGCTCGCGAACGGAACCTCCGTTATTATAACAAAATACCCCTGTTTGTCAAGAGGCAGCCGGAAAAGCTTCCCGAAAGTTTTGCATCGCGCCACCCCCCGCCCGGTTCGCCGACGGCCGCACGGCGTCATGGTTCTTTTGCGTAATTGCTCCCCAAGACCACATAGATCGGTAAAAGGAAAAACTCGTCAAAAAACAGGATATCCAGTGCAAACCATGGCATCACAACGCCGACGAGCATGAGCAGCGTATAGGTCCACTTGGGGCGGCTGTCCCCCAGTTTTCGCTGCACATCCTTCAATGTCAGGACGACCCACGCAGTAAGCAGCGGAACACCCAGCAGTCCAAACTGAAACACGCTTTGTATGATCGTATTGTGGGAGGCCCAGCCGTGCAGCGCAACGGATGTGTAGCCCTGCCCCAGCAGCGTCAGCGGTATATTGTGCGCGAACTCATTCAGATAATCCATCCACAGATCTGTACGCTTTGTTGTCAGCTGCGAGATATTGGCCGAATAGGAAAATCGCTCGGCTATGATCTCAAAAAGCGGCTCAAATGCCGAGGACGACAGAACCACTGCCCCCGCACACAATACGCCGGCCAGCAGCCGGAATTTACTGGACCAATGCCCCTTTTCCAGCAAAATTGGCACCCACACAAGAAACAGCCCCGCCGTAACGACCACAAAGGACTTGGAGGCGGAGAGCATTCCGCAATAGAGCAGCAGAACCAATACAAGCAGTTGGGCCAGCTGGTGTGTGCGCTTTTCCTCGCGGCTCAGCAAAAGCTGTACGCCCGCCATGCACGCCGTGATATGCGCCGCGTAAAAGTTGGGGTCGCCATAAAAGCCGGAGCGGCGCGTGATGCTTAAATAGGCGTGTACGTTGATATATTTTGATATGTTCGGAAGGCCGGCTGTCTGCTGCGCGATCAGCGCCGCCGCGATGATACCCACCGCAAAAAACAACGTGACCTCTTTGAAGGATCCCATGCGGCTGCCCTCCACTACTCCGGGCAACAGGAACAGCATCAGTACGAAAGCCAGATAGTTGTTCTGAATCGGATTTCCCTGCAGCAGCTTCGCTGTCACCGTCAGAAGTACCAGAAAAAACGCAAGCACCGACTGATACGTATTAAACGACAGGCGGCTCTTCACGCAGTATAGGAGGCATACCAGCAGCAGCGCAATGGTAAAAAAGGAGAAACTCGTATTATCCAGCCGCAGCAGAGGGCTCCAGGGCAGGAAGTACAGCAAGACCGCCAGCACGGCATTTTTTCTGCACGCCAAGACGACAACTCCCAAAAACGCCAGAAGGCAAAGGCCGATCACAGCCTTGCTGTTGCTGATCTGCCCATAACAGAGCACGACCGAGATGGCCACGCAGCTCGCCAGCATCCACCCCGCGTGACCGCGCTTTTGAACGCTTGGTTCTGCGCCTTGCCTATTGGAAATTCTATCTGTCTGCATCTTGCTCTATCAACTCCGCAAATTGTTTCCGCGCACAGGTATTGTCGAATGCCAATGCCTGCATATGCGCGCGCTTCTCCTGAAGGGCCTCCGGCCGGGACAACAGCTCTTCGAGTCCGGTTTGAATCCCCTCCACTGTATTTTCACATACCCAGCCCAAGCCGGGCTGCTCTACCATTTCACGGGCCGACGAGGTCTCCGTGGTCAAAATAGGCGTCCCCAAACAGGCGGCCTCCCCGATCACCATCGGCGCAGCCTCGGAGAACGAAGGGATCAGCAGCACATCCGCCGCCTGCATATAGCCGTATGGGACTGCAAGCTCGCCCAGCAGGGTGATCGTCTCCGTCAGTCCCAGCGCTGCGATCTGCTCCTCCGCCAGCGCATACTCCGCCCCATCCCCAATCAGATAGTAGTGGAGCGCGTTGGCTTTTTCACCGAGCGCCGCGACAGCCTGGATCGCCCGCAGGATCCCTTTTTCTTTCCCGAACCGAGCCACCGTAACAATGTTCAGCCTGCCCGTGGGCAGTGTGACCGGCGCGTTCTGCGCCAGACGCCGCACCTGCGGATAATTCTGGCAGTTTCGCGTCACCGTCGTCTTATCCGCCAGTTGGGGAAAGGCTCGCAGGAACGAATCCCTGCACCCGGATGAACAGGCCGCGATCCCGTCAAACTGCTGATATATCCGCATATTATACGGAGACGCGGCGTGTATTTTTTCAAAATCACAATGCAGGAAGGTGACCTTCCTTTTCGCCCTCACACAGCGCAGGACAAACTCATTGCACCCGCCGTAGAACGTGCGGAGCGGCCCGCTGTGCAGATAGGATACTGCGGCGTCATAGTCGCCCAGCTTCTTTTGCAGCGGATACGCCAGACGCAGCACGGCCCCCCGCCCCAGCAGGCGGGTCGCCGCCGCCCAGAAGGTGCGCGCCAGCCTGTCCTTCAAGCCGACGGCATCGTGCCTCGTCATGCCCCAATACCGAAATGGTGACCTCGCTGTGATCACCTGTACATCCTCAGGGATCTCTACGCACAACTCACCACCCGCATAGAACAGCAGCAGCGTGACCTCATAGTCGCCGTGTATTTCATGCAGCAGGTTGACCAGCGCCTTTTGCACGCCGCCGATATGCATATTGTTATTGACGATCAGCACATGTTTCATCTGCCGTTCAAGCTCCCTCAACCGATGTCGTTCTCTCCGCTCTCTGCTGCGAAGCCCTCAGGAACGCCGTTTCATGCCAAAATACGCAGCGGCGCCTATGGGCACAGAAACAGCGGCAAACGTAACTGCGCCCCAGAGTATCCACTGGAGGTAGTTCCCGATCTCCACATGAGCGATCAGGTGATCCCCCCCTACAATCCCGGCCTCCAGCAGTAACAGGGCGCCCAAAAGCACCAGTATGCTCCTATATGCCGGCACACGGAGGATGTGTCTTGATGCGTAGATCATATAAAACACGCCCCGGAAAAGCGTCGCGATCAGGGTTCCCAGCGCAACGCCCATCAGCGGATCCCATTGGATCAGCAGGCAGGACAGGAGAATGTTGATCGCCGCCTCGCCATACGCGCCCCATTTCGTCTGCCGGATGTGGTTTGCTGCAATGGGCAGGCTGGCACACGGCAGGATCAGACAATTGACAGCCTCTGCCGTCAGCAGGATGACCGCAAATGCAGGCTGTATATAATCCGCATCCGTTATACCAATTGTATAGAGCCGTACAAACGGCACGATCAGAATTCCCGTGCAGCAGAACAAGGCCGTCGTAACCGCAGTGAGCAGCACCTTATAACGGTAATACGCCTTTCGAAGCGCCTCTATCTGCCCCTTTGCGATCAGCGCGCCAAAGGCTGCCTCCATACCGCCCGCCGAGGCCTCCGCGATCGCCCGGATACTGCTGACGACCATACTGTATACGGCATATACCGCGACCAGCCGAGCGTTTGCGAACAGCGTCAGCAGGACAACATCCGTATTTCTGTGCAAGAAATATGCGATGTGCCGAGCTATTCCTGTCCATTTCTGCGCAAGGACCTCCTTGTCTTTTCCTACCTTGGGGAGGTGATAGTGCTTTTTGACATAGACGGCATACAGCAGCGGGCGAACGACAAAAATCAGGCTGCTACCCAGCTTTACCCAGATCAGGTCACACGCGTTTCTCGTCAGGATAACGATCGTCAGCGTATTGATAAGCGTGATGCCGATCGTGATCACGTTGTTGACATAAATCTTCTGGTCGGCGGCGAGCAATGTCAGATTCGCCAGTCCGCCCATATATTTGGCCAGCGTCGTCAGTCCGATGACTAGGACGAGACCGAAGACATAGGGCCTTGAGAAAACTGTGACTCGGGCAATGTCGTAGTAGAACACGCCCAGCACCAGACTGTATATAAGGAAGAACGCGGCGACATAGTAGAAAAAACGCCGCACCGCGTGGTAAACCGTGCTGATTTCTCTTTGATCCTTGCGGGCCAGAGGGCCGTATAGCTCCGCTCTGGCTAACTCTCCAATACCGCCCTCCAGCAGCATGATGTAGGACAGAAATTGTGCGATAGAGACAGAGATGCCATAGGCCTCCGAGCCGAAGGAGCCGATCAATATGCGGGGTACAACGATCCCGCAGGCTGTCGCAACAAGCTGGCTGATCAGTGTGGTAACAATATTCCGTCTTGACTTCTTTTCCTGCTCATTCATGGATCTGTCTGCGTCTCCTGTTACATGAATACCGCTATCGGTGATCTTCTTACTTATTGTACACGGGAACAACTATGCTGAACCGCATTCGCCATACCTCTTTCTCTCCGCCGGGAAATCCGTTCCGCCCCGCAGCATACTCCTCAGGGCTGCCCCAAAGGGCATGTGGTTCTTATAGGTGTTGCTGTGCCGAAGCAGGAATCTTACCGCGATCATCCTCCATATCCGCGGATACAGACTGGCATACAGCGCGCCCTTATCATAAAAGTACTTCTCGGTATACCCTGTAAACCAGCTGGATGCGGCATCTTGATCTATCTCAGCGATTGCATAGGGAACGGCGTACAGCCGCAGCCCCTTATCTAAGCATTCCTTCAAAAAAATGGTATCTTCACCGGATCCATAGCGCGCTCCTCCGCCAAACAGGGTGCTGAAGGTGATCCCCGCGGCCATGATTCGCTGACGCCGGATCACCAGTCGCGCCGCGCCGTATTTCGCATAGTTATACCTGTGGATCCGTTTTATTTTCGTATTTATATAGCGTCGAGGCCGTTTCTCGATCAGGTTGAAGATCAGCACATCGGCCTTCGGACATTCCTCAAGCGCTCTTTCCACGATCTGCGGGTAGCCATCTACAAATGTCATATCGTCATCAGCCAATACGCATATATCCGCGGTCGCATTCTGCAAAACCGTGTTCCGGTTCCGGCCCACTCCGCGCTCAACCGTATTCAAATAGGTCACTTTTACATTTCGCAAGAAAATTTCTTCTCTGGAGGTGCGTTGGCCTTGGTTGCCGACCAATGTATCCGTCTGCAGATTCATTCTCTCTGCCAGCGAGTAGTCACGCTGGTCGACTGCCACAACTAAAGTTTCCATTCTCATACCATACAATTTGTGCGGGGCTTCACGGGCACCGTGAAGCCCCGCACTGTTCAAATGTTGCTTATGCCGCTATACGGCGTTTGCTCAGACTGCCATCTTGCCGTCTGCATCGAAGTAATGCATACCCGGCTCCACACCGTAGTTATTGGCACCGACCCACATGGTGGCATCCTTATACATCTTGCCGCTGTTGATATTGAAGATATAGTAGGCGTTGTCGATCTTCGTGAAGCCCTTAGTGCGGACACCATCTGCATAGTAGTAGGTAGCTCCGCCGCCGGTCACAAAGCCTGTCATGAGCAGCTTACCCTCTTCATCAAAGCCGTACCAGCCGGTACCGTCCAGCAGCTTGGTATCCACATAGGCAGACTTGTTGACAGCCAACGCGCCGTTGTTCTGAGCGTAGTAGTACTCGCCGTCCAGCTCATACAGCCCACCGGTCATCTTCACGCCGTCAATGGTGAAGTACAGCTCGCCGTTCTCATTAACGATCTTCTTGACGCCATGCTCCAGATCCGGAACGAACATCTTGCCGTCTGCATCGAAGTAATGCATACCCGGCTCCACACCGTAGTTATTGGCACCGACCCACATGGTGGCATCCTTATACATCTTGCCGTTTCCGGCATTGAAAATGTAGTAGTCGTTACCGATCTTCGTGAAGCCCTTAGTGTGGACGTAGTCGGTGAAGTAGTAGGTGCTCCCGTCAATGTCCGCAAAGCCGTCCTTGAGGATGTAGCCGTTCGCATCGCACCAGTATCTGCCTGTCTCCAGTTCACACCCGCACTGGTTGGTGTCCTTATCGACATAGCAGCTTCTGGAGGTGTACACCAGACCCCATGTGCCCGTAAAGATAATACCGTCATCCACGTTGATCAGGCCGTAGTGCACCTTTCCGTTCTCATCACACCAGTACTTCTCGCCTCGGTAGTCCAGGAAACCGCTGCACAGCCCCGTCAGCAGACCGGTCTTCTCATCGAAGTGGTACCACGTAATGTCCATCACGTTATCCGTCACGGTAGGTGCATTGCCGTACGCCACATAGCCCTTGACATCCAGCCAATAGGTACCCTCCTCCAGCGTCACGAAACGGCGGAACACAGATTCGCCCGCGACGAAGTATTTGGTTCCTTCCTCGGTGGTGCGGAACGCGCCTCTTACCAGCTGTCCCTGCTCGTTGAAGGTATACGTCAGGCCCTTGATCGTCTGGACGCCCGTATACATGACAAAGGTGGTGGGGTCAAAATAGTAGAAGTACGACTCGCCATCCTCGGCCACGATCGACTGCCAGCCGGAAACCAACGTTCCGAAGCGCGCAAAGTAATGCTCGCTGTCCTTTTCAAACAGGCCCGTCAGCTTCCCGTCGGCGATCCCGTCTGTGCCGAGGTCATACCAGAATTCACCGGCTTCACCGGCGGTGTAGCTGGGTAGCTTCTGCACGCCGGTCAGCGCAGCACCGTTCCGGTAGTAGCGCCAGCGTCCGCCCTCCTTGATCCAGCCGTCCTTGCTGTTCTGCTTCAGGGAGAAGGTATCCGTGAAATCAGTGATCGTGCTGAAGAAATGGGCGCCGTAGTCCCCGCTCAGGTGTTCACTGTTGTCGTAGGGATACAGACCGTATTGCTGCTGGAAATCCTCACGCTGCGCCATCGACTTAAGCACATGGAAGTGTGCATAGATGTCATACGCCAGATCGCCGCTGACCGAGCAGGTGAGCTTGCCGTCTTCATCCCAAGCCGCCGTGTCCGTCGGGATCAGCTTCAAGCCGCTGAGCACGCAGAGGGGGTTGGCCGTCGCCGGGTTGATCGCCTCATTCTGGCGGATGAAGTTGCAGACCACTGTCAGCTTGTTGTTCTCAACCTCTGCGGAGGTCAAACTGAAGTACTCGTTTGCCAGACGCAGACCGGTTTTGTCGATCGTGACGCCCTCCGGCGCAGTCAGCGTGATGGTAACTGTGGTCAGCGGGCTGATACGCTCTGCAAGCTGGAGCAGGAAGTCCCACGCAGTCCGGCCCTCCTGATCGCCGCCGGGCAGCATATACAGCAGCGCCGTCAGCTTTTCAGGGATGGCCACCTTGGACATATCCACGGCAAAGGTGTAGGAGATCTCCGTTCCTGCATTGGAATCGATCAGATAATACGTGGTATCCTCCGCCTTATAGTTTGCGTTGGATGCACTGCGGTTCCATGCCAGCAGGCCGCTGCCGCCGGTGGCATGGTTGAAATCAAAGTCCACCTCGTCATTGCGGTAGAAATACGCTGTGGTCTTCGCCGCCACCTCCAGCGCCTTGTTGATGGCGATGGTCTGGGCTTGGATCGCAGCTTCCCCATCGGAGGCGCCGTTTGCCTTAGCCGCCTGGTAGGCCTTAGCAAACTCCGCATTGATCGTTTGCTGGAATGCAGGAAGCTTGGTCTTAAGCACCGCACCGATCGTCAGTGTGCGCAGCTTGCCTTCCGCGTTGGGCGTAAAGGCAAAGCCGGAGGCAGAACCAGCCTCGGGATAGTCAAACACAAGCTCCGTCTTGGTGGTGTTGACGCTTCCGCCCTCCAGCTCACCGATGGAGGTCAGCGTGATCTTCAGATAGCCAAACGTCACATCCGCGGGGTTGATCTTGACCAGATTCCCGTTGTAGGAGGCCTCCAGAGGCAGCTCCGTCGGTTCACCGTAGATCATGTTCACCGTGTCTCTGGTGAATCTCAGCTCCGTTGCCTCCACAACGTGCAAGGTCTTGGTACCCAGCACGCTGCCGTCCGCAGCCTCCAGCTTGATCTGCACGTCGCCCAGCCCCGCTGCGGTAAACACGTTGTCCTGCAGCGTGCCAATGCTTTCATCGGATACTGTCAGCTTGGTGCCCTCCGGCAGGGCGATGGCGCCGCCGGTCGCCGTAACGCCGGAAACCCGCATCTCCAGCTCCGTCCCGACGGTCAGATAATCGTAGTCCGCAGCGATGACAGCATGGTCAAACACGTTGGAGGGCTTGGCAGTAGACACAACCATCAGAGACGAGCTGACAGAGCGCTCGTAGCCGTCAGACGGGCGGTTGGTCACGGTGATCTCATCAGAGCCCTCCGCCTTTGTTGCAAAGGTCGTAGAGCCGCCGCCGTCCAGATTGACCGCCGAGACACAGCCGGCATCCAGCATGATCTGTGCGATCTCAATGTTGCTGCCGCCTGCGGAGAAGGGATCCTGCCGGCCATCCAGCGCCATCAGGACAACACGTCCGTCATAGGTGATGCCCACGCAGCTGCGAGGTGCGCGCTGGGTATAGTAGTTCGAGGTGTTGGTAATGGCGATCTTACCGTCCTTGACCAGCCAAATATTGGCGCCGATCGCCTCTACGATCTCGCCCTGGTGGGCATTCCATTCCGCGCTGCCGCCAATGATCGGCGTTCCGTCCTTGAGGATGCCGAAGAAATTCTCGCTGCCCACACCGTTATACACCTTACCCTCCATCACAAGGGCACCGGAGGGCCAGCCGTTGCTCATATTGTAGAAGTCGCCGTTGATACCCACCACGGCACTGTAATTGGGGATGTAGCGGTCGCTGTTGGGATCGGAGTGGTTCTTCTCCGCCGCCTTCATCTGATCCGTCACGCGGACCATCTTGATCTTAGAGCCGTCGTTGTCGCCGTAGTTCGCATAGACATCCACATCATCGCGGGAGACGTCCGCTGTGGCGATATAGTACACGATCTGCCGATCGTCCTGCGTCTGCGCCATCTTGATCTCCTGCGTGACGCCGGGCGCCAGCATGGAGGTCTTGCTGGAGAAGACCTGGTAGTAGGGGTTCGTCATCTGGGCGCCTGCCGTAAGGTACAGATAATCCGCAAACGCGTAGCAGCAGGCCTGCCGCAGCTCGGGATTTACGCCTTCCGGTACATAGCTGCGCTCCAGTGTGCGAATACCCTCATTAGCATAGTAGGTGTCAAAGATCGCCGCACGGATGTCCTCCTTTGTGGACACGCCATTAAAGCGATTCTCCAGGAAGAACTTGACCCGGATCTCATCTGTCAGGTTCTGGGTATAGTAGCTCTTCATGATGGCGCTGATGGTCGTGCTGCCATCCAGCTTCTTCAGGATATAGAACGCATCCAGGTCGCCGTACAGGTCCAGAATGCCGAAGGAATGTACGTCCGGCACGTCATGGAGGAAGTACTTGTCATTGTTGGTGCGGATCTCCTCCGCCATCTCCTCCACCGTGCCGGTAACGCCGCCATTGGTGGTCAGCTGCACCAGATCGCAAATGTCGCCGGCCCAGCTTCCCAGATCCGCCGTGCTCTGGATCTTGGTGTGATACGACATATCCATAGCGCCGAACATATGGGCGAATTCCACGGTATTGCCGTTAGGCAGTGTAAACTCGCCCAAGCTGCGGAGGCGGCCGGCGCTGGTGTTGTTCTCTGCGTCCTTTTCCGCCACATAGCTGGTAAACGCCGTCTTCTCCTGGCCGCAGAACGTCGTCCATGTACCGGAGGTATACTTCTTAACGCCGCAGCGGATATAGTTGATCACAAGCGCCACGGCCTCCTCTTCGGGATGCTCCCGCACAAAGGCGCTTGCGTATGCTTCAAGTGTTGTCAGTGAATCGATAAAATCCTTGTATGCCGTAATCGGTTCCGGAGCAGATTCTGCCGGATCCCCCTCCGCGCCGTCTGCCGGAGAGGAGTCCCCCTCCTGCTGCTCGCCCTCCTGCGGGGCCGCGGGCTCCACCTTGTCCTGCTCGCCCTCCTGAGGCACCGCAGGCTCCACCTTGTTCTGCTCGCCCTCCTGAGGCGCCGCAGGCTCTTTCCCCGTCTGTTCGGCAGTTATGCCTGCCGTCGTACCTGCCGTGCTGCCTTCGTCTGTCAGCTCCTCCGCAAAGGCGGAGATTGGAAGCAGACTGAGCAGCATGACCGCTGCCATGACCAGCGCCAGCAGCTTTGATCTTCTCGCTCTGTTCATAAGCCATCCCTTTCTCTCATTATTTCCGCGTCTCTTTGTGTCCGGCTTTTCCGCACATGCAGTCCCCTGTAAGGGACTGCATGTGCGGTTTGTGTTTCTTTACCGGGCTGTAAAGCTCTGGATCAGCTCAACTGTTTGGTCATCTTACCGTCAGTGCCGAAGTAGTGCATACCAACCTCGATACCCAAATCGTTTGTACGGACCCACAGGGTAGCGTCCTTATACAGCTTGCCGCTGCCCGCGTTGAAGAAGTAATAGTCCTCGCCGATCTTCGTAAAGCCTTTAGCGCGTTTGCCGTTATTGTAGTAATAGGTGTAGTCGTCACCGCCGGTAACGAAGCCGGTCATGATCAGCTTGCCGTCTGCGTCAAAGCCATACCAGCCTTCGCCGTCCTTCAACGGCTTTGCATCAATATAGGCCACGCCGTCTACCACCAATTGACCGTTAGAGAGGGCGTAATAATACGCACCTTCCAACTCATACAGACCGCTGTACATACGGGCGCCGTCAATGGTAAAGTACAGCTTGCCGTCCTCGGTAACGATCTTCTTTTCACCATTCACCATATCAGGAATGACCATTTTGCCATCCGCGCCGAAGTAGTGCATACCCGGCTTCACACCGTAATCATTAGCAGGAACCCACATGTTGGCATCCTTATACAGCTTGCCGCTGCCGGCGTTGAAGAAGTAGTAGTCCTCACCGATCTTCGTGAATCCCTTGACCAGCGCGCAGTTCGCGTAGTAATACGTATCATTGCCCACGTGGACAAAGCCGTCGATCTGCATCACGCCGTTGGCACCGAAGTGGTACATACCGCCGGCAATACCGTAGTCATTGTCACCGGCAACCCACATATCGGCATTCTTGTACATCTTGCCGCTGCCGGCGTTGAAGAAGTAGTAGTCGTCACCGATCTTCGTGAAGCCCGTGACCAGCGCGCCGTTCTCGTAGTAATACGTATCATCGCCCACATGGACAAAGCCGTCGATCTTCATCACGCCGTTGGCATCGAAGTAGTACATGGCACATGGGATCTTATAATAATCGTTGTTCTTGGAGATCCAATATCTCTGATCCTTGACGATCTCGCCGGTAGAGGTTCTGGCATAGTAGTACTTCCCCTTGATGCAGAGCAAGCCCTCGCCGACCTTGATGCCGTCGATGAAGTAGAACTCCGTGTCGGAGCCCGTCTCCTTGGCAATGCTGTTCTTACTGGTATCCGCATCGTGCTCGATAACGCCGTTGGCGTCGAAGTGATACTGATAGCACGGCAGAGGCAGGTCGTTGCTCTTCTTCTCCACCTTGTAGTTGCCGTTCTTAACAGCCGTACCATCCTCGCCGAAGTAATAGTAGTGGTAGTGCGTCTGCCCACCAGTACCCACGTCGACCCGCTTCAGGCCGGCATACTCCTCGATGATGCCGCTGTTGAGCCAATAGGTATTATTTCCGTCATCATAGACGCCGGTAACGTTCTTCTGGAACACGCCCATGTTGTCAAAGACGCAGCGGGCTTCCTTAGCCGCATTCTCGGGCGTCAGCTTCACGATGCCGGTAGCCGCGTACCCGGTTTCGGTATCCAGATAGTAGGTCTCACCGTCGATGACCGTCCAGCCGGTCTTCTGCAGTTCGCCGTCCTTGTAGTACTGCTTGCCGTTTGCATCCTTAAGCCAGCCGTTCCAGAACTGCCACTGTGCATACAGCGTCATATCTCCGGTCAGTTCAAGAATTGCGCCCTCATCGGCATAGGTAGCGCCGCTGCCATCGGCGGCGGTGTTCCAGCCGATGAACTTGTAGCCCTCACGGGTGAAGGCGTTGGTATTCAAGGCAGTGTCCACACCGACTTCAAAGCGCTGAGGCTCCATACTGCCTTCGCCGCCGTTGGCATTGAAGGTGATGGTGTAGAACACACGGGCAGATGCAGAGTACTGTGCCGTATAAGTGGCATCCTCTTCAGCAACCACAACCTCCGGACTCCAGCCGGTGAAGGTGTAGCGGTAGTTGTCGTCAGGAGCCTTATCCGTACTGTCCTTGAAGGAAGGCATGGTGCCCTTCAGATAATCTTCCTCAGCTACGACCTCGCCATCGATCACCCAGGTGATGTGTGCGCCAGTCTTAGGAATTTCCTTGCCTTGTTTCAGCAGTTCATTGCAGACAGAGCAGTAGGTGTCGCCGGTGTAACCGGGTGTCGTAAGCGTTGCTTCGACCGCATTGCGAATCTCCGGTTTGTGACCGGTAGCCGGGATTACTTCCTGTTTAACAATGACTTCGTTGCAAACAGAGCAATGCTTGCCTTCCGTCAGGCCAGGCTCGGTGCAGGTCGGAGCCTTTGCTGCGTCAATGACTTCGGTGTGACCCTTGGCTGGAATCTCTGTCTGTGCAACGATGATCTCATTGCAGACGGAGCAGTGCTTGCCCTCAGTCTTGCCGGGTTCGGTGCAGGTCGGCTCAACTGCCGGATCAATGACCTCGGTATGGCCCTTGGCCGGGATCTCTTCCTGGGCAACGAGTACAGTATTGCAGACGGAGCAGTGCTTGCCTTCGGTCAGACCAGTCTCCGTGCAGGTCGGAGCCTTTGCTGCATCGATTACTTCTGTGTGGCCGGTCGCAGGGATCTCTTCCATACCGGAGAGGATTGCCTCACAAACGGAGCACTTCGTACCGGCTTTATGACCAGCCTCGGTGCAGGTAGCGGGCTGTTCCGCAACTTCAACAGGGGTATGCCCGGTTGCATCGATCGCTTCGGTCTTGGTTGCATTGCAAACTGTGCAGGTGTAGGTCTTGACACCGGCATTCTCACAGGTAGGAGAGGTCGTGATCTCGCCCTCATTCCAGCTGTGGCCCTTGGCGGGGATCTCTTCCTGTGCTTTGATCACCGTTCCGCAGACAGAGCAGCGGGTACCGTCCGTCAGGCCGGTATCGGTGCAGGTCGCTTCCTTGCCAGGAATGGTTTCTTCCTTGTGGCCGGTCGCGGGAATCACTTCCTGCGCAATGAGAACTTCGTTGCAGACGGAGCAGTGCTTACCCTCAGTCTTGCCGGGTTCCGTGCAGGTCGGCTCAACGGCAGCATCAATGGCCTCGATATGGCCCTTAGCCTCAATGGCCTCGCCCTTGGTGATTTCTTTGCCGCAGATGGCGCAGACCGTATCGCCGGTGTAGCCGTCCTCGGTGCAGGTGGCATCCTTCTTGTTGATCACCTTGGTGAGAGAATGATTGTCCTCCCACTGGGCATAAAGAGTGGTGTTCTCGGTTAGATTAACAGTCGCACCATCCGCATAGGAGTCGCCAGTACCGTCAGCCGCCGTAGTCCAGTTCAGGAAGTTGTAGCCTTCACGAGTGAAGGTGTTTGCATTCAGCGCCGTATCCTTCTTTGCGGTTACGCTCTGCGGGGCCATCGTGCCTTCGACCGGGTATTCCGCACTTCCGTTGGCTTCAAAGGTAACCGTCAGCTCCGTGGGTTCTTCGCCGCCCCAAACGCCATTGACATAGTTAATGATATTGCCAGCGCTTGCGGTCGCGGTTTCCGTATAGGTACCGTCGGCATTGTGCAGCTTGGCAGCGGTGATGGGGATAGTCACCGCACTGCTACCCGCATTATACTGATAGGTTGCGGTCGCCGTGCCAGGTGTGCCCTGCTGAATGTACTTGCCGGTGCCATTGCTGGAGCAGATATCTGCACCGCCCTTGGTAGTGTAGATGGCGCCAATAGCCGTTACGTTGCCGTTCACATCCATCTTCGCATCAACCAAGTCGTTATTGGAGCGGTTGTATGCCTTACCAGGCGCATAGGCCACGGACTTAAACTTGCAGGGACCCCAGACGAAGTTGTCGGAGCTCCATTCGTCGCTGTCGTAGAAATAGATGTTCTTTCCGTTTGCAACCGTCAGGCCAGCGCCCTCGGCAATATTGACCTGAACGCCCGCCAGCAGAGCGGCATCCTGATTGATGGTCACATTTCCAGACTGGATATTGATGGTAATGTTGTTGGTGATAGGCAGTACGTAGCTTGCAGAGTTGACATCCATGCCTGCAAGCGTCAGCGACAACGTGTTCAATGCCGCTTCGCCGTTTACTGTGAATACAAGACGATCCGTCTTTTCATCGTAATCCTTAGTAAAGCTACCGGATTCCACTTTGAACATACCGGTGTCGCCAATGAAATTAATGGCAGTAGTATATGTGGTGCTCATTGCATAAACGCCGCTATAAACCTGTTCATTGGCGCCGGCATTCAACGTCAAGGGAACTTCGATGTTTTGTACGAAGTACTGCGAAAATGGGAACACCTCATGGCCCATGCCGGAAGATGCGCTGCCGCCGCGGAAGTCTGCAATCTGATAGAATTCGTACACCGTCGCGCCAGATTCCGCCAGAACAGAACCGCTGCCGGAGATAAAGCCCCATGCATAGAGCTTGCCGCCGTTCTTGACTGTAATGGAGCTGTTATCCGCCATTTTGATATAGCCGTAATCGCCAACGGGGCGTCCCTGCTGACCGCCGCCAGCTGCAAAATATCTGCCGCCCAAGCTGATCGCGCCATTGACGGTAATGGACGTGCCTTCGCTCATCGTCAGCGTCCGGAATGCCTTAGACGCGGGAGTCGTCCGAATCGCCGCAGGAGCATCCGTATACAGCGTTCCCGCCTCATCAAATGGAATCAGAAGTGTAATTCCAGCCGGAATGGTATAGGTACCGCTAATGGAGCCATCAGCAGCCAAGGTGATCTTGGACTGGCTGTTTGCCTGTGCATAGGAAACCGCATCGCCCAGATCGTCAAACCGCTGGCCGCCGGTTTCAAACAAGGCCGCCGTTTTACTTGCGAACCGCGCTGTGATAGTGCAGTCATTTTCAATGTTCAACGCAGCCTTTGCAGACGTGCTGATATATTTCTCGTTAGAAACATCATACCAGCCCATGAACTGATAGCCCGCCGCCGGGGTCGCCACTACCTGATAAGCAGTCATAGAACTCTGAGTATTGCTGTACTCCTCGGTAATGAGTTTTCCGTCTACTGTATAAGTACCGTTTTCAGCAGGCACGAAAGTCGCAGTTGCATTGACATCGCTTACCAGAACCACGTTGGTAAGGGTGATCTTAGTGGCAGCACTGGTGCTGCCAGACTGGATGTATACTTTAACGCTCTCGTTTGTCGCCAGTTCCTTGGTAAAACTGGCACCCGAAGAAACCTCTGTACCATCCACCTGAATTTTTCCGCTGTTCTGCTCAATAGAGTAGTCAAAGGAAAGGGTTGCTGTTGTCGACTTCTTATTTGTAATTGTCAGTGTGGATTTATAGGATGTATCGCTGCATGTTCCACCCGTGCTGGTAGCTGCGCCGATAATGCTCGTACCATTGGCCGACCAAGCATCATCTGCGTCGCCTGTAAAACTCAGTCCAATGTTCTCGTCAGCCAGACCGGTCACGGTGCCGCTGGTCGCCGCCCACGCCGTGGTGGTCATGGCGGGCAGCAGTGTCAGCACCATCAGCATGGCAAGCGCCAACGACAGGAAACGTTTGAAAACTTGCTTCATCTTCTTTGTTTTCCTCCTCTTTTTTGGATTTTCTCTCGTTGTGTATAGTAAATACTCAAGCCCAGTGCCAGAGTAATAAGCGCCCAGACATGGCCGCGGTGCAGCGGTGAAGCCGTCTCATACGTCCGCAGCCACTCGGTCAGGAAGCGGAACGCGCCATACGCGATCATGTACAGGGGGTAGATCATCCCCACGCGCTTGCTCTGGCGGACGGGTCTGCCCAGCCAGAACAGCAGGACGATATAAAACAGGATCTCCAGCTCGCGGGTGGGCCAGCGGATGGACAGTCCCGGTATGACCTTGCCCGCGCAGCAGCCGCTGAGAATGCAGTTGAAGCGGGCGCACATCAGTGTGAAGATCATGCAGATGGTGAATACGTCGAATACCTCCGCCGGTTTTCGCCTGGTCAGCTTCGCGCCCAGGTAGTAGAACAGGGGGAGGATAAATATGCCGCCGAACAGGCTCATATTGCCCGCTTTGCTCATGTCGAACCCCACCTCGACAACGGCAAAGACCTTCACGCACAGCACACCACAAACCGTATGCAGCACCGCGATGGGCAGTGCGGCGTACCATTTGATACGAAGACGCTCCTTGCAGAGCATCAGCCAGAGGAAGGTGAAGGCCGTGCCGACGGTGAGCACCGCCAGCAGCGTTATTTTATCGTTCATCACGATCACCCGCTTTCCTGCACTTGTCTCATGTGTTCTGCCGCGTCCGCAGTACCCGGGCGGGTACGCCGGCGGCAATGGTATACGCCGGAATGTCCTTGGTCAGTTCGCCGGCTGGAAGCCGTCCAGCTGCTGGAGCTGGTAGATCAAATCATTCACGCACTCCTGCAGGGTGTTGATGCGGGCCGTGTCCGCCTCCGACCAATCCGGCTCCGCCTTGATCTCGCTGATGTTCAGCCAGACCGACTGCATATTGCCGTCCGCGTCCGGCGCGCTGCCCAGCTGATAGCCGCCCTCCGCCGCGCCGATGGCGATCTCGAACAGCAGCACATCCGCTCCGTTGACCGTGCCATAGAAGCTCATGGCATAGGTGCCGTCCGCGGAGGTGTCCTTCGTCTGCACGTCGCCCGCCCATTCCTCCGGGAAGGTCAGCGTACCGACCGGCGTCTCGAGTTCCAGCTTTTTCGCGGGATCAGCCGGTGTATTCTGCTGGCCGGAGGGATCCTCCGTACCCTGCGTCGTACCCGGCTTGTTGGGCTGGTCGTTCTGCTTTGTGTCGTCGCCGCAGCCGACCAGCAGCGCGCCGACCAGCAGTATGCACAGAACAAAGCTCGTCCATTTTCTCAACTTGCTCATTTTTCCCCTTCTCCTTTTTGCAAAGCATTGACAATTTTGCCGGTTTTTTATCCGTCAACGGATGCTGCGCGTGTATTCCTTGAAGTGCATTTGCTTCTGCACGCCTGCATACTCCGTGTAGGAACGTTCCAGATCCACGAGCTCCGCGTGAACCTTCTGCCCGCGCTCCTCCACCGGCGGCGGCGTCATGTAGTCGCCGTACAGCGTGGTGAGCAGCGCATCGTAGTGGGCGGATACGGGAAATTCCCCGTCCTCGAAGGGGAGCTGTACCGTTTCCGTGAACCAACTGCGGGGATAGATGCTTTTTTCGTAGCGGGATGAGGCGCCGAAGAAGGAGTGTACCATCTGCGAGTCGGTGTCCTCCCGGTTCACGGCGTAGGCCCACAGCGCCTTTGTCGGCAGACAGCGGCTGACCTGCATCGCCAGCTTCTTTTGCAGGCTGTCTGTCCGGTAGCCGCGCCGGTCGAGTCCCCGCGCGATCACCATCTTGGACGCCCAGAACTGGCGCTTCCGCTTGGCCGGGGCGTCCGAGAGCGCGTCGCAGGGGAATATGTCGATGTATATGCCCTGATGCGCCAGCGGGTCGCGAGGGATATAGCGCTCGATGCAGGCGGTACCGTTTTTCCGGAGCTTTGAGAAAAACATGGGCCAATGCTCCGAAAACTCCCGCTGCAGGTAGTAGACCGTGCCATCCAACTCGGCGGGCGCCAGCGCCAGAAAGCGCTCGTAGTCCGGCCGCAGCATGATCACGTCCAGATCGTCATCCCACGGGATGAATCCGCCATGCCGCACGGCACCCAGCGCCGTACCGGCAAACAGCGTATATGTAATATGGTGTTTTTTGCACACGCGGTCGATCTCGTGCAGCATTTGCAGCAGGGCCAACTGGTGTGCGCGCAGTGCGCTCGTCTCCGTTTTGGGCATCATCGGTATTTCTTCAATCCATTGAATGTGTAGCACGCCATCGCCTTCATGCTGGGGATGAGGGGCAGCCTCAGGTAATCGCGGTAGACCCTCCAGCGGTTTTTGGCGCTTTTCAGCTTGTTAAACGACCGCGAGCCGCGTGTCACCCGGTAGTCCACCAGGATATCCCGCACGCCTACCGCCTTGCATCCGGCCTGTAGCCACGACAACCACATGACGTAGTCCTCATGGTAGAAATCGGTGACAAAGGGGCGCTTCTCCAGCACCTTCGCCTTCATCAGCACAGTCGAGCAGCCGATGGTGTTGCAGTTCAGCATCGACTGCAGATCGGTGGACTCTTCCACGATAAAATCGGAAAAACAACGCGTTCCCTGTTCGTCGATCATAGCATAAGACGAGTAAACAAGATCCGCGTCCGTCTCCCGCGCTCTTTCCAGCTCTCTCTCCAGCTTCTGCGGGTGCCATACGTCATCTGCATCCAGCAGCGCGACAAACTCGCCGCGGCATTGGCGCAGCGCGATATTTTGGCTTTCCGCCGCGCCGTGATTGCTCTCGCTGTAAACCGGGATGATCCGCGGATCCTCGGCTGCAAGTCGCTTGATCTGCTCTGCAGTTTTGTCTGTTGAGCAATCATCCACGATAATCATCTCCCAGCGCTGCATCGTCTGCATCCGTACGGATCGGACTGCCTGCTCAATGAATCTCTCAGAATTGTACGCTGGCATGATCACAGACACGAGCGGAGCTATTTCGGATCGTATCTCGACAGCAGCATCGAGCCGCTCTGCCGCCGCCCGTTCACAAACCTGCTTATTCGATACCATTCCCAGTTTCCCCCCCTTTTCCCGCCGAGCACTCAGTCGGCGGTCGTTTCGACCGGTGTAAAGAGCAGATCCAGCGCCAAGCGCTGCAGCTTCTGCTCGTCCGGATAGAACTCCATGAATTTCTCTCCTCGGACGACCTCTCCCTCCGGTGTATCCAGCACCGTCAGTTGACTGTCCAATACCTCCTGATACAGCTCCGCCAGCGTCGTTGCCGAGCAGTCGCTGACCAGATAGGGCGACAGCTCCAGCAACGCCTTGGCCGAAAATGCTTCTGCCGGCTCCGCCTTCATTTTTTCGTACAGCGCCTCCAGATAGATTTTCTGCCGCGCCATACGGTTGAGGTTCGTCTGATCCGCCACCCAGCGGCGGGTACGCACAAAGGTCAGGGCCAGATCGCCCGTCAGATGTACCTCCTGCCCCTGCGGCAGCCGGTCCGTGACCTCGGAGAAGTCATCCTCCACCAGCACCGTCACGCCGCCCACCAGATCATTCAGCACCGCCACCGCATCCATCGTCAGGGTGACGAAGTGGTCGATCTCCACGCCGTACAGCAGATCGGAGACAGCCTGTACGGTGTTGTAGCCGCTGTCCACGCCGCCGCTGCCGTAGGTGTGCGCCAGCGCCAGCTGTCCGGTGAATGAGCCGATAGACTCGCCCGCCATACCCATTGCATTGATCTGGGTCATGGTGTCGCGGTTCAGCGGCAGCACCTTGCAGACATTCCGCTCTCTGTCCAGAACCAGCAGCATCAGGAAGTCGGACTGCTGTGTATTGATGTTGGTGCCCAGCTCCTTGCCCAGATCCAGCGTCTCCGCCAGCTGATCGCTGTATTTATCGATACCCGCAATCAGCAGCGTCTCCAGCTCCGTGTTCTGCGTATACCACGCACCGTTGTAGTAATACTCCGGCCGATCGTCGTCCGTCTCATCCGGCACGTCCGCAGAATTTCCCATTTTCTCCCATTTCCCGACATAGAGCAGCGCCGCTGTCGTCGCGGCGGCCACGCATAACACGGCCGCCGCACGCAGCAACGACTTCTTCCTTTTGTTTCTGTCCACCGCGCTCAGCAGGCTGTGGAGCGCTTCTTCACCACGATGCAGGTGCCTGCTGCCAGGCCGGCGATGCCAGCGATGACCCACACTGCGTCTGCCTCACCCGTCTGAGGGGAGGTGGGTACCGTACCGCCGGGGATGGTGCTACCGGGGTTAGGAATCACGGGATCCTCACCCTCCTGACCGGCGCTGTTGGTAAAGCCCTGTGCAAAGGCGGAGACGGTCAGCGCGGCAGCCAGCAGCAGCGCCAGCAGCAAACTCATGATCTTTTTCATACTTACATCCTCCTAAAATATAATAGTTTTTTATTATTCGGCAGTGCTCGTCTCCGGAACGGTTTGCTCCAAGACGGCCACCACGAGAAAACGGTTTTTGCGGTTCCCCTTCAGGCAGGTGGACAGGATCAGCAGTGTGTCGTCTGTCTCGATGGTCTCGTCCGCATAGTTGATCCCCAGTGCCCGTGCATTGTAGATGCTGTACAGGAAATTGCTGTACGACTGGGTATCGTGAAAATCATACTGGTACAGGATGTGGCGGTTGTCATAGGGCAGCGCCGCCCGCACCTGATAGTGCAGCTCACGATCCGGCAGGTATACCACGATGGTCCTGTGCGATGCAAAGCTCTCTGGATTGGAGAAGGTCTGCTGCAGCGCGCCAAACATGGAGCCGTCGTTCTGGCGGTGACCGTAGATCACCGTTGCGGGGTCGGTCATGTCGTTCCTGTTGTACCGATGCTCGCAGAACAGCGACCCTGCGCTGTCATAGTTCCCGTAGGCATCGTGCCGCATATAGAAATTGTCATCCTCCTGCGACTGGAGCAGCGGATAACTGGTATCCGTGCCGGGGATATCCAGCCAGCCGAAGATATCCGGGTTCTTCTCCTGCAGTGCCGTGAAGTCAATGGGGCTGACATATTTTTCCGGCTCCACCTCCTGTATCGGCTCGCTTACATCCGGCAGCACGGGCTTGGGCGGCTCCTTGTGCCATGGACGGAAGGTCAGCAGCAGGTATATGGCGGCGACAATGGCAAAGCCGCCGATGATCAGCATATATTTTTTCACGGTCACTCCGCTCCCTTGCCGTCCAGCAGCCGCAGCGCCTGACGGTCTATCTCGCACAGGGCATCTTCGCCCAGATTCTTCCGGATCACCTGCGCCGCCTCGTCCAGATTGGGCGCACGGTGCTCTGCGCCGTGGCAATCCGAGCCCAGCAGCTGGATGCGTCCGTCCTTCACCAGCCGCAGTGCCTCGCGCCTTGTCCGCAGCCGCAGGAAGAAAGCGGCGTTGCACTGGATCATGATAGGGCTGTCCGCAACGTGCTGCCAGTCCCGCTTGTGGTAAAAGCTCTCGTAGCGCTCGGCGTGGGCCAGCACCACCCGCAGCTCCGCCCGGTGTCCCAGCTCCAGCAGGTCATGGAGCGCCCGGCTGCTCCACTTCTCAAAGGGCATCTCCAGAAGCAGCACGTTGGTTCCCTCGATGCAGAGGCTGTGCAGCTCATCACTGCGGCAGATGCCCTCAAAATAGCAGACCTCCGCGCCCAGCCGTATGTCGGGCGCCGTGTCGTCCAGCCGTTCCCGCAGCTGCTCCCATGCGGCGGTACGCCGCCGCAGGAACCTCTCCGGCGTGTTCTCCCATGCATAGAAATGCGGTGTGGCCACCACGTGGGTGACCTCCGGCATGGCGCGCAGCATTTGGATGCTCTCGTCCGCGCTGCGGCTGCCGTCGTCTATGCCCGGCAGAATATGTGTGTGGAAATCAATCATCGTCGTTGGTGTCGGCCGCACTGCTCTTCCCTTTTTTGCCGTAGTAGCCATAGCCATAGCCGTAGCCATACTTACGGTACTTGTATGCCTTCTTTTCCGCGTGGCTGTACGTCATGACAAAGCCCAGGATCTTCACATTCAGATATTGCAGACGCCGTACCGCCACCGACAGAGAACTGCGGTCACCGTAATCCTGACGAACAACCACCACCATGCCCTGTACCAGCCGGGAGATGACCAGACCGTCCGCCACAGCATTGACAGGCGGCAGGTCGAAGATGATGAAGTCGAACTCCTTCTTCAGCTCCGCCAGTTGCTGCGTCATCTGCTCAGAGCCCAGCAGCTCCATAGGGTTGGGAGGGATGCTGCCCGCCGCGATGATCCGCAGGTTGTCCAGCATACCGCTCTCCTGTATGGCCTCCTCGCGGGTGCAAAGCCCCGCCAGCAGGTCGGAAAGTCCCAGTGTGGGCCGCAGCGCCAGACGCTGCGCCACGTTGGGCAGGCGCATATCCGCCTCGATCATCAGCACGCGCTCGCCGGTCTGGGCGATGGTGTAGGCCAGGTTCACGCTGGTGGTGCTCTTTCCCTCACCGCGCAGTGCGCTGGTGATACCGATCACACGGCACTCGTTGTTGTTCGGCAGTGCGAACATCAGGTTCGTCCGCAGCAGCTTGTAGGCCTCCGCCGCCGCAAAATTCAAATGGTTTCCCAGCAGCTTCCGCTGCTTGGACAGCGTCATGGGCGCTTCCCGTTTACCGACAAATTTCATGCGGACGCTCCTTTTCTCTTCCCGTCCGACGCCTGATAGTACCCATAGCCATCGGACTCCGTGGTGGTCAGCTCAGGAACGAGCGCCAGTACCGGGATGCTCTCGTACATCTGCATCAGGCAGTCCTCGTCGTGGATGCGGTCATCGAGGATGGTCCGCACGGCGATATAGCCGCAGCTGGCGATGAGGCCCAGCAGCATACCCACCGCCGTATTTCGTGTAATGCTGGGGGACGCCTTCTCCGTCGGTGTCACCGCCTTATCCACCACGCGGACGGAGCTGCCCTCCACGATGGCGGCAATGCGCTTTTGCAGCACCTGTGCGATCACGTTGCCGATGTCCCGCGCCTCCTTGGGGTCGGGACTGGTGACCTCGATCTTAAAGACCTCCGTGGAGTTGACAGCGGAAGCGGAGATCATCTCCGACAATTCCTCGTATGTGTAAGAGACGCCGGTTTTGTCCCGCACCTCGTCCAGCGTGGTGCGGGTATTCAGGATCACCAGATAGGTGTCCACCAAACTCTGGGCAGCAGACAGGTCTGAGGAGCTGATGCTCACCTTGGTGCTGCCCACGGACAGAGAGCTGTTGTTTACATACATCATCACGCTGGCCTTATAAAGCGGCGTAATGCAGAACCGCGTGATCGTGAATGCGGCAGCACCGCACAGCACCGTTGCCGCCACGATCAGCCACAGGCTCTTCCACATGGCCTTCAGGAGCGACAGCAGATCGATTTTGGGATTTGCGTCTTCTTTTTTCATGTGTGGGGTGATCCTTTCTTGAGAGCTAAAAATATGCCTTTGCCGGTCAAAGCTGCGGCGGCCGAAGCCCTTCCGCCGTCCTCCGCAGGCGATGGCGGGGGTCTCTTCACGGAGTTGCCAAATCCGTGCGGCAAAAAACCTCAAAATTTTGCTTTTATTATACCACATAATCCACTATAGTGCAAGTTATTTTCGCCGAAGAATCGAGCATACTCGCACAAACTCTCCGTGTTTTCCCTCGCATTTTCAGCAAGGTAATTGCATTTTGCCGTGGCGTGTGCTATACTTTTGTATTATTACACAAAAATGCGGTATCCTGCGGCAAGGCCGGATCCTATCCCCTGCCGCCGGCGTGATGTCTGCGCGGTGCAAGGCGCTTTGGATGCCCATGCCGCAGGCACTGTGCCGCACGAAGACGCAAATTTTTCTCGAAGAAGGTGGGCAGAGCATGACGATTTTACTGACCGGCGGAGCGGGATATATCGGCAGCCATGTCGCCGTCGAATTGCTCCGGTCCGGATATGACGTGATCATCGCGGACAATTTCTGCAACAGCTCCCCGGAGGTACCCGCCCGCATTGAGCGGATCACCGGAAGGCGCGTGGCGACCTACGGGATCGATATCCGGGACGCCGCGGCGCTGGGGCGGATTTTTGAGAGGCATACCGTTGACGCGGTCATGCACTTCGCGGGCTATAAGGCGGTGGGCGAGTCTGTACAGCAGCCGCTCAAGTATTACAGAGGCAACCTGGACGGTGCGCTCACGCTTCTGGAGGTCATGAGCAGGTACCGCGTCAGAAGCCTGATTTTCAGCTCCTCCGCAACGGTGTACGGTGACCCGGTCACGCTGCCGCTTACGGAGGCGTGTCCCACCGGCGGTATCGCCAACCCCTACGGCTGGACGAAGTATATGATCGAGCAGATCATACGGGACTACGCGGCGGCGGATGCGGCGTTCTCCGCAGTATTCTTCCGCTATTTCAATCCGGTGGGTGCGCACCCCAGCGGCCTGATCGGAGAGGCGCCCGCCGGCATACCGAACAACCTGATGCCGTATATCACACAGGTGGCGGCAGGCAAGCGCCAGCAGCTTTCGGTCTTTGGCGCCGACTACGACACGCCGGACGGTACCTGTATCCGGGACTATGTCCATATTATGGATCTGGCCGCTGGCCATGTGGCCGCCCTCCCGTTCTGTGCCTCCCACAGCGGCGTGGAGGTGTTCAATCTGGGGACGGGTATGGGACACAGCGTGCTGGAGATGGTCGCCGCGTTTGAAAGCGCCACCGGCGTACACATCCCCTTCCGGATCACCCAGCGGCGGGCAGGAGATGTTCCGGTGTGCTACGCCTCGGCGGAGAAGGCACGGGAATTGCTGGGCTGGAGTGCCACGCGGTCGCTGGAGGATATGTGCCGCGATGCGTGGAACTGGCAGCTTAAAAATCCGGATGGCTTTGCAGCGGCGGAGTGAGCCGCCGTCCGCGCCCGTCTGCATGACCGCACCGGCGCACGATACAAGCACGAAAGGCTTACCGCCTGCGCTCTGCAGGCGGTAAGCCT
>OLNQ01000470.1_pt1 | contig 44356 bp, 34 predicted proteins | sample 1672821 | NCBI WGS metagenome assembly OLNQ01 (sample SAMEA3136727, study PRJEB25190) | human gut metagenome | biome: human gut; feature: human-associated habitat; material: faeces | place: Austria | collected 2013 | reverse complement strand
TCCTTACACTATTCTTATTCACAAAAATTGATGTATTTCCAAAAAAAGATAAGAGATATATTCTCTTACCTTTAGAATCCTAATTCATCTGCAATCTTTTCAGCTTCTTCAATGACTCTTTCGAACTTATCTAAAGCAATATTAATTGGTTCAGGTGTTGTTAGATCAACACCAGCATGCTTCAATTCATCCAATGGATATTGACTAGAACCCATAGACAAGAATTCAAGATAGTTCTTTAATGCATTTTCTTCCTTATGCAAGATCTTTTCAGAAATAGCACATGCAGAAGAATATCCAGTTGCATATACATATACATAGAACATGTTATAGAAATGAGGAATTCTACTCCATTCATACTTCACCGCATCATCAACAACCATATCTTCACCAAAATATAATTTGATTAAATTCAGATACAGATCATTCAATGACTGCGTTGTTAAAGCTTCTCCTCTTTCACACATTGCATGTGCTTCCTTTTCAAATTCCGCAAACATTGTCTGACGATAAACTGTACCCTTGAATCCCTCTAGATATTGATTCAATAACGCAAGTCTTCTCTTTGGATCTGTTTCTTTTTCAAGCAACTGATCAATTAACAGATTTTCATTCACTGTAGAAGCAACTTCCGCTACAAACATTGTATATTCACTATACTGGAATGGCTGTGTATGATTTGTCAGCCATGTATGCTGAGAATGTCCCATTTCATGTGCCAGTGTAGAGACAGAATCTAATGTACCTGTATAGTTCATCTTGATGACAGGGTTAGAATCATATGTTCCTGCTGAGAATGCTCCTGTTTCTTTGCCCTTGTTTGGATAAACATCAATCCATTTCTGATCAAATGCTTCCTGTACTCTTTCAACATATTCTTTCCCTAAAGGTGCTACAGCATCAAGAACCATACGCTGTGCTTCTTCATAGGAATATGTATCTGTAATGCCGCTTGTTAATGGTGCATATAAATCATAGTAATGTACTTCATCAAGTTTCAAGAGTCTCTTTCTCAAGCGCACATAGCGATACATGAGATCCATTCTTGCATGTACTGTTTCAATCAAGTTGTCATATACCGTCTCAGGAATATTATCACTTGCCATTCTCATCTGACGAGATGAATCATAATGTCTGAGTCTAGCTTCTGTTGTACATGTCTTAACATTACCAGCATAGACAGCTGTTAATGTATTGTTATTATGTGCAAAGCTTTCATAGAAAGAATCAAATGCATTCTTTCTTAATACACGATCCTGTGATGTTTGAAGAAGAATATAGTTCGCAGCTGTTACTTCGTGTGCTTTTCCTTCACTATCCAAAGCATCCTTAAATAACATATCTGCATATAACAATGCACCCATAGCTTCTTCTGGCGTATTCAATGCTTCCGCAAAAGATGCCATGATAGCTTCTTCTTTATTAGATAATGTATGTGCTTTTGCACGAACAAGATTTTCCAGATAAATCTTATAGTCTTTTAAACAATCATCCTGAATAATCGCATGCAATGTTTCTTCATCATTGCTTAAAATTTCAGGTTCAGCATAGGAACAGATCGTCTGCATCTTAACAACTTCACTATATGCCTTTGCATACATTCCCTGTGCCTTTGTATCTCTTGTATCTTCAACTTTTCTTAAAGAAGCATAAGAGAAAATATCTGTCACTTTCAGCATCACACCATATTCTGCATCCAGGAATGTCTTGATTGCGGAAGCATTTGTTAATGTACCTTCATACTTAGCAAGATCTTCTACACTTGCTTTTACTGCTTCTAATGCATCTTCGAATTCATCATCACTGTGAAATAGCGTACTGAGATCCCACATGTACGCAGGATCCATTTCATTTCTTTCCTTTAAAACTTCACTCATTTCCTTATCCTTTCTTCACAAACATAATATCCATGTCTGTGTGAGTTCCTTCAATACCATCTACTGTACCACAATCTGTGTATTGCCATATTGAAAATGCATATGGATAGTCAGGATATTCCGTATCATAATGTGCTACCCATGTTTCAAATTCCTGCATATATTCCAACAAGAAATACTGTTCCAGTAGACGAGCACTATTATAAATCATTGTCTGATATCCCGCATTCTGAATCACATGTAAAAAAGTCACCGCATTCTGCGTCCATGTTTCTTGACTCAATTGATCCACTCTGCCATTGCCCTCACCAGCTTTTTCAATATCAAAACATACCGGAAGATCAATCGCATAGTCTTTGATTTCACGCAATGTAAATTCAGCTTCTTCTCTTGCTTCCTCTACCGTAGCAGCCTGTGAAAAGAAATACACACCTACCTGTAAACCATTCTTCTTTGCCTGTTGAATATTGTAGTCAAAGTAAGAATCTTTATGAATTTTTCCTGTTTCATAGCCACGATAACCAACACGAATATATGCAAATTCTATTCCAGAATTCTTTACTTTTTCCCAGTCGATCCACTCTTGATGAGAAGAGACATCAATGCCCTGCATAGATGTATATTGATCATCTTCATAAGACATACGATCTCCATCTTTTACAAGTTTTGACCAGTCATATGTGTTTCGAATCAATGCACTTTCCACAGGTGTTTCTTCTTGTTCACGAACTCTTTGAAGATCCTTCAAACAGGAAGAGATTCCAAAAATCACTAAAGACACCAGCAAAATAACAATTAGAACATTTTTCTTGTTAACTTTTCTTTTTCTCTTTCTTCTCTTTTTTGCCATATGTAAAATTATACTCTACAAACAGGCAATGAATTATTAAGTACTCATGAAGATATGCAATCCCACAATAACATGCGTATTTCTAAACATTCAAATATTTCTTCACACATCACTTCACCATGATATTTCTCAACGATTTGCTTGATTGTTGCCCATCCATATCCATGACTCTCAGCGGATGAAACAATGAATTCTCCATCTTTTAATACATTGTGATCAATAGAGTTTCTCTCAATGATTTTCAAGCAGTTTCCAACTTCACTGATTTCAAGAACGATATTCTTCTTGCTTCCAACGTGCTGCATTGCATTATCCAGCAAGTTTGATATTAATAGATATAAGTCACTATCTTCCATCTTGACTGTATGAGACAGTGTCATAACAAACGAAAACGTAATTCCTTTTTCTTTACATTGTTGCTTTGTATGATTCAACAATACATCTAACACAGTATTTCCTGTTTCTACTGGAATCAGGTCTTGATTGATTTCATTGAGATATTTTTCTTTCATTGCCTCATCATCTAATGCATTCACATAGTGTTTTAAATCATGTTTGATTTTCAATAATTCCTTCTTTGTATTTAACAACTGGTTCGCAGAAATACTATTCTGTTTATACAACTCCGCAAGAATTTCCTGTTCCTTTAATTTTTCTTCTTCCTGAATTAAATGTATGGACCAGTAAATCAATACAACAGAGAAAATCATGAAACAATACAGACAAATACCTAAATAAGATTTCGTCATTTCATCTGTACACAATGCGATTTCAAAACAATCTAATACAATGATCAGAAAAATCAGAAGCAAAGAATATACAGAATAACTCACAGATGGCAGATGCAGCTGTTTCCGATTCCATTTCTTATACGCGAAAAGCAAGATTCCCTGCATACATAAAGAAACGATCCAGGCAATATGCAGATTATTATTGTGTAATAGCTTATAATCCAGATTGTTATATATAATCATACTCACAACGTATATTGCGGCTGCATTACATACCGCAATACCACTTTCTAATACACAGCACGAAAAGAGATCTTCCGCATGAAATTTTCTTTTATCAATGATAAAAAATACAATTTCCATCACTAAAAGAAGCATTGTGGAATAAATTGGACTAGTAAATATGTTTCTTCCATCCATCCAGAACAACAGAACAGAAAAGCCACCAATCATACATATCTTCCCAGCTTTATTCATCAAATGGTTCAAAAACAAGACTCTAACTACAATCTGTAAAAATAATAATACTTTCATAGTCATCTCCGTAAGCAATATGTTATATATGCTCTTCTTATTTTTTCTAGGTTATTTTTAGGGATTTTCAAAGAAACTCCATTTTTCATTTTGAATGATCCATTGGACAACATATCAACGTTATATAAATTCACAATATACCCTTTGGAAATTCGAATAAAATCTGTCTTTTCAAATTGCTTTAATGTTTTTCTTTCACGGAAACCCGTTTTGTTTTTTCGAGTGATGATATTTGCATCATTATTACAAACTTCAATATACATAACATCCTGATAATCAATTGACTGCACTTCACCATTGTATACATACACATATTTTCTAGTTGCTTTCACTGACTGAAGAAAACGATATAACATCATAGGAACATCATGTTTTAAATTAGCTTTACGAATAAAGCCATCAATTCCAAACTGCAGAATTAAATCATCATGATTTGAAGACAGATATATCTTTGCATTAGGTTTAACTTTACGAATTTCATTAGAAATACAGACACCATTTCGATATGGCATATCAATATCAATCACATACAGATCAAAAAACACTGGATTCTCAACTTCAAACATTTCATTCATAAATTGTTTATCTGTTACGCATTGCACATAAAATGTAACGCCATCCATATAAACATGTTCAATTTCATCTTTGATCAAAATAGAATCCTGTACATCGTCATCAATGATCACCACTCTATATTCCATACTTTTTTCCCCACTAAAATTTTAATATGGCTTTGCTTTCACTACGTCTCAAAATAGTCACGTTTAGCTCAATATTTCACATTTTTTCTTGATTATAGTTTACATTATTATCAACAAAGAATTCTTTTATTCTTCCGCTTAGCATGCAAGCAAAAACAAACAATTTTGAATTTATTGAAAACAAACAGGAGGACAAAACAATGAAAAAATTATTTCAATATCTAATGATTGTGTGTATTGCATTTTCAGTTTCACCAGCTTTTACAATCAAAGCCGAGGAGCCATCAGTTACGCCATATGTGTTTGAATTTTCAGATTTCACATATATAAATCCAGAAATCACAGAAGAAAATTCAACAATTCAGCATAAAAAAACATCAACTTATGAAAAGTACATCGTCTACGATCCAAAAGGGCACATTACAGATGAACTAATCATAAACTATCCAGCAGACGAAACAAATTTATGTGCTGTTAACCCTGATTCTCGTGATTCCATTTTCACAAGATATAAATATGTTTATGGCAATAATATGCTTGTGGTTAAATTGAGATTTGATATTTCTGTAAAGTTATATTCATCAGGATCCTTCAGAGATTTTGAAGCTGTAAATTATTCAGCTGTTAACATTGACTCTGCAGCTACACGAATGGCTATCAGTGGCAGCCCACATACAAGTGTAACATCCCTTACAGGGCGCTTTCCATGTACACAATTAGACTATTCCTATACCGCAACTGTTTATACATCTGGAGAAGTCTCAATTGAAGCAAGTTACCTTATCGGTGCTGGTTTCACTCAAACCACTTATTATTACAAAACAATTTCTGACACTGGAATCATCCGGTTGTATAATTAAGCTATGAACAAAAAAACGAGTGGAAAGCTATATATTACAATTTCAATCGTCTTATTACTTACTGGATGGCTGATTGTAAAAAAGATTGGATATCCCTTAATTGCTTTTGCATTAATTCAAGGTGGTTATGAAGATATCCTGTATCTCAGTGAAGTCCTTTCGATAGATTTTATCGCACTACTCATTGGGATCCACGGTATTCTGCTTCTACACAGTAAAGATGAATAACAAAACAGAAGAACTTGCATGTAACTGCTTGTTCTTCTGTTTTCATTTTTATTTGTTTGTTTCAACCTGTTTTTTCTCAGCATTGATTTCTAACAGCTTATTTGTAAGTTCATTTTCAATCTTGGCAAGTTCCTGTTCAGCCTGTGCACGCTTTTCTCTGCCATCTTTTTGAATCTGTTGCACTTCTTCTAATGTAGAAATCAACTGTTCATTTGTGTGTTGCAATGTTTCAAGATCAACAATGCCTCTTTCACTTTCCTTCGCTGTATCTATAGTTGCCTGATGCAATGTTTCCGCATTCTTCTTGAGAAGTGTATTTGTCATATCCGTAACTTCTCTTTGTGCTTCCATTGCTTCCTTAGAATGAGAAATACCCAAAGCAAGAACGATCTGGTTCTTCCATAGAGGAATTGTATTTACAAGCGTAGACTGAATCTTTTCCGTCATCAGTGTATCGTTATTCTGAACGAGTCTGATCTGAGGTGCCATCTGAATTGAAATCTGTCTTGTCAATTCAAGATCATATAACTTCTTTTCAAATCTAACACAAGCCTGTTCCAGATCATTTGCTGCCTGTGCATCTTCTGGCAAGCCACTTTCCTTTGCTTTCTTTGTTAGTTCTGGAAGTTCATTCTCACGAATTTCATTCACTCTTTTCTTACCAGCTAAGATATACATTGTTAATTCCTTTGTATTCTGCTGGTTGCGAGCATACAATTCATCTAACAAAGCAATGTCTTTCAACAAAGTAATCTGATGATCTTCCAGCATCTTTGCAACTTTTTCAACATTTGCTTCTGCCTTGTCATACTTTGCCTTAAACTTTGTAACGGAATCTCCACCCTTATCAAATAAAGAAGCAAAGAAACCCTTCTTTTCCGTTTCATTTGCATCATATTCTTTCAATTCCACTACAAGATCACTCAATAATGTACCAATTTCACCAAGATCCTTTGTACGAACATTATTTAAAGCTGTATCTGAGAAATCAGATACTTTCTTCTGTGCTGCAGAACCATACTGTAAAACAGTATTACTTTCCATAATGTCGATCTTAGAAGAAAATTCATTCACAGTCTGTCTTTCCACTTCAGATAAATTTGCTTCATCAATAGGATTTTTTTCAACAACTGTTTCTTCTGCCTGTTCTTCTTTTTGAGCTTCTTGTTCTTCTGCTTCAGGATCAAGTGTTAATTTGATTTCTTCAGCCTGTGCCTGTTTGTTTTCACTCATCTTGATTCTCCTCATCTTTCTCTCTTTTTAGAAATGATAAATGCTAATAACTTGATACATAGAATCGCTACAAGGATTCCAGAAACAAGTTTTATATATTTTGAAAGCTGTGATTCTGTTGTATTTTTAAAGAAACTCCACAGTGTAAATTCTGTATCTTCTGTTTTGACTTCTGCAGCGTTTTTATAGCTGGAAGATATTTCTGCGATATTATCACTGTTTCTTTCCAGTTCTGAAAGATATGTACAGATTGCTTTAAAAGATTTCAGCTCTTTCTTTTTATATGTTAATACATTTGCGCCCAATTTTTGAATCTTTCCACCATTCACATCATAATAACGCACATTCAGACTGCCATCTGTATATGAAGAAAAATTTAATAAATCTCTTGCGGTAGATAATGTTGTAACAACAGGATATAACTCATCATTATGTACAGGAACATAATAATCATTCACCGCATCAACGTATACTTCTTCTACATGGTTATTATCCTGGCGATAATCACTGTATGTATATTTCAAGCCAGAAAAATACAACTGATTTTCTCCATCACCTTTTCTACCATACGTAACATCATATTCACAAAGCTTACGTACATCACTGCCCTTTAAGAATACAAGAATTAATGATTCCCCATAGCTGCCATCACTGCCTGTACCATTTGGAACAACATTATATGCATCCAATGCAGAAATAGAATCCTTTGTAAATGTAGACTGAATTTCCTTCTTGCTGATTAAACCAATCGCACGTTTCTTTACCGTTGGCTTCATATTCTGGATTTCTTCGAGTTTTTTATATTCAGGAGTATCTGGTGTTGGTGTAGGAGTTGCCTCAGCCTGTTCTTCTGTTGACTCTTCTGCAGGCTGCTCTTCCGTATTCTTATTGACTAAAGACTGCGCTGCTTTCAACATCTGCTTTTTCTTAGCTTTCCAGGAAGCATACCACTGTGCATACCAGTCATCATATGCCAATGCATATGCATTTGTAATCAGATCCGCAGTATTGTTATTCAACAATTCATTTGTACTATGATCAACTGGCGTAAAGTTAAATGGATTCGCCGCCATTGTTTTATCCACAGAAACACCATATGCATCAAACAATGCAGAAGATACCTGGTTTGTATAGTCATTGATTCTATACGCAACATCAGGATTTTCTTCAATTTCACCTGTGACTGCGACTAACTGATATCCACTAATAGAACCATCCTCTTTATTGATGTCTAATACGCCAAGATATTGTCCATTTTCTCCACAAGAAACAATATTTGTTTCTCCTTCTGTTTCCACTTCCCATTTTTCAACAACGTCACAAGAAGCAATAACAGTATTGATACCCTCAACGCTCTTTGCAATTTCATGTGCGAATGCATCACCACCATGTGCAATCGCAATCACATAATCACAACCTTCTTCATTCAATGAAGAAACAATATCTTTTGCTGTATCTACTGCGCTTTCCAAAGAGACATCATCACTAGAAATAGATTGCTCTTTCATCACTGAAAAGATGCCAATTTTCTTCCCCGCTCTTTCAACAACTTTATATGTAGAGCCACCCTTTTCAGCCAATGTACTCTTCAATGCCTTTCCAGCTTCACTGTCAGAATAATTCAGATTACCAGTTAATAATGTAGGAACCGTTTCATTCACACCAATCATATTAACCAGTGTCTGTGTTCCATAAGTAAATTCTTCATCCCCTAATGCAATGGCATCATAGCCAAACATAGACATCAAAGATAAATCTGGTGCACTTGTAGAATTCAAGCAGCTGAATGCTGAACCAGTAGAGAAATTACCACCATCAATCAACACCGTATTTTCTGTACGATTGAGCTGAATAAGATTTGCTAAACGAGAATAGCCGCCTAAAGTAACATATTCCTCATTATCTGCCTGTTTATATTGAAGAATATGATCCTGCAGATCACTTGTGAATAAAATACGTAGATTTGTATCTTCTACCGCTTTTTCTTCACCCTCTTCTGATATTTCTTCTATGTTACCATCATCTTCACCTTCTGCAAAAACAGTAAATGACTGGATGCTCGTGAAAGCTAAAACAGATGACAATAATAAAGGAACATATTTCTTCATACACTCAACCTCGACCCATGCATTATATCATTATTCAAGCATCTCATATATACAGAATAGTATTATATGCATGCCAATAATTAAGATTTTTCAAAAAAGAAAAAGGCAACGTGTGCCTTTTCCTTACTTCATCATATTCATGATATCATTCAAAGAAGGTTCATTGCTTTCCTGCTTTGGCTTTACTTTTACAGTATAGTCAAAATCTTCCTTCTTTAATTCCGTCATTTCTTTCTGATCTGTAGAATTCACAAGTCTTTCTGCCTGTTTTAGAATAGCTTCTTCTACAACATTTCTAGCAAGACGACCATTGCCAGCTTCTTCAGCATTGATGGACTGTACTTCATTAAAGTATTGAATCAATGGTTCTTTCGCATCTTCACTGATTTCATATCCCTTTGATTTTGCCTGGATACAAGCAATCTGATAAAGCTGTGTTCCAGTGTAGTCATCAAAGTTAATTAAATTTGGAAATCTAGATTTCAAACCAGAGTTTGCTTCCAGAAATGTAGCCATTTCTTTCTTGTAGCCAGCCAATACGACAATCAGATTATCTCTATGATCTTCCATGGCTTTGACAAGCGTATCAATTGCTTCTAGACCAAATGAATCATCTTTTCCTCGATACAGAGAATATGCTTCATCCACAAACAATACACCACCCATTGCGCTCTTGATCACAGACATTGTTAATGGTGCTGTCTGACCAACATATTGTGCAACCAGGTCTGCTCTTGTTACTTCTACAAGCTGTCCTTCACTCAATACACCAATAGCTTTTAAATAGCGTGCAAGTAACCTGGCAATGGTTGTTTTCCCCGTACCTGGATTACCCGTAAAAATCATATGCATGGAAACAGAAGCACTCTTGAGACCTTGCTGTTTTCTTTTTTCCTGTAAAGAAATATGAGCCTGTAAAGAACGGATATAGTTTTTTACTTTATCTAGACCTACAATTTCATCAAGTTCTTTATTCACTGCTTCAATTTCTTCTGCACTGTTCTTTTCTCTTGATAATACTTGTTTCTTGCTTCCATAGACTGCATATGGCATGCCATCTGCTTCCTGTAAAAGAATTTCTTCATTGCTGCCTAAGTTCTCATTTAAAACAAAGGCTGAAATAGATACATAAAAATCATGAAAGACAGAACGAATTGCATCAATTCCCTGTGTTTTATCAAAATGTGTATGTACCCAGCAACGAATACTTTCATCCACTTTCGCATCAATATGCAGATTGTTTTTACATTTTTCAACAAATGCATCTGTATTTTGAATAATGATCTTGCTGATAGCTTCATCATCTAGCTGTACAAATGTAATGTCATCTAATACGTGATACATAAAGTCCGCACCAAATGCATTCTGCACGCCAGATACTTTTCCATTTGTAATAAACACAAGATATTTACCATTCACATGCAATGAATCAATCGCATCTTTCACAAGACCCGTCTGTGCTTCCACTAAAACACCTTTATTCAAGACATATCTCTTATTCAATACAACTTTTCCATCAATCACTAATGCATCCACCATTCTAAGAAATGACGCAAATGAAGATTCAAAGTTTTCAAAGCAAATCACAGAGCCTTTGCCATTTAAAGCCTCATACAGATCCTGCAAGAAAATCTGTTCTTGTGAAGCAGATGTATAGCGAGACATATCCATCGTATATACTTCATTGCTCGCAAGAATGTTTCTTTGACACAGTGCACTCGCCACTTCATGAATGGAAGAATGCTTTCCTGTACCACGTGGGCCGTGTACAAGCATCACATTCTTAATGCCATTCTCATTTTCACCCATCACAAAAGGACGACGGAACGCAACACAAACCTTTTTCACAGCTTCGTCCTGACCAATAATTTTTTGAGATACTTCAGTTTCAATTTCCTGGAATACCTTTCCTTGATCAAATTCTTTGATCACTTCTTTTGCTGGTTCAATTCCATAATCATCTTTAAGCTGTTTCTCAAGTGTTTCTAAATCAATGTCTCTTTGTGTCTGTGCGCGTGCTGGTTCTTTCTTATTCAACTGTTCCTGCATTTGTTGAAGATCTTCTTTTTGTTTTGTTAAGATGCGATTCAACTCGTGCATTGCCTTATCTGCCGTTTTTAAAATTGTATCCGTTGTAGAAGGTGCAGATTCTTTCTTTGGTGCTTCTATTGTTAGTTCAATGTTTGAATCATCTTTTTCTTCATATGTTCTTTTCTTTGAAAACACTTCATTCCAAAGACGATTCTTTTCGTCATTTCTATCACTCATAAATCATCTTCCCTGTCCGCTTGAGCGCATACTGCCATCACTCGTTAATCCATCTTTTTTCAACACTGCTTCTAATGTAGAAATATCTGCAGATAAATTAATGAAATCTTCATCTGTCATAGAAGAAATGATCTTAGCCATTGCATCATTGATCAGATGAATTGTACGAATCAATTGATTTTTTATTTTTTCATAAGAAGGATCTGTTTTTGCATACTGCAGATTACGATACTGATTCAAGATATTGATCAAGATTGGTAAATAATACTCATACAGTTTCTTCAGCTTATCTTTAGAATTCGGAAACTTAGACTCTAATGTCTGCACCTGTTTCAATAAAGAAGCCGTTTCATATAAACCATTGGAAATCTCTTCATCCGGAATATCATTATTCAAGCTTGTTATTTCTTCAATGAAATATTGTGCATTCTTTTCTTTCTTTACAGTTTCTTCCTTCTTTGGCTGTGGATTTTCTACCACTTCAGCATCAAATACTTCAGCCTGTAAAGGAGAATTTGCCTGTGTGGAATAAAGATCATTAATGATTGCAGAATAAGATTCTGGATATCTTCTCTGGTAATCATTCAAAGAACAGATATATGTATTATTACGATATACATCCAAAGAAGATAAAGAAGCATATTTTTCTTCTCTCAAACGTAATTCAATTTGGTCCACGACGCGAATGCTGTTTCTAGATTTAAAATACTGTCTTAAATATAAATTGATTTTTGAGATTTTACTGGATTGACTGCTGCCATTTCTTTGATATCTGTTTTCTCTTCGATAGGATGAAAATTGATTGAAAGACTGCTCGTCAGAACTATTGTTTTTATATGTGGAAACAGAAGCAATCGCTATTCCAACAACGACCGCAATGATTAAAAACAATGGCAGCATAAAGCTCATGCCACCTGAAAAAACAAAAAATAATATTAACCAAACCCACCAGTTTGAATTTCTTCTTCTCATACTAAAAATACTCCTTTAGTTTGTCACAATTATAGCATATCCACTCTTCATTCAATTGTTAATATTATTAACACTTTCAAAACAAATTCATTGTAGAATATATCCATGAAAAAAATAATTGCATCGAGCGATCAAAAAGATCCTATTTTAAGAAAACTATCCAGCCAAAATCATGGTATTGTAACCGACACACAAATCATTCCTCTTTCAACTTTTCTCAAAGAAGAAAAAGATGATGATCTCGTTTTAAGTATTCAACTATCTAATAAACTATTACAGGCACAAGAACATTTCCCTATTTATCAGGCAATGTTCCTCTTTCCTGTATTCATTCAAGAAATCTTATCTTTCGCAAAGGAATGTATTCTATATTCAATTTCTGTAGATGATCTTCCTGAAACAAATGCGAACGAAAAAGAACTGAAAGAAATTCTTAACATTGCCTTTACTTTAGATTTTTCTGAAAAGAACAACATTAAAAATGGCATCCCTGTTTCTTCAGATTCTATTTCATTACATTATCAATTTATTAAAGATTTCTACCACTATGATATCTATGAAAAACTAAAGAAAACATATGACTATGAAGCATATCCGTCCAATACACCAGACGTGTCTTTGAAGTATGCACTAAACGCAAGAAGTGAAGCAGAAGCTATCGCACAGGATATCTGTAGAAAACAGGTTCCTTGTAATGTGATTCTATCCACTGCTACTGCTTTACCTCTATACGAAGCTGTCTTTAGAAGATATAACATTCCATTTTCATCTTTAAGACAGTCAAAGCCATTACACTTACCATTGCTTTTTAAATCATTGATTCTTTTTGGGATTCATAAAGATCGCAAATCATTTTTAAATGCATTGAAATACAATGCATTCTCTCATAGAGTCAGTAACGATACATATGCATTCTTACGTGATACATTAACAACATATGATCTTCCTGATCCAATTGATCTAGAAAATACAAACTACGCAAAAGATATTGAAAAATATCAAGCTTCCTATGAAAAAGCACAGGCATATTATGATTTGATCCAGGATGAAATCGATAGTCTATTGACATATACATCCATTCATGAATTCTTATTCCGTGCATTTGATATTGTACGCAAATCATCTTATCTGAAAGATCCAACTGAATTACAGGCTGGTATTTCAATGCGTCAGACAATCATTGAATGTGAACCATATATTCAAACGGAACAAGATCTTTTATTCTTAGCACGCTGTTTTGAAACACTACATTCCGATGAACATGTTCTGCAATCCGATTTCTGTGTGATTACAGATCTAACACATCCCGTTGAGCCAAAGCAAATCAGCTATGTCTGCTCTGTTTCTGGTGCAAACTATCCTTCTGTACCAAAATGCAGTGGATTGTTTGATGAATCCTATGTAGAAAAGATTACGAAATATCCATCTCGTTCTACACGTTATCAGCTCTATATGGATCAACTATCCTGGATTGAAAACAGTGCAGAAAAAAAACTTATTTATTCCACATACACAAATGACTACCAGGGAAAAGAAATTCAGCTGGCATTTGAAATTGAAAATAAATATCCAGACATGTTAGAGAAATGGGATCTTGTTTCTTTACCTCCAGACAAAAAGAAAAATCATGCCTTAACAGAAGAAACCGCAAAAAAACTCTTTGCGAAAAACAATTGTATTACTGGTTCTATTTCAACAATTGAACGTTATTTTGCATGTCCATATTCCTATTTCATCCAATCTGGCTTAAAAGTCAGAAAACAGGATCATTCATATGTTGATGCTAGAACTGTTGGAAATATGCAACATGAATTACTGGAAACAAGTGTGAAAGAATATGGTAAAGGCTATTCTAAAATTACAGAGGAACAGATTCGAACATATTTAAAAGATGCATTTGATGTATTAGATGCATTACATCCAACAGAAACAATCTTCAATCAAATCACAAAAGAAAGAATTGTACATGGTATTCAACAGGCGCTTGTATTCTTGAATGATTTTGAAAATCATACTTCTTTTAAAATCAAAAGAGTTGAACACCAATTTCATGAACAAGTTACAGAACATGTTGATCTTGTTGGAAAGATTGATCGAATTGATCACTACGGGAATGAATTGATTCGCATCCTTGACTATAAATCATCTAGTAAATCCTTAAGTGAAGCACAAATCAAATCTGGTCAGCAATTACAGTTAATGACATATATGATGATTGCGAAAAAGCTCTACAACATAGAGCCAGCAGGTGCCTATTACTATTCTTTAAAAGACGAAAGTTATCAGGCAGATGCTAAAAAAGTAGTGAAGAAAGAAATTGAGGAGCAAGACTGGAGTGAAGAAGCAGAACTTGTTCGAATGCTTAATGAAAGAAGACTCAGAGGGTTTACGTTTACAAAGCGTTTGACAGAAATGGATGACGATGAAAAACATATCGTTTCTTTAAAAACACAGATGAGTTATGAACTTATTGAAGAGTGTCTGAAGGAAATCTATGAATATTTCTATGCACATGTCACACAAGGAGAAATTGACTTATCTCCTACAGACAATGCTTGTCTGTATTGTGACTATAAGACAATTTGTCGATTCCATGGAGAAAGAAGAAAACCTGCACCCATTTCTTGTGAGGATATCAGTTTTAAAGTCGGAAAGGAAGAAGCATGAACTTAGATATTGAACAAAAGCAAGCCGTTGAAGCTTTAGGAAAAAATATACTTGTATCTGCTTCTGCCGGTGCTGGTAAAACAGGTGTACTTGTACAACGATTAAAGAAAAGAGTCATTCAAGACCGTGTTCGTGTTTCTCGTATCCTTGCGATGACATTTACTGCAGCTGCAGCTTCTGAAATGAAGAAACGTCTTGCGAAAGAATTGCATACTGCCTTTTTGGAAACAACAAGCGATGAAGAAAAAGCATGGCTGAGTGAACAATTGGTTGAATTAGAAGCCGCAAATATCACTACGATTGACTCATATTGTTTAACAATCATTAAAAAATATTATTCTGTCATTGGATTGGATCCTGCAACAGCCAAGAAAGTCCTTTCCCAAGGCAGTGTGAATATTTATAAAAAGGATGCATATCTCAATGCATTAGCGAAATATATTGAAAATGATCCAGCTTTATCCTATAAAGTTATTTCATATTTTTCTGCACGTGCAGAAGATTATGATTCTTTATACTCCATTATCAATACAATCAATACACACGCACAAACTACCATTGATCCAGATGATTGGTATCAACAGGCCATTTCTTCCTATGCACCAATTTCACGCATTTCAGATTTATCCCAATCAACGCTTGAGAACTTCTTTTCCCGTCTTTCACTAGATTTAAATTGCCTGTTATCATATTTAAATCAAATGCGTTTTTACGGTGATGGTGATGAAAAGATCAAATTTGAAACGCTAGACCAGGAAGAAATCGCAATCCGAAATTGCATCAATGCCATTCAGGATCACAACTATTCTAAATATTCTTATTCTTTAGAAAATCTAGCATTATGTAAAACAAGTCCTGACACAAAGAATGCTGAATATACTGCTTCAAGAAAAGCACTCAATGATAAAATCAAAGATTTATTAAAAAATAATTATGATTCTAAAATGATGATCCAGGATCATAATGATCTTTCTGATATCACATCTTATATCGTTTCCCTGGCAAAAGATTCATGGAATGCATTTATTTCATCCAAGCAGGAAGACGCTGTCATGGATTTCAGTGACATGGAACGCTATGCATATGATATTTTATGTGCGAATAACTACACAGTAGCGCATATCTTACAAGATTCCTTTGATGAAATCATGGTAGATGAATTCCAGGATACATCAGATTTACAGAATGCAATCATTGATATGATTTCCAATGGACACAACGTATTCAGAGTAGGAGATGTCAAACAATCCATCTATCGTTTTCGACAGGCAAAACCTTCTCTAATGAGAAATCTCATGCATGATCCAGATACAATTCAAATTACTTTACGGCATAACTTCCGATCTATGAATTCCATTGTAGAGTTTTCCAATCATTTGTTTTCCAGGATCATGAATGTTGATGGATGTAAAGATTCCTATACAGAATTGGATACCGTTTCTGTAGGTACTGCGCGTCAGCAAGAAGAAATCGTTCCTGTTGAATTTACACTCATCAAGCAAGAAAAAGATGCAGATGAAGAACTTAGCGCAAAACAACAGAAAGCATACTGGATTGCAAAAAAAATCTTAATGATGAAGAAGGAAGATGATTCATTATCCTTTAAAGATTTTTGTATTCTTGTGCGTTCACACGCAGATAAAACTGTGATTCGTTCTGCTTTTGATTTCTACAATATTCCATACTTAATTGATGCAAGAGAAGGATTCTATCAGTCTGAATTATGTCAGACAATTCTTTCTATGATTCACGCAATCAAAGATCCAAGAGATTCGATTGCTTTAGTTTCAGTATTAACTTCTCACTTCTATGATTTTTCAGATGAAGATCTTGCCCTTCTTAAAATTAGACATACTTCTATTTATGAAGGTATTTCAGAAGAGCATCCAGAAATCATTGCAGAATTAAAAGAACTCAATCATATTGCGGAAGATAGAAATATTATTGAATTACTCACACAGATTTCTATTCGTCATGATTTCTATAATCGACTTAACAACAATCAAAAAGCAAACTTTGATTATCTCTTTGATCAAGCCAGCAATGCAAAAGTGGATACGATCCAGGACTTCCTAGAAACAATGGAAGCAAGTATCGATGAAAAATCATCTGAAGCTGTATCAAAAGGAAAAGATGATGACGTTGTTACTGTTACAACCATTCACCAATCCAAAGGATTGCAGTATAAGAATGTATTCCTTTGGAGCACTTCTAAAAATGACTTTAGAGACAAAAGCAGTGCTGTCATGATTGATGATGAATTAAAACTTGGCATCAACCATTTAACAATGCCATACCGTTTAAAACGTCCAACCATTCAAAGACTCGCTGTAGAGTATCACTCTAACTTAGAAGATATCGAAGAATTTATTCGTCTTTTATATGTTGCGATTACACGTGCAGAAAAGAGAATGTTTATTGTTGATGCAACAAAGAAAGATATCTTAAAACAGCCTGTTGATCTATCCCTATTATCACAGCGTGGTGGCATGACTGCATTGATCTACAGTGCAATGAAAGATGATCCATATTTCAAACTCACAGAAGTAGATGAAATGGATGTCGAAAAAGAAAAGGAAATTCCTAAGACATATGTCCAGGAACTTCCACACTTAACAATACAGCCTGCACTTCTTTCTTCTTTGTATACTCCATCCAGTACAGAATTTAAAGAATTGCCTGTATTAGATGAAACAAGCAAGCTTGCGGGCAGTAAATATGGTACAAAGATGCATGAAATCATGGAAGCATTGCCGAATAAACTATGGACAATGCAAGACTTAGAAGCTTATGCTTTATCCACTACAGATAAACAAAGAATCCTGGCTTTTTCACAATCAGATATTTATCAGCAATGCCTGTATATGGAAATTCATAAAGAATTCCCATTCTATGTTGAACAAAATGGGGAACGTATCACTGGTACAATGGACTTTTTAGCAATGAATGATTCAAATATCATTCTGATTGACTATAAAACAGATAATGCATCTATTCCAGAAATCAAACAAAGATATTCCCCACAGCTGAAAACATACATGAAAGCATTATCAATCATGTACCCAAATAAAGAAGTCAAAGCATATGCATATTCTTTCCATCATGAATCATTCATTCAAATTTAAAGGTATCTCGCATTGAGATACCTTTGTTTTATGCTATTTCGCTCACAGTATTTGTAACCATTTCTTCATACTGACGTGTATAAAGATCATAGTAATAGCCATGTGCCTGCATGAGTTCTGCATGTTTCCCTCTTTCAATGATCTTGCCATCTTTTACAACTAAGATAACATCAGCATCAACAATCGTTGATAAACGATGTGCAATCACAAAAGATGTTCTACCTTTGATCACTGTAAAAATTGCATCCTGAATTGCTTTCTCTGTCAATGTATCAATAGAAGCAGTAGCTTCATCTAACACTAAGATCTTAGGATCCGCTAGAATTGCTCTTGCGAATGAAATCAATTGCTTTTCACCCGTAGATAACATGTCTCCACCTTCACCTACTTCAGAATCCAAACCTTTATCCATTTTATCAATGACAAATTCCGCATTCACAAGTTTCAATGCCTTCCAGATTTCTTCATCCGTAGCATCTGGCTTACCATATCTCAAGTTATCTCTAACTGTACCTGAGAATAGATGAGGGGTCTGTAAAACATAGCCAATATTTGAATGCAGCCATAGCTGAGATCTATCTCTTGCATCTTTTCCATCAATCAGTACTTGACCATATGTTGGCTCAAAGAATCGACATACTAGATTTACAAGTGTAGATTTACCAGCACCTGTTTCTCCAACAATCGCAACGTTTGTACCCTGTGGAACTTTCAAGTCAAAATGTTCCAGTACCATTTCATTCCCATCAGGATATTTGAAAGATACATCTTTGAATTCTACATCTCCATATAAAGTTTCCCAGTTTTCTTTCTTAGGATGGAATGTATCTCCATACTTTTCAACAACTTCAACACGATCCGCTACATCTGACTGTGTTTCAAGTAATGTTGTAAAACGTTCAATATTGACTTGAATTGCAATCAATCTTGCAATACCGCCAACAATACTCTGAATTGGTTCTAACATATTCAATGCATATGTCATAAATACAGAAAGTGTACCAATCATAATGATACCTTCCTGGTTAATCATTCCACCTTTCCATAGAATAATTGCTAATGTAATGGAAGATAACATTGTAACTAAAGAAGAGAACAATGCGGAATATCTACCCGCAAGAACAGATGTTTTTTCCATGTCATCAGAATCTACATCAAAGTCATGATTGATCTTGTTTTCAACAACCAGTGTCTTGATGGATTTTGCACCAGTAATGCCTTCATTGAAGTTTGAAGTGATTTTAGAGTTGATTTCTCTAATCTTACGATTCAACGCAACCAGTTTCTTTTGAAAGAAAATAATCAGAATCACTGCGAAAGGAATAATCAGCATAATATACATTGCTAAATGAATATTGATAAGTGCCATATTGATCAATACAAATAACAAATAGGATCCCTGCCATACCATATCCATCATATCCCAAGACACTAACTGTCCAATTCTACCCGTATCACTCATAACTCTAGCATGAACATAACCAACATTGTTTTGATTAAAATAAGAGAATGATAATTCCTGTAAATGATTAAATGATGCATTTCTCAAATCACGATTCACACTCATTTCAATCTTTCCAGCCCATGTTGTACTAACAAAATTCAAGATAACAAACACGATCAAAATCACAATATATACAATGATAAATGGAACAATTGTATCTGTTGTTTTCAATGCAATGAAATGATTCAGTGCATATTGATTAAACAAAGGATATATAGAATCAATGAGTGAAGAAAGAGCACCCATAATAATCATACTGATCATGATCTTCTTGTATGGTTTTACAAAAGGCAGCAGCTTTGGAATGCCAAAATACTTGAGTTTTACATTCTTATTTTCGCTCATTTGGATACCTCCGAAGCACTTCTGCTTTGTAATTCATAAATCTGCTGATAGATGCCGCCATTGTGAATCAATTCTTCATGTTTACCCATCTCAACGATTTTTCCATGATCCATCACAACAATTAAATCTGCATTCATCAATGTTGTAATTCTCTGTGCAATTAAAATCACTGTAGAATTTCCAACATTTTCTTTTAACGCATGACGAATTTTAGCATCTGTTTCCGCATCAACTGCACTCAAAGAATCATCAAATACCATCACAGGAGGTTTCGAAATTAACATCTGTGCAATCGCAGTTCTTTGCTTCTGCCCACCAGAAAGTGTGACGCCTCTTTCTCCAACATACGTATCATAGCCTTCTTTAAAGTGTTCAATGGCATGATCGAGTGAAGCAATCTTCGCTGCTCGCTTTACTTCTTCACGGTCCATTTCAGGCAAAGCAATGGCAATATTTTCTTCCAGTGTTCTAGAGAACAGATAAGGTTCCTGTAAAACCATACCAATATTTGTTCTCAAACAGCTCAATTTAATATCTCTAACATTAACGCCGCCAATTGTAATTGAACCATTCTCTTCTGGCAGTTCATATAGACGATCCAGTAAATACATCAATGTACTCTTGCCAGAACCCGTTCCGCCAAGAATACCAACTGTTGTTCCTGCTTTGATTGTAAAGTTGATATCATCCAGGATTTCAGCACTTCCATTTTCATATTGGAAAGATACATGATTGAATGCAATATCCTGATGCAGATCGACATCCTTTGCACCTTCAACATCCTTTTCTTCTTTACTGTTCATGATATACATCAAACGTTCAATGGAAATTCCAGCTTTTGCCAGGTTTGCGATAACTCTGCCAATATTACGAATTGGCCACATTAACATCGTCGTATAGGAGTTGAATGCGATAAAATCACCCGCACTCATTTCTCCATTGACACACAATACTGTGCCAACACATAAAACACTAAAAATCTGCAAATACGAAAATAAATCAGAACTGCTCCAGAACGCAGCTAATAAGCGCATTAGATGCACCCACATATTTGTGTAGTGTTCATTCTGTGCTTCGAATCTTTCTCTTTCATAAGATTCTCTGCCAAATGCACGAACAACTCTAACACCTGTTAAATTCTCTTGTGCAATAGAAGAAAGTTTACCTTCTTCAATGTCTACCTTTTCAAATGATTTTCCAATTCCTTTATGAAAGAACAAGGAATATCCAATAATCATTGGAATAAAGATAGAAGAAACAAGTGTCAGCTTCACATTGATTGTAAACATGAAATACATCGCAAATGTAATCAAAATAACAATTCGGAATAAGAATATTAACTGTTCAGATAAGAAGATTTTGATCTGTTCCACATCTGACGTACATCTTTGAATGATATCTCCTGTCTGGTTTTCAGAATGCCAGACAAATGGTAAATGCAAGATGTGATTAAACAATTCATTTCTCATTGTGTGTACCAATTTCTCTGCCCCTTTTGCATTCAAAAGATTTAAAAAGAAACGGAATAATGCACCTAATGCTGCAATACACACAACAAGCAATGCCATAAACCACAAATGCTCTTTAATCCACACTGTCCCACCAACAGAAATCAACATTTTGTTTAGCACTGCTGGCAGTTCTGTTACTTTATCACCAAGAACACTGTCAACTGTAAATCCAATGATTCTTGGATTGATCATATCCATGAAAGACACAAGACATCCTGAAATGATCGCAAGAAGAAAATATTTCTTGCTTCCATTCAGAAAAAACAAAACCATCTGTGTCTTTGTTTCAAATCGCTTCCTTTCCATTCATTTTCCCCTCTTTCTAGAAAGATTAGATTGTTTCTAATTTTGTATATCCTTCTAATTTTTTATATGTTTCTTCATTTCCAACAACACAGATACATCCTTCATCTAAAGCTTTCTTAAATACATCTGCGTATGTGGAAAGTTCTTCCCCTGTTGTTTCGATGATTGCTTTACGATTATTTTTTCTATCTTCATACGTTACATTTGTAAAATAGAAGCGATCTGCAACTCTCACTTTTGATAGTGGAGAAAGCAAAGGTTCGCTTGAAGCAATCGTACCAATGATCATCTGCGTCAGATCTTCATTGGAACTTGCTAATGAAGCAACTCTTTCATATACATGCTTATATGCATTGATCGCATTTGTAACATCTGGATCACGATATGAATATGCCCCAATATTTCCATTCTGATTGACCGCAAATCCAGTGCCATAAGCACCTCCCTTCACTCTGACTTCATTCCATAAATAATCGTATGTCAGTAAATGAGAAAGAACATTTAACTTTGGTGAATACTTGCCACCAGTTTCTTCAATATTCTGATTGATTGCACTATAAGAAACACCACCAGTAATCTGAATAAACTCTTTCTTATCTTTTAATAATGGATAATGCATCTTAGCTGGCTGAGCATCTACGTTATATAAGCCGTCTACAAACTTTTCAACAAATGACAATTGATCTTCTCCTGTAATAGAAGCTGTGCAGCGAGCCTTTGAGAACAACACTTCCTGATACAATTCACATTCCTGAATAAACGTATCTATTTCCTTTTCAAAGTTCTTTTCTAGATTCTTTTCATAGATACCAGACTCATATCCACCAACATATTCTCTAAAGACACCTTCTGCACTATTATGTGCAGCACATCTTCTCATTGCGATACTTTGACCATTGGCAAGTAATCCTTGTCTAAAGGATTCATTATCCTGTTTCAAAAGAGGAAGAATCTTTTCTGGATCAAAGACTGTTTCTTTCGCTATTTCTAGCATCAAATCAATTGCTTTTTCTGTATTTTCCTTTAAACAAGAAGCTGAAATACCAAGCAATGGAATACAAGAATCATGTACCCCTGTTGGAGAATATGCATCCAGGAAGAATGATAATCCACCTAGATCTTTACGAATTGCACTTTGAATCTGTTCAACTGTCTTATTCTTTGTTGGAAGATTCGTAAATAAACTTGCAAAGAATCCTAATGATGGTAAATGATCTACAGTAATTCCTGCTAAGTTAAAGTAGAAATTTAAATATGTAATACCACTATCTTCTGCTGGATGTAATACAACATCGACACCATACTTACGAATGACTTCATATGGATATACAATTGGATCCTTTGAAATATCTTCTTTTGTCAGCTTTGGCAGTGTAGCTAGCTGTTCTTCTGTATCTGCTGTTGCCTGCCAATTATCTAGTGTTTGATTTAATGCAATGTATTTTGATACATCTTCTTTCCAGGAATCTTTTGCTTCCTTTAATTTTGCTTCTTCTTTTTCTACTCTTTCTTGAGAAAGTGTATAGGAAGGTACCGCAACAACTGTGGATAAATGATCTGACAGGAAGAATTCTTTTAACAATTCTTCAAAATATCCTTCATCTACTTTCTTGCGTAATTCTTTAAATACAGGATTTAAAGAGAATCCTTGTGTAATGTCCCCATCATAAAGCCATGTTTCTAATGCACGCTGTGCAAACATAACACCTGCGGGTTCATGCTTTTCACGATATTTGAATTCTAACTGATTGAGTGTAGCTAATATCGCATCATGATCTAAACCATTTTCAATCAATCCTTCTGCGCACTTCTTGATTGCTTGCATCACTTCATCATATTTCTCTGCATCTGTATTTCTAACACACATGACAATCCATGGCTGTTGAATGCCATCATAGATATCTAATTCAACATCTTCACCAAGATCTTGTTCAATGATTGCTTTTTTCAATTCAGATTCATTGGAAGATACAAGAATTGTTGATAGTAATCCCCATGCCAGATTCTTTAAAGGCTGATCATAGGAAGATACAATTCTTGCCAGCGCAATCTGTGTTCTATGTTCCTTGCTTTCATCTTTAGATAATTCATATTGCACAGTATGATGTTGTGCTTCTCTTTCAACTTGATTTGGAATAGAAAAATCCATCTCTTCCTTTTCATATTGAGAGAAATATTCATCATTGATAAACTTTGTTACTTTATTGATATCTAATGTACCATCCAGCCACACTCTTGCATTACTTGGATGATAAAACTTCTGATGTGTTTCAATAAAAGATTCATAGCTGAGATCTGTAATATGTTCAGGATCTCCACCAGATACATATTGATAACAGTTATCAGGAAATAACATACGATTCAATTCATCAATAATCGTTTCATCTACAGAAGAGAATGCACCTTTCATTTCGTTTAAGACAACACCTTTATAAATTGGTGTATCTTCTTCATGACGAATTTCATAATGCCACCCTTCCTGATAAAAAATATTAGGATTTGTATAAATTGCTGGATGGAATACCGCATCCATATATACAGACATCAGATTCATAAAGTCTTTATCATTTCTAGAAGAAACGGGATACAATGTCTTATCTGGGAATGTCATTGCATTCAAGAATGTCTGCATGCTTCCTTTCAATAGTTCAACAAATGGTTCTCTGACAGGATATTTCTTAGATCCATTTAAAACTGAATGTTCAAGAATATGGAATACACCTGTATCATTTTCAGGAATTGTTTTAAATGCTATCGCAAATGTTTTATTTTCATCTGCACGATCAAGCCAGGCAAGCTTTGCACCTGTCTTAACATGCTGCATTTCATACAGTGTACCTTTCACATCACTTAATTCTGTTATATTTTTGATTTCAAATCCGTTGATTACTTCATTTATTATCATTTTGATACCCTCACATGTCTTCTATTTTATTATGGATTGCTTTCTTTTTCTTCTTTTTTGACTAACATACTTCTATTTTTATACCAGAAAATGTAAGAAATTAAACCAACGACGCAAAATACAGCGGATAAGCCATACGACGTAGTCAAAGATTGATCTGCCGCAACTCCAAACGAAACACCAGTAAAAAACATTCCTAAATGTTGAAATAAGGAATACAGTGATAACGTACTTGCACGTGGTGTACCGTCAATGGATTCATTTTCAATGTCATTCATCAATGCATATGTCATAGATTCTGCACACACCATACATGCAAATATAACAACAGAAAGAATTGCACTATGTGTAAAAATGATACCAATGGATAAAACTGCAGCCATTACAAACAGCATCATCATAAAATGATCTCGCTGGATTCTTTGCGTAATTGTATCTAGTAAACCAGTACTTAATGAAACTAAGTTCATGATCATAAAGAGAATACCAAACCACTGTACGGGAATACCAACACTTTCATACTGCAATTGATTGTAATACGTTGTTAATGTATGCATGGATTCACTCAGTAACAAAGAAGCAATCAATACAGGCAGCATCTTTTTACATGCTCCTGCAGTTTGAAGCAATGAATTCTTTGTTTCTTGTTCTTTCTTTTCTTCTTTGACATCTATAAGAAAAAACGAAATTACAAAGGAAGCAAAATGCATGATTGCAGTCCATAACGCTGCACCTCTTAAGTCATGAGAAAAAAACAATGAAAAGGATAAGGAAGCACAACACATGCCTAATGTTCCAAACATGCTCATTCTTCCAAATGCTCCAATGGCTTTTTCTTTTGGAACGCTAAGATACAGAAGTGCAGTATCACATCCAGATAAACCAGAAGATGCAATTCCTAATAAAACTCTTTCAATCACAAATCCCCAGAATGTCGTAGCTTTATAAAAAGCAAGCTTTGACAAAAAGAAGAACCCATTCGAAATCACAATTGTTTTGCGATATCCAATTCGATCACAAATCAAACCCCACGGTACTTCAAATAAGATGACACAGATACAAAGTACACCATCAATCAGGCCCATCTGTGTTAATGAAATTCCACAATCTGTACGATATAACGTACAAACACTGCTATAAAAAACAAGTCCTTGCAAAAAAGCAAGAACATAAAAAATCAAAATATTATTCTTTTTCATATTCAACTCCTTAGCATGATAAAAACATCTATATTTACATATTCAGTTTTCTTACATACAAGGCACGTATTTCATAATGAAAAAAGTATAAAATAAAAAGAACTGTAAATCAACCTTCATGATACGAGGTATAAATCAAATATCCCATAAACAAAAGGATGGAAGAACCTCCCATCCAATTAATTATTGTATCCTTTACGAATCTTCTCCAAAAAAACATGCATGTATTTTTGATAAGTTAAGTGCAGTTTACAGAAATATAACATGCAAGTTTATTTTCATTTGTTACATTTTTACAGTTGGATTACTTTTGTAAATCTATCTAACACTGACTGTTCTGTTCCGTGAGAAATCATGATCAGTGTTATATCCTTGCGACTCAACAAATCATTCAAAATATCTTTTGCACTGTCTGCATCTATTGCAGACAAAGATTCATCTAATACAAATATTTTCTTATTTGACACGTATGCTCTTGCTAATGCAATTTTCTGTTTTTCTCCACCTGATAAATTCTTTCCATTTTCCTGGATAAGATAATTTAAGTTTCCACCGCAGGATTCATATAAATGCGTCAGTTTCAGTCGTTTAATAATATCTAAAAGTTCAGTTTCCCTGATATCTGTATATAAAGTCATATTGTTCTTAAGACTTGTATTGAAAATATGGACTGTTTGATCCAGATACGCTACATCTTTTAAGATATCAAAAGAATGCAGTTCTTTTCTTTCTATGCCGTTTAATTGAATGGATCCCGTATATTCCTGATCCATCAGAAATATCGTCTTGATCAGCGTTGATTTTCCACAGCCACTTTCCCCTAAAAGTGCAATAGAATCATGTGGTTCAATTGTAAAAGACAAATGATCATAGGAAATACTTTTTTCATCATTGAGCTGAACAGAAGTCAAATCTTTTACTTCTACTGGTTCAACAGCAGTTTCTCTATATGTCTTTTCTGTATAGTCTTTCAATTCCACTAAGTGTTCATTTGCTTTGATACTGGTAATATCAGATAATACACTGCCAACTGCATTCATAAACGTTCCAGATAAAGAAGCCACAGATAATACAGCTCCAATTGCAACACCTTTTGTAATAGAGAGATAAATAATCAAGCCAAGTAATACGACCTGAGAGAATAAAGAAACAACTCCCATTACACATTTCACACCATTGCTTGCCTTATCTAAAGAATATCTTTTGTTTTCCAGACAACTGGATGCATTAGAAATCAGTCTTACAAATATATTTTCTTTCTGGAATATTGCATATTCCATACGTCCCTGCAGCTGATCTTCTACACTGGATACAAATATTTCATTCTCTTCTTTCAAAGCAATTGAGTGTTTTTCAACACCCTTTTGCAGCAGTCCCGGCAGCAGCATCATAACAGCAAACAATAAAATCGTAACAATTCCTACAGACCAATGTATGGTAATTAATGCCAGAAAAGAAAATACAATTGAGAAAATATCAGTAAATGCATCAAAAACAGGATCAATCAAATTCTTATCCATCTGATTGATTACTTCTGTATTCTTCGCAACTTTACCAGAAATGCTTTCTGCTTTCCATCTGGCATTATCTGTCTGTGCAAATTCTTCAGCATACTGTCTGCGTAATGTATTATGTATCTTTGCTTTCAGTTTTGAATTGAAATTTTCAAGAATAAAATTCGAAATATAAAACAGAATAAAAACACCTAACAAGATACATATGTTACGAAGCAGAATATGCGTAGAATGAATTGTCTCCTCTGTCAATAGACTCCCCAGTCTATAGCTGCCAGTAACATTCAATATGCTTGCAACAATGGATAGTAGAATTGAAATACAATACATTGATTTAAATCTTTCGAATAGTTTTTTCATAACTCCCAGCCTCTATTCCTAAAACATTTTCAACTTTTTCTTTCGGAAAATGTTTTTATTATATCATATTAATTATCTACATCAACTAATTCATATCGCTTTTTATTCGTCAACTTCTGTCAAAATTTATACATCTACTGAAAAGAGTAGGGTTGCTGTAACTTGCTCTTAAATTGTTTTTACAAGCACATGATATTCTTTTTGGTTTTATCCCAACGCATCAAGTATCTTCTTCTGCTTGCTTGTTAATGTTACCTTTCATGATATCTTTCATCAACAATCTTGCAGCTTCTTTGTTTTCTGACTCATTTCTTATAATCATTTCTATAAACGGCATTTCTATCATCGCATGTACCTCAAGGCGCTCAAGCTGTTTGATGTGTTGAAATTCATTCAATTCATCATGTTATTTGAAAATCAAATTTTTGACACCTCATCCAATTTTGTAGCGACAATATAAAGAAAAAGAACTGTAAATCAATACAGTTCTTAATATAGAATCTTATCAATAATGATTTCAGCTCTTCCAAGATTTACCTTGTCCCCAGCATTGATCTTGCTTCTTCCTAAAGGAGGAAGTTTAGAGCCATTGATAAATGTACCATTATGTTCAGATACATCTTCAATATATAAATTTCCATTTTCCAATGTAAATCTTGCATGTCTTCTAGAAACTGCTGGTTCACTGATTGGTAAACCACAAGAAGAACTATCTCTACCAATGAGTACTGGGAATGCATTGAGTGTTACCTGTTGCGCTTGTCCATTGATAATAACAGACACAACCATACCTCTAGGATTTGCCGGTTTCACTGCAGAAGCCTGCAGTTTACTTTCAATTGGATCAATCTCTTCCACTGGCTGTTTTACAATCACAGGCTCTTCATACACAGGCTGTTGCTGAACTCTTGCCTGTGCCTGTTTTTTAGAAACAGGTGGAATTTCATTTCCAGATTCATCTACATAATATGTATTCTTTTTCACTGCCAGGAAAATAACCGCAATACCAAGAACTGCTACCATACCAAGCAATGCAAATATAATCAACTTATCGATTTCAGGATTATCAAACATAATATTTCCCTCCACTAACATGAACTATCATACAACGAAATTGTTCATTTTACTATGATTTGAACATTAATTTCTATTGCTGTTAACCGCATCATAAATACGATTTTTACTGATTCCCGTCTTCTTTGCGGCATCTTTAACTGCATCTTTTGTACTCATACCATTTTCAACAGATGCATTTACCATTTCAATGATTGTATTCATGTCAATCGCTTTTGTTTTATCTTCATGGTTTCCATCCATGACAATAACCATTTCACCACGCAGCTCATCAACAACATCAAGAATTTCAGAAATTGTTCCACGCAAGAATTCTTCATGCATCTTTGTCAATTCTCTAGCTAAAGTCATCTTACGATCACCAAAGACTTCCATACAGTCTTTCAAACACTTTTCAATACGATGCGGTGCTTCATAGAAAATCATTGTCATTGGATAATTCTCATATTCTTTCAGTTTCTTAATACGATCTGAATGAGACTGTGGAAGAAAACCAATAAAGATAAATGGCTGTGCAACTAGACCAGATGCAACAAGTGCGTTTAAAAATGCACTTGGTCCACTCACTGGAACAACATTAAATCCTTCACTTGTCGCAAGTGTAACGATTTTCTGACCAGGATCATTGATGAGTGGATAACCAGCATCAGAAATCAAAGCAACATTCTTTCCATCACGTAGTAATTCAAGAATGCCATTCGCACTCGATTCTTCATTAAAGTTATGATATGCAATCAAACGATTATGAATATCAAAGTGCTTTAAAAGAGAACCACTTGTTCTTGTATCTTCACAGGCAATCACATCTACCTTGTTTAAGATTTCAATTGCACGAGGATTCATTTCATTTAGATTGCCAATTGGTGTTGGAACCAGATATAGCGTTGGCATTTCATTTTCAAATGACTTTTGACGATTCACGCATTTTCTCCATCTTTTTTCTTACGTCCAAATGTACGTACTGTTACATTTTTGTTTTCTGCTGGTGTTTCCTGTTTTTTGCGGCTTTTAAAACTTCTCTTTTTAACATTAGCAGAATTTGAAGTTTCTTTTTTCTTGCCAAAAGAACGAACTTCCTTCTTCATTTCAGGTGCCTTTAAATCATAGTTTACATGTGTTGGTGCACCTTCAGGTCGATTTTGATGAATGATTGTCTTCTTGACTTTCTTTCCTTCTTCTTCCGGTTTTTTCTTGACGATGACGCCTTTTCTAGGAATACCCTTTTCTCTTAGATCTTTTAATGTAATGAAGATTGCAGCTTCTCTATTTTCAAGCTTTGCTTCTTCATTCATAACATTCATATTTGTTAAACGATAGATCTCACCTTCATACTCTACTTGAGAACCAATCTTAGGTAATCCTTCTGTTAACTGTTTATAATCATCATCTTCATACTTCAGACAGCATTTCAATTTACCGCACATGCCTGAAAGCTTATCAATATTTAAAGCTAATAACTGATTCTTTGCCATGTTAATAGAAATAACATCAAAGTGTGATTTAAATCTGCTGCAGCAGCATTCCATGCCACACATGCCAAGACCGCCAACCATTCTTGCCTTATCTCTTTCACCAATCTGGCGTAATTCAATACGACAATGTAAACGTGCACCCAATCTTTTCAGGAGTTCTCTGAAATCTACTCTTTGTTCAGCAAGATATACAAATAAGATCTTTGTTCGATCCAACGTATACTGTGCACTTAATAAATGCATATCCAATGCAAGATCTTCAATTTCTTTATTACAGATAGAAAATGCATCTTTTTCCATTTCTAGATTTTCTTCAAAAGCACGGTGATCATATTCTGTTGCTTTACGAATCACAGGTTTTGTTGGAACATGCAGACCATATTTATCTACATCCAGACAATCTGCCTGTACCTGTCCCATTTCCATCCCTTGTTGTGTTTCTACAACGACCCAGTCATCTTTTAAATAATTACTATCCATTGCACCAAAAGAGTAAGGTTTTCCTTCGCCTCTAAATCTCACCACAACAGAGTATGGATAATGAACTGCTTCTTCTTGTATTTCATTTGTTAGTGTCATTGATTCCTCCTAACTGATACAGTGACTGATACAACACAAGATTCAAATCGTTGTATCGATTACATGCATCTTTTTCTTCTAATGCGATTCTTAAAATATCGCAACACATCTTCTTTTTTTCAAAAGAATTTTTGACTACATTCTGATACCAAAGTGGACCATCTAAATTTTCTGTAATGACATCATGTGCATATAACATCAATAAGTCATAGAAACTAGACAAGATCAAAAGATTTTCTTTCTTGGAAATATTTGTATCTTTTGCTTTACTTGACCAGTTTACTTCCCAGTCAACACTGAGTTCTTTTCTCTTCATGCCTTCACAATTTAGAAATTGCTTCAACATTCCACAGACATGTTCAAAAAGGACTGTATTTTTTTGACCTTCAATATCATACATATTCTTTAGATCAGCCATATCTTTTACAATATGAGACATAAAATATGCATCTTCTTGATTTACACCTTCATGTATTAAATCATCAAAGTAATCTTTTGCACTTCTAGGCATAAATGGAAGAACAGTACATCTAGAAATAATCGTTGGAAGCATACGATTGACGTTGTCTGTCGTAAGAATCGCAGTTACACCACTTCCAGGTTCTTCTAGAAATTTCAACATGCTGTTTTGTGCAGAGATCGTTGCATTTTCTGCATTTTTGATGATATAGATTCTTTGTCCATTTTCTTCTAATGCTGTCTTAGAGAACTTTTCTTGAATACCATCAATCATTTCCTTGGAAATAGATTCATCTTTTCCATCAAGAATCATCAGATCAGCATATGTATCTTCTCTAACTCTTCTACAAGTATTACATTCTTCACATGCCAATCCATTTTTTTTCTCACACAGAATACTTTGTGCAAGTAAAACAGCCGCCTCATACTTTGGTGTTCCATAAGGACCAGTAAAAAGATATGCACTTGATATACGATTTGTTTTACACGCATTATCCAGTGCACGATAAACGATTGGTTGTTGTTTTTCTAACAACTCTTTAATCATCTAACAATCCTTTCATAATGGAATAACACTCATTGATAACTTCATCCACACTTTTAGAAGCATCTACAATGACCATTCTATCCTTGTACTTTTCAACAACTGCTTCATATCCTGCATGCACAAGATTATGGAAATCTTCACTTTCCTGATCTAAACGATCTAAAGAAGCACGATTTGCATTAATACGATCCAATCCCGTTTTAGCATCAATATCTAAATAAATTGTTTTATCTGGAAGTTTTCCTTCAATTGCAAACATATTAATGGAATAAACTTCATCAATTCCAATCTTTCTTCCATATCCCTGATATGCTAAAGAAGAATCTACAAAACGATCTGAAACGATAGTAATGCCCTCTTCTAAAGCTGGTAATACTTTTTCTACTAAATGCTGGCGACGTGCAGCAGCATAAAGCAAAGCTTCACATCTAGGATCCATTTCTGTATTCTTTGGATCAAGAATTACATCACGAATCTCTTCCGCAATCTTAGAACCCCCTGGTTCTCTTGTGTATCTTACCTGATATCCTTCTTTTTGAAGCCTTTCAACAACAGCAGTAGACACTGTTGTTTTTCCACTTCCATCAGGTCCTTCAAATGTTATAAATAAACCTTTTTTCATGCATTTCATTATAACACAACAACCATTCGCTTCCCTATCAAAAGAAGACGGTACTTTTCCATACCATCTTCTCATTATCAAAAACTAAATAGATTTTATATAAACATCACATCATATATAGGTAAATGGAGAATATGATCTTTTTTCATATACATTTGCCTCAATAATACCTTGATCCATTCTATGCCCTTCCACTGCAAGCAGTTTAGTCATTACTTTGAAAGAAAAGCTTTCTTTACCCGATTTCACTTCTATTGGAAGAACATTTAATTTTTCAAAATCATCTACTAGAAAATCCACTTCACCTATTTTTTCCTATCGTAGTAATAATTCTTATATCCATGTGCGTATAATTCCTGTGCTACCACAGTTTCATACACTACGCCAAGATTCACACCTGTACGCTGTTTTAAGACAGCATTCACATTGTTTCAAGATATTTTTTAAAGTATTCTTTACACTTTTTCCAAAATGAAAGAAAAAGCTATAGCAGAGATCATCTACTATAGCCTGTTTCTTCAATTATTCACTTGTCTTTGTACGGAATACATAACGTGTAGTAACATCCATATCTGGGTTATTACCAGCGTATTCTTTGTACTGCATGTTCATAGACTTGATATCATCCATGATTTCTTTCAACATTTCAACTTCATCAACAGATAGATCAACCTTTTCTTTTAACTGATCTAATCCATCCTGTCTAAACTGTTTTTGTCCATCAGCTAACTGTTGTGCACCATCGCTCAATGTAACGAATGCATTCTTGAGAGAATCAAGACCATCAGCCATCTGGTTAAAGGAATCACTCTGGTTAGCTACTGTCTGTGTACCTGTCTGTAAAGAAGCCATACCTTCATTGAGTGCTTCATTATTAGAAGCTAATTGTGAAGTCGCTGTCTTTACCTTATCAATACCTGTCTTAGACTGTTCAGCAAGAGCTTGTACACCTGTATTGATTTGATCAATACCAGCAGAAATCTTCTTAGATCCAGCAATCAATTGATCAAATCCAGCATCCATTGTATCTTTCATGTTAGCTAGAGCACCTAATTGGCTTGTAGATCCTTCAAGTGTTGTCTTTAATGTATTCAATGTTGTCATTGCATCATCTACATCTGTACCAAGTCCAGCCAGCTTTTCTAATGATGAATCAATTGTAGCATTCATTTGAGAAAGTGTCTGCGTTGCCTGTTGTAACTGTGCTGGTAAACCAGCAGCATCACCAGATAATACTTTTAGTTGTGCAGCTAAAGTTGCTTTTTGTGTTTCAAGTGCTGCTTTAGAAGCATTCAAAGTATCCTTTGCAACTGTATCTGTACCATCATCTGGAACTTTTACAAGAGCTGCATCAATGCTAGCGATAGATGTATCGATTGCACCAATAGATACTGTTAAGGAAGTAGCTGAAGAAGTTACGAATCCAGTCATTACTGTCTTAAGTCCATCTAGTTGATCTGTTGCTGTAGAAAGTGTTGTCTTCAATTCATTTAATGTTTCTGCATCTTTTGTTAATGTATCTTTTAAGCCATTGAGTGTTGTGATTGCTGTATCTAGCTGTGTCATCATTGCAGTTATATTTTCAGAAGATAATCCAGCATCTACCTGTTGTTTCATATTCTGTAGACCAGCAGTTAAAGCTGCAGCACCACCTGTTAGTGAAGATTCAGGTTTACCTTCTTCTACCGGTGTTGTCATGCCAAGAGAAATCTGATTTGCTCCATCAGGAATTGCATATAAAGCATTTACACCATCATTCAACTGACCAACACCATCTGTATATTGTGCTAATGCAGCTTTCAAGCGAAGTGCACCACTATTTAATGTTAATGCCCCGTTACTTAATGTACGAATACTTCCTGAAGAACTTGTTAATGGTTCAGATTCTGTAATTAACTGTTGTGTACCATCTGCTAATTGCTGAGAACCATCAACTAACTGATCATCCGCATCCATTAACTTTGTAATACCATTTGTTAATTCTTCAATGGAATCACCTTCATCAAGAATATCAGAAATATCTTCTTCATTAGACATACCCATCATGAGATTTAATTCATCACAATCCGTAACATCACATTCAATATTGATATCATCACCAACACTTAATTGATCACTCACTTTAGAAAGATCTGCAGAATCTAATGTATCCTTTAATCCAGGAACAGCTGCAAATACAAGCATCTGTTTAGAACCATCTGTAACGATCTTACCTTGGTCACATGTTGTATTAGAGTAATGATCATTGTTCAATGACAACATACCACCTGCAACAAAGAATGGATGAATAATCACATTCTTGCCATTGATTGTCTTTGTTTCAGAATTAACATTTGTTAAATGAATATTAATCTTCAAATGACCACTCTTGCCTTTTAACTCTTCCTGAGATAATTGCTGACCATCTAATTCATAAGTAATCTGCATTGTTACTGGAAGCTGTTCTTTAGAATTTCCCTGATAGTAAATATCATTACTATCACTATTCCATGTATATTCACCATTGTTATCTTCTGGTACTTCATCTGTCTTGACATTCTTTACATCTGTTAAGTTCAGTTTTTCTTTTAAGTTTTTGATGCCAGAATCATTGTGCAGCCATCCAGATACAACAATGTCAGAAAGAGATCCATCTCCATTCAATACAGCGTAAACTGTTTCTGTCTTCTTTGTAGAAGAAGCTGTCTGTTTGTCACTAGATTCATTTGTTTTAGAAGTATTTTCTTCAGCGTATACAGTAACAGGAATAGAAGCTGTTGCCATTACTGCACTCAGTGCAACACTACCTGTAACCTTTAAAATATGTTTTAGATTCATAATTCAACTTTCCTTTCTTTTGGCCAGCCTTTTGTTGTCTTTTCAATAAACTTATGGAAGAAGATCAACAAGGATGGCAATACAAACAAGATACTAATTACTGAGATCAATGCACCACGTGCAAGCAATACAACAAGACTCTTGATCAAATCCATCTTTGCAAAGAATGAAACACCGATACATGCTGCAAAGAATGAGAAACCACTTGTCATAATAGAAATACTTGAACGCTTTGTCGCAATACGCGCTGCTTCTTTCAGATCTTTCCCAGCTTCCAGCTCTTCTCTAAATCGTGTTGTTAATAAGATTGCGTAGTCAACCGTTGCACCCAGTTGGATTGTTCCAATAACCATACTTGCGATAAATGGCAATGTTGTCTTTGTGAAGAATGGAATACCCATGTTAATGGAAATCGCAAATTCAATTGTTAATACGAGAATGACTGGTAATGCAAATGACTTAAATGTTAATGCAACGATCAAGAAGATCAATGCTACGGACAATACATTTACAAATGCGAAGTCAACATTTGTTGTATTAATTAAGTCACGTGTCATGCTTCCTTCCCCGCCAATTAATGCATTTGGGTCATATTTATGAATGATTTTATCCATCTGATCTAACTGGTTGTTGAGTTCTGTTGTTGCAGATTTATAATCACTGTTCACCACAAGAAGCTTGTGATCATCACTTTGACATATTTCTTTTACAATGGATGGCTTGAAGGAATCTGGAATACCAGGTCCAACAAATTCTTCGTAACTGATAATGTTATGAATACCATCTAAATCCTTGATTTGATTTGACATTTCTTGAATCTGGGATGTTGTTAAAGAATCATCTACGATTACAAAGTGTGTTGTTGTCATATCAAATTTATCTTTTAACTGATTTGTTCCAATAATACTTGCGAAGTCTTCAGGCATACCAGAAATCAGATCATAGTATTGCGTCGTATGAGACTGTGCATAAATAAATGGAATAAATACAAGAATGAAGACAATTAAGATTTTCTTGTAATGCTTTGTTACAAATAATGGCTGATGCTTTAATTCATGAATGATTGTCTTATGTGTATATTTTTCAATTGGCTTATCAAAGAACATCAGTAAACTTGGTAAGATAAATATCGTAGACAATACACCAAATACAACACCTTTTGCCATCACGATACCGATATCTCTACCTAATGTCAGCTGCATAACACATAAGGCTACGAAACCAGCAATTGTTGTAACAGAGGAAGAAGTAATAGATGTAAATGTTGCCTGAATGGCTTTTGCCATTGCTTCTTCATTATCTAAATGCTTCTTTTCTTCTACATATCTATGTAATAAGAAGATAGAATAGTCCAATGTTACGGCGAGCTGTAATACGACCGCCAACGCTTTTGTAATGTAACTGATCTGTCCTAAGAAAACGTTTGTTCCAAAGTTATATACGATTGGGAAGATCATTCCTAGCATGAATACGATAGGAGCAACTGTACTTTCTAGACCTAAGAACAATACAACCATACATAAGATAACTGCGATACCTGCATAGATTGGCGTATCATGTTCCGTTTGATCCTTTGTATCTTCAGAGATTGCAGAAATACCACCTAGATAACAATCTTCATTTGATAACTTTTTGATTTCAGAAATTGCATTCATTGTTCTAGTAGATGATGTTGGTTCTTCGAATGTAACGATCATCATCGTACTATCACCAGAATAAAGCATTTTCTGAATGTTATCTGGAATTGCTTCCTTTGGAATTGTGATGTCCATGACATCATCTCTCCAAATACATTTTTCAACACCATCGATCTTGTTAATCTGATCTTTGATCTCTGCTGCTTCATGTTCAGTTTTGTTATTCAAGACAAGAAAATCTACACTGGAAAGATTGAATTCATCTCCAAGTATATCCTGCGCTTTCATTGATTCTGAACTAGCTGGTAAATATGACAACAGGTCATAATTTATATCTGTCTTCAAATATCCGTATACACTTGGAATCAACAATAATATTGCGACTACTAAGATAACATTACGGAATTTAACGATCCATTTTGACAGTTTTTCCATATGAATCCCACTTTTTAATCCTTTCTTTTTACTACGCTGAAAAGTATATTGCAAAATGACCATAAGTCAATATTTTTATATATTCTTATATATACAAATGATGTAAAGTGTAAAAAAAATAGGCACAGAGTCATTTTTAGATGCAAATTTAAAACTTTGTGTCTATAATGAAAGCATGAAAAGTAAAGTTCTCGAAAACAAAAAGAAAAAGAAAGAAAGCTTATTAAATTCCGCATTTGAGTTATTAACTCAAAAAGATATCACTGAAGTATCTGTCAGTGATATTGTGAATATGTCTGGATTAGCAAAAGGCACTTTCTATCTTTACTTTAAAGATAAATACAATATTCGAGATGTATTGATTCAACAGGAATCAGAACATCTATTTAAAAATGCTTTAGATGAACTCAGTAAAAATGATATTCGAAACTTTGATGATGCAATTATATATGTCATCAATCATGTATTAATTAATTTAGAAAACAATCAAAGTATCCTTCGATTCATCCAAAGAAACTTATCAATTGGTGTCTTCCAGACAACTTTAAAAAACGCTATTACAGAGGATACATTTTCTATCATTGATGACTTCAAAAAGAGATCTCTAGAAGCTGGCTACCATTATGATAATCCTTATACGATTTTATATATGATCATAGAATTAGCGGGAAGTACCTGTTACGATGCAATATTACACGATATTCCTCTACCAATAGAAGAATACAAACCATATTTATTCAATGCCATTCGTGCAATCCTGCACTCATCAGATATAACAATGAAACAGTCCTAGAAAAAAGGATATTGGAACTCTTCCAATATCCTTTTCATTACTTCTTGAAATAACGATTTAACATTCCTAAGAATGCCTGTCCATGTCTGGATTCATCTCTAGCCATTTCATGAATGGAATCATGTAATGCATCTAGATTCATTTCCTTGCACTTCTTAGCAAATGCTGTCTTGCCCTTAGATGCGCCATTTTCAGCAGCAACTCTAGCTTCAAGATTTTCCTTTGTTGAAGCAGAAACAACTTCACCTAGCATTTCAGCATATCTGCTGGCATGATCTGCTTCTTCAAATGCTGCCTGTCTATAGTACATACCAACTTCTGGATAGCCTTCTCTCATTGCGACTCTGCTCATAGCTAAATACATACCAACTTCACTGCATTCACCAGCAAATTCATTTCTCAAGAATTCTTTCATGTCTTCTGGTAAATCTTTTGCGACACCAACAACATGTTCACTAGCCCATTCTAGCTTTTCATCTTCCTCTACTGGAACAAATTTATCCTTTCCAGCTTTGCATAGTGGACATTTCCAGTCTTCTGGAAGATCTTCCCACTTTACGCCTTCTTTTTCTTCGTCATAAATATGACCACAAATTGTACATTTATACTTCATATAAACACTTCCTCTCTCTACGATTTAGATTAACACTTACTCAATAAATATCAAGCTTGATTCACATAATTTTCAGAGAAAGACATTTTTAATTTCACACATTCAATATATTATAATAGATGAAAAGGAGAATTTTATCATGTTTAGAAATCCTGGTGGAAAAATTAAGTCTTACGCAAAAGTATTATTTTGGATTGGTGTTGTAATCAGCATTATTATTGGAGTGATTGAGATAGGTTCCAGCTTTGTAGCTGCTGCATATAGCTATCAAGGTTCTTTTGGTACTATTTTATTAGGTATTCTTGGCGGCATTTTGACTGTTGCCATTGGAACATTGATTTCCTGGTTGGCAGTCTTAACACTATATGCATTTGGAACCCTGGTAGAAAACTCAGATGAACTTGTTCGTTTAAATGGTGGTATTCCAAGTGGTGATAAAACTGCTGAAAAAATCGAAGTACCTGAAAAAATGCATCAAACATTACACAACATTCAAACAGAACCTGTTGTAAAAGCAACACCTGAAAAGCAAACAGAAGAACCTGTTGAAGAGGTAAAAGAAGAACCTGCAGAAGTTGTTGATGCTCCTGTAGAAGAAACTCCAACAGTTGAAGAAACACCTACTGAAGAAGATACTGCAGTAACTGAAGTGAATGAAAAAGTATGTCCAAATTGTGGTGAACATGCTGAAAAAGACGCACATTTCTGTAGAAAATGTGGAACAAAACTAGACTAATTTAAAAGGGGCTGTAAAAAAATAAAATTTTAGATTGATTCTAGATTTTATTTGGAGCTAAAGCAGCTCCTTTTTTAGTGTCTTTGTGTATTTACTAGTATTAGTTCACAATTTAATCGGGTTTTGGGCATTATGAAAAGATGTTTCTTGCTTTTGTCAGTCTTTTTAACATGGTTGGTAGTTTAATTTATGTTTACAATCTTTGCCATGAGTGCAAATACTTCAAGCGAAGATATTTCAAATGCCATCAATAGTGGTATGAATGGTCATTTAGATAAACCAATTAATGTAGATAAGCTATATCAAACAATTGCTCAAGTGATTTCAAAAGAATAAACAAAAACTGTAACAAATCAAGAATTCATCTCTTGAAATGTTACAGCTTCTTTTATAATGACATTCTTCTACTTCTCATATCCTTTAGGATAACTCTAAAGATGATATAAGCTAAGATACCTGCTACTAACCAAGCTGCAGGATCACAAGCAACAGCTAATAAATAACTTCCAACTTTCATGGAAATAAAGGCCATGACAAGTCTAGCAACTAATTCCGCAAAACCAAGAATCATACTTGGAGCACCATATCCACAACCTTGAATGGCATTACGATATACAAAGATCATCGCAAGTGGAATATAGAATGATGCACACAAATACATATACGTTCTTGCGTATGGCATCATTGTAGTTAAATCAGCACCAGATTCAAAGAATAACTGAATTAATAATGGTAAAGCAAGTACTGCAATACCACCAATTGCAACCGCATAAATGCCAGAAATTAACATTGCCGATCTAGTACCACTTTGAATACGATCTATATCATCCTTGCCTGCATTTTGACCACAATACGTAGTGATTGTTTGACCTACAGAAGTAAAGCCTTGGGTTAATATGTTACCAATCTTACTTGTAGCAGTGAAGGCAGCTACTGCTACAGAACCAAACATATTAATTGCAGTTTGCATAATCATCGTACCACTAGCTGTAATCGCAAATTGAACACACATTGGTAAACCAATGGATAGTTGTCTTTTAGAATAATCCATATCCAATTTCCACATCTCTTTAGTAGGGACAAGAATTGGTACATTCTTATAAATATAAATCAATTGCAAATCTTTAATTGAAAACGCGATAGATCGCCAGTTTCGGGCGGAATTTGCGTATGCTGATAGAAATACAGCTTTCCTGATGATTGCACATCCATAAAAGGATACAGAAACTGATAAACTGGGAAAGTCCGGTAGCTAAAGCAGCACCTGCAGTTCCCATCTTAAATACAATAATGAACAATAAGTCTAAAATGACATTTAAGATCGAAGAGAAAACGAGGACATATAGAGGAATTTTACTATTTCCAATCGCTCTTAAGTAAGAAGAGAATAAGTTATAGAATACCGAAGCAATTGTTCCTAAACAAATGACACTAATATAGTTATAGGCATCTGAATACATATCACTTGGAGTATTCATCATTTGTAATACAGGATTTAATACAAGTAAGGAACCAATTGTAAGTAAGATGGAGATAATCATTGAAAGAATCACACCATTACTGAAAGAACGACGTGTACCTTCGTAATCATCTGCCCCAAATCTTTGTGAAGTTAATACAGTAAATCCACTTGTTAAACCAACAGATAGTGAGAATAACATAAACATAATTGTTCCTGTAGAACCTACAGCAGCTAGTGCTGTTGTACCTACGAAGTTACCAACGATAATTGTATCTACCATGTTATATAGTTGTTGGAAAATGTTACCAACAAGTAATGGTAAAGTGAACTTTAAGATTAAGCTAACAGGATTTCCTGTAGTCATATTTAAAACACTGCTTTTATTTTCTGACATAATACCTCCCCTAAAAGTCAAGTGCGTAATATTCTACCACAATCTTATGTGAATCATAGTTCCAAATTGTAATACAATTGATAGGTTTTATTTTTCTCTTTAGAGGCTATTTATTTTTTTACAGCCCCTTTTACTTTACTCAAATATTCCACCAATTGTTATATTTGAATCTAATGAAGTAACGATTGCTTTCGATGCTTCATACAATTCATTCACTGTAGTGTAATCTTTATTACATTGTTGTGCCTGTAATGTTTCATCACTCACATTTTTCATTGGATGTACTTGAACATTGTATCGTAAATCAGGATATGTACCTTCCATTGTTGTATACATTAAATCTGCTTTAACGTTATCAATGACAATAGAACCATCTTCTTTTTTTGTGATATCCATTCCTGCACATAGTCCTACTAAATTTTCTTGATTTAATTGTGTTGAAATCAAGTTTCCCATTGCATAGAAAACTGGTTTATTATTTACCCACTGGAATGGCTGAATCACATGTGGATGATTTCCAACCACAATATCTGCACCTGCAGCTGTTAATTGATCCGCTAAAGTTGTCTGTGTACTATTCACTTCATGTGAATATTCTGTACCCCAATGCATAGATACAATGACGACATCATTTTCACTCTTTGCCTGTCTTACTTTTTCAAGCATTTCTTCTTCATGTCCTGGATAGTAGTTTACTTCCCATGAATAATTAGGATTAATTCCATTTGTATGTTCACAATAGGCAAGAAAAGCAATTTTAATACCATTCACTTCCATTGCAGGAATAGCATTATATTCATCTTCTGTACTGTTCGTTCCACTCATTAAAACATTTGGCTGACTGTTCCAGAATTCTCTTGAACTTTGCACCCCTCTAAACCCCTTATCCAGGCAATGATTATTTGCGGTAGAAATTAAATTAAATCCTTTTGAAACCATATAGCTTCCAAATTCTTTAGGAGAATTAAACGTTGGATATCCACTTAATCCTAATTCAGTGCCACCAAGCAATGTTTCTTGATTGTAGTAAGCTAAATCATAATTTCCAACAGCATTTAATACTTCATCAAGCTGTTTTCCAAAATCAAATGTGCCATCTTCATTTTCAGCATCTGTATAAACAGAATCGTGTAATAGCCCATCTCCCGTCAGAAATAAAGAAACTTTGTTTTCTTTTGGTTCTTCTGTTTCTACTGGCTCATTTGTTGAAATAGCACCTGGATCCTTTCTTATGACTGTTTTATCTTTTTTATTTGCAATCATATGAATCAAAGAAAAGCCACCAGCACATACAACAAGCAAGCTAACTATAACAATGATCAAATTACCGATTTTAAGTTTTCTCTTTCTTTTACTCGGCATAGTTTCCTCCGGATATATCGTAATACTCTTCCATTGTCATATTTGGATCAACATTATATAAAGCTGTTGCTTCTTCAACACCAATATATCTAAAATGCCATGGTTCATACATATATCCTGTAACATCTTGCTTTCCATCTGGATAACGCATTACAAATCCATACTCATGAGCATGTTGTGCAAGCCATTGTCCTTCTGCAGTATTTTCAAAATCACGATTTAAGTTATATCCATTTGCTTCACATGAAATATCGGCTGCTAAACCAGTCTGATGATCTGAATAGCCTGGTCTAGAAGAATATGTATCTGCAGCTTCCTGTCCATCCCTGTTAACATAGTTGTCATAGAGCTGTCGCTGGAAATCTTCGCCACGATACGCTGTGGTAACAACTGGATAAATACCTCCTGCATTTGCCGCATTAAACATGTTTGCAATCGCATCCGCAGCTTCTTGTCTCATCTGAACATCACCATACGCAGTAGAGACACTTAAAGAAACAAGATCCCCTGGGACATATCCATCTGGCAGCTTATGTTTTTTGTTTGCAAATACAAGTACACTGTCTGTACTTGTAAATCTTGGATCCGATTCTGGATCCATCGTTGGCTCTACCGTTGGTTCAACTGTAGCTTCAGGTGTTTCAGTTGGTTCTACAGTACTTGTAATTGGTCGAATGTCTTTTCCACTATCTTTGATCAATATAAATCCGATAATTGTCAGTAATGCTACAAACATTACCACAAATGTTACTAATAGTTTTTTTGTCATGTTAATTATTCTCATGATCCTATTCATGCATGTTAGAAATCATATATTCTACGATCTTTGCGCAATGCACGGCAGCTTTTCCTTCAAATTCTTCATAAGAGACAACTGTTTCTTCATCTGCTTTATCAGAAATCGCACGAATAATAACAAATGGAATATCATTTAAATATGCTGCTTCTGCAATTGCACAGCCTTCCATTTCAACACACTCAGCATTGAATGTGTCCTTGATCCAGTTTTTCTTATCTTTTTCACAGATAAACTGATCACCTGTTGTAACTCTACCTTCATATACAGATACTTCAGGTGCAGCTTTTTCAACTGCTTCTTTTGCAAGTTTTCTTAAGTATGGATCAGCTTCAAAGAATACTTTTCCAAGACTAGGAACTTCTCCAATTGCATATCCAAAGTTTGTTGCATTAACATCATGGAAGACTGCATCTGTAGATACAACAACATCACCAACATTGATATCGTTATTCAAAGATCCCGCAACACCAGTATTCAATACATGTGTTACATGGAATACATCACAAAGAACCTGTACAGACATACCTGCTCTAACTTTACCAACACCACATTTCACCACAACAACATCCATATCGCCAATCTTGCCTTCACAATATTCCTGCTTTGCAACTGTTGTTGTATTTGTAATCTGCATAACTTCTTTTAGATGTGCTACTTCCACATCCATTGCACCAATAATTCCAATTTTCATTCTTTTTCTCTCCTGGTATATTGTTGAAGACTCATAAAACAAGTCATTCACAATATACTCACTCTT
>OLNQ01000468.1_pt1 | contig 44403 bp, 30 predicted proteins | sample 1672821 | NCBI WGS metagenome assembly OLNQ01 (sample SAMEA3136727, study PRJEB25190) | human gut metagenome | biome: human gut; feature: human-associated habitat; material: faeces | place: Austria | collected 2013 | reverse complement strand
TTGCTTCTCGGTCTTACCCGTAACCTTTTTAAGATCATATATATCAATAATAGCTTTCGCCTGCTCTGTCCGATACAGTAAATCGTATTTGGCGAAATCACGGGACGAGTCAAGGTAATCAGAGTTCTTACCGTTTATCTTCTGTATAAGATCCTCATTATCCTTTATCCCCCATCCACGCTCTTTCATCATCTTAGTCATCTTATTGATATTAGCCACACCCTCAACATGAGCGTCGTTATAAGCCTTGGCAAGACGTTGCCCTAACATGCCTAAGATAGCGTTACCACTATGCTCCAGTGTGCCAAAGAATCGGGACATGACATTGATATCCTTATGGATGTTATTTATCAACTTCTTTATCCCATTCCAATATCTTTCCGGGATATTAAACATCCGAAGCTGTCCATCCAGCCAGTCCTCATTACGATCACTTCGAAGGGCGTTTATATCGGACATGGATGTCTCAGCCATACGTAATATATCATCCATATCCTCTACCATACCAACCTTATTGACGCCATAATAATCCGCCGCCTGATTATTGACGAATCCACGAAGATTCCTGATCAAAGGCACTATCTCCCCGTACACGTTATCGATAACCTGTATCGTCTCATAATCAAGTCCCTTGTCGCTCTTACGCAAGCTACTGGCAACAGTGACCAAATACTCCACCTCAGCCTTGGCGGTCGCTATGACACTCTTGGTGGATAGCAGGTTGTTGTTTTTATTAAGCTCACCACCGACTTGTCTCACCTTCTCGCCTATATCACGAAGAAGGGAGATACTCTCACCGATCCTCTGGCTTTGGCTTGACCTCATCCTCTGCAATCTAGTGTATAGCCTTTCCAATGACCTACCGTTCTTGATCAACTTATTAGCCACGTCAACGTCCGATAACGAATACATGAGATGATTGCTATCCTTTAGCAGAAGCACGTCAAAGGCGCTTGGATCATCAGCTAACGCCGACTCCTTTATCCTATCAAGTACCTTATTTAAATCCGATCTTTGGCTGGAGAAGAAATTACGTATAGCTCGTACCATCCTGCCAAACAAGGAGAGCTGGGCGTCCTCAGACGAGGCCAGATCCTCTACCGCCTGTTCCATGCCCGGCACGAACCGCTGGGCCAACGTCTTGCCTAGGATCTCCCGCTTCACCATCCGATCCAACTCCTCTCCTTGGTATTCCTTTCCATACACCTCATAGTAACGACCAGCGAACTGATTCCATAACGACGTACCAACAACAGAATCCAGCACCTCATCAATCTCCTGCTGGTTACGATAAGTATCGATCAAGAAATGAGCCACCTCCTCATTGAGATCCTCTACCGTAGCCCCCTCAGCCAAAGCGATAACCCCATTAGCCATGTCAGACAAGGCCCTAGCCGAAGGATCCACGCCATTACGCATCTTATACTTATCCATATACTCAGACATACCCATCACACGGATGCCTAACGTGGATAAGATATTGGTGATATCAGTCCTATTCTGGAGATCTTCCGCCTTCTCATTCTCGATAACCCCACGGACGTTACTCCCGTACAAAGCGTTATCCTCCATCATCAACGACAAGGCTAGCTCCATGAATCCATCATACTTATTATTAAGCTCCTCGAACTTACCTTGCCTTAACATACCCTTGATCTCCGGTCTGCTTACCGTAACCTTCTCCCCGGACGTAGTGATAAGATCAAGATCATTACTTACCTCCGTATCAAAACCTATAGAACCCAATACGTTCATCTCAGAGGATTGACTTCCAAACCTATTCCTGAGGCTGGATAAGGCATTCATAGCGTTATAGATCTTAAGACCATCAGAATTGCCGGCTCCAGTAAGATAATATCTATCCCCTAGTCTTATACGTTCCCCACTCAACATACCTTTCTTGATAAGGTAATTAATAAACCCTCCACGAGTACTTATATCTGAGTTTGAGCTAATACCAAGGACCGGGATAAATGACTCACTGTTATTGAGGGTTATGGAGGAAGAGCCAAAGGAGATGTCAGCCGTGCCGGACGGGACGTCGCTCTCCTCGACACTGCCGGCCAAGAACCCGGCCTCGACCCGCCCACCGGACGATCCTTTTATGGCGTTGGCGTAAGAGTCGTGTATCTTGCCGTCATCCGATCTAAAGAACAGGCGAGGCTCACCGGAATCATATACCAATCTTGAAGATGGGGGCGTATAATCTTCAATATCATTTAACGGCAAGACATTACCAGAAAATATGATCTCCCCATCTATATTTCCGCCCTTCACCCTGATATTAGGTCGTTGACCGGTAAAAGCGCTTTCCACGGCCTTCCATAACATACGGGCTGTCTCCCTAATATCTATATTCTCCCTGATAGCCCTTATATCATCCCATGACGCCTCTTTCAGTATCGTATCGCCAACATTATTCTCGTTTATGGAATCCAGATCCACCTCCTGTACCGTGGATGTATCTACCACAGCCATATCATTGACATCACCTACCTCTCCGGAGGTAAGATAAGCCACGACATTGTCGCTATTCCCAAGGCTTCTGGCCAACGCTGGGGCATCCATGTCGCTTATGGCGGACAGGACCTTGGCTGACATAAGTTGCCCCCACTCGCTGGCGCTAAGTCTGGCGCTTATGGATCTGGCCGCCTCCTTATTCCTTGGAACGGATCTCGTCCAGTCTCCGAACTTAGACCTGAACTTATCGTTATAAATAGTCATATAAGCTTCAGCGGCCTTATTAAGGTCACTTACGGCGGCTATACCCGCTATCTTATCGAACAAGGTAGATACCTCTCCGGAAGGAGTCAAGACACGGATTATCTTACCCTTACTATTTCTTTTAATTACGCAACTTGACATAACTTCATGTTTTTGACAAAGATAAACAAAAAGCCCCCACAAATAAGCGGAGGCTGATATTCTTATATTCCTTATATAATTTACGACTTAATCCGTATTCTTGCTATTGATGAACTTACTAACGCAATCACCAGCAAAGCCGGCTATATACGCCGCATGCTCATCCTCTCCAACCTTAAATCCAAGCGACATATTACAGAACTGGCACACGCTCATGGCTATATGGAACGACTCATGACATATATTTCTCATCATTATATCATCGTCGCTTGAAAAATTCCAAAGTATGGCGAATTTACCATCATCGTCCCTATCCCTTACCAGATTCACGAAAGACGCTTCCTTATCCATATCATCCTTATCACCCCATTCTCCCTTATGATCCGGCTCCATATTCTCGAAACGGTTACATAACGTCTCGTAATCCAATCCTACCGTGATAATCAACTTTAATGGATATACCACGAAATCAAATTCCTGCTCTCTCATAATTTTTTTAATTTTTCTATAACCTCAAAACACATCTTGCACTCAATCCTACGATACAACTGCCTTACGCCATCTACCGTAACCCAATAACGATCACCATCACGGTGCAGGAACTCACTCATAACCTTGGTATCAGCCACATCATGTAAATCGTATGAACTGAAACATAACTTACATATATCTTCTCCATATTAAAAAATAGAGGGATACCGATCCCATCACAGACCTGTATCCCTTTATAATAAATTAGCGATGAAAAGCATGGTGATGGACATGCGCCACAAATGTAATTACAAATTTTGTAAAAACAAAGCCATTTTATGGTAAAATGTCCCGGACGAACCGCACACGATAGTGATCGCCCCTAATGTTGCCTATGACGCCATAGCCTGAGTCTACGTGCCCATTGATAAAGTTCACGTACCATGCTTTTTTGGCATCAACTTCAGAACTAGACCAATATATGGTGGAAGTATTGAATTGTTGTCCACCAATAGCCGATAATGCGTTATTGACACTCGTCAAGTTCATATATATCAATGAAAGCTCACCACATGACGGGATATACCAATCATCATATCCTTTAGCGTCAGCACTAGCCAAGAACGTATTAAGTACATGGCCAATTGTCGCATAGGAAGTATAAGACCCACCACCGGTAGTCACCCCTTTTAATACATTGGAGTTCGCTTTCCCCTTCCAATCAGATAAAGCCCCGTTTGTCCATGCAGTAACAGCTTGCGGAAAATCAGGAGTACCATTGTATGAACCCGACTCCTGTTTTAGGTAACCGTGAACATCACCTCCATATGCTTTGTTATAATTTGCAATGCCAGTCTGATCCGTACCATTTCCACCCCAATAAAAAGCGTAAGTGCTGTCCTTCCCGGACCCGGCTGTTACGTAGCTTTCATTAAGATCCTCATATTTCTCAATCATAAATCTCTTACCTTGAGCGTTAAGGGCAACACCTATACAATCATTGGAAGGTGCGTCCGTTATGCTTCCATCAGGGCGGACGTAAAAAACACCAGGGCAAGTATAATTACACTGACATGGAGCGTCACTCTTCAACACCCCATACACCCGATTGTCGCTAGTCAGCCACCGTTTACCGTCGCTTGTGATATAAGCCTGCCTACATCCCTCCTGATTCACCGTAAGCGTCTTCTTAACACCTTTTGGAGTTGTTATCTCCAACTCAAGGGTACGGTCAAGACCTTTGTTCATCACCGAGTCAAAAGAAACAGCGGCGTTGCCGGTCCCGGACCCCGGGCTGATGGTCAGAGGCTGGTCCGTCACCTCGCCTACCCCGTCTTTCCAATTAATATCTATATCATTCATCCTATTTAATGCTTTTTGTAAATACTCATCGCTTAATGTCCTATCATAACATAAGCTTGAACACCCCTAGAGAAAGTGCCTATATATAAATTATCCACGGTTGATGTATAATTTGAAGATACAAGATCCATCTCTCCATTGTAAGACTCCTTAGTTACATAAACGATCGATAATTCAGGGTTATATATATCTTTTACAGCAATATCCTTACTACCAAGACGTACATATACATTTTTGGAATACGCTAATTCACTACAAAATTGCTGAGCCTGATTCGTTGATACACTTTTAGATAAAAAGCAATTAGTGGATTTAGAAGGATTCAAATTAATTCTTTTATATACAAACGTAAAATCATTGATGGCCGGGAAATTCTCGCATATACCATAATCATCAATACCATCAAATACAAGAGCGCCACCTTCGTATCCAGAACCAAGCGTAAACCCAAAATTCTTCAACACAATATCGTGACCGTTTCCAGACAAGTCCTTTAACACGTCTCTATCTGCGTCACTGTTGCCCTTACCATTACATCTATAAGAAGCCACTAAATAATCATCTATATTAGCCATAATCTTTTTTCTTACAAATATACTAAAACAAACAAACCCCAATCAGCTTAAGTCGATCGGGGTTTGAATAAACAATGAAAATCGATTATAATCTTCCTAACATCCTCATCACGGTTCTAGAGGCAGCATTTTTCCATGTCCACTCATCGTTAGATGTTACGTTAACTGTCTGAGCGGAACCGTTAACATTCAAATTGATAGTTTCCTTATCAATCTCAAGAGTAGAGTCACCAGCGGCTTGAGTGATGGTAACTTGCGCCTTTTGTCCACCGGCAGCCGTTACGCTTAGCATAGCCACCAACTCCTCGATAGAGACATTGGCAGGAACATTGGAGATAGTAATACTCCAAACAAACTCTCCGGTAGCACCAGGATCGTTAGCGATAATAGCGCCGTTAGCTGTCCGCTTACCAGCCGCCGTATAATTCTCGGGGAGCTGTAAAGTCAGACCATTCTCCTTCGCCGGAGTAACAGCGAAAGTAAGCTTAGTACTATTAGACTTACCTGTGATAGTTACATTACCACCGGTTTTAGCGACAGTGGCCGTAGGACTATTCGAAGTCACGGACTCAGCGGCGGCGGCCTGATTAACTACCAACGCTTTTTGAACGCCACCGTTAGTAACGACAATAAGATTAGCTGTACGCTCAAGACGACCTGTATATTTATCTCCTGATATAGATACCGCCTGATCACCTGATCCTGATACCGGATCGACTGTTACAAAACCAAATTTTTGTGATGCCATATTCAAATAATTTTAAAAAATGTCCTTTTATTATGCCAAAAATAACTTATATAATGTTAGCCACAAAATATGGGGGGGGGTAGATCGCACTACGGCTACACCCGCTCCACGTACAGACCTATTAAATCCTGTAGATTATGGCTGAGAGGAGTTCCGCTATCCCTAGTACACTTATACACATCAGCGTTCTGGATGTAATATTTATCCTTGAATATCTCCATTGGAGGGAAATACGGGATAGGATCCCCTATGGTCCCGGCATGCTCCTTATCAATGACCTTGTATAAGGAAGCCGTATTTAGTCCGGGTTCCCATTCCGCTGACAACGTATGTGACTGAATAACCTCATAGAGGATATCCGTATCGTCCTTAACCACCCTGAGGCAGAATCCGGCATCCACCGACAACCCGAACTCCGCCCCTTCTTGTCCCCATATAGGGAATAGGACCTTAATATCCAATTTCTCGTTAGAAGATAAAGATATGGCCTTATTATTAACTACCATCCTAGAGAATTTGGCAGCTACTTTCTGGGGATCAGAAGCGTCCTTCTCCTTCGCCTGTTGCTGGATGTACGCCGTGGTAACACTTACCTTATCAGGATAGCCGGACTGAACATCGACAGCTCTCACCTGTTCTACGGTAGTGGCTATACTGATCTGCTTTTGCTTGTCCCCTAACGCCGTTGTCAGATCGTTATCGTACTTATCCATCATCCCGATCAAGATCTTGCCTTCCGTCATATCGAACTCCAGACCCATAATCGTTATCTTACCGACTATAGCCCCATCAGCCAAAGCGCTACGTCTGTCATATTCAGGAATATAAATATCTTGATCATCCAAGAAAAACTCATGGAGATTTTCAGTCTCATAAGATCTCAGCTCCTCATATTTAGCCGATTTCTCCTCGTTAAGAATCCTCGACTCATCTAGCCTAGCTTCAATGATCTCCTTAACCGTGGCTTTAGGATTAGCTTCCTTGAACGCCAATTGCTCCTCTCCCAGCTCTATCCATGGAATCGGATTGCCATTAATATAATCATCATAGCTATTACCCTTAGCGTAATTATCATCAAGAGGTTCGTCTAAAACCAACATATTGGGATATATTTCCCTGTTTATATATGTATATGCCATAATCTATTCTTTAATCTTGTTCTTTAACGGCGATGCTATACTTATCTGAAGCGTAACACCAGATATTTATCTCGAAAGGCTTGTTAGCCGTAGTGGTTATAGAAGTACCACTCATGCTTACATAAGCTCCAGAGTTTGGTATAGCCTGTGCAAACACTGCCGACGGGACGCATCTGATCATCAGCTCCTCTCCTATCTGCATGCCTGACTGCACGGATAGGGTGGTAGCGGCTGATAACGTAGCCGTGATACTTCTCTTGCTAATAGGCAGGTTGGCTAATGTCGTGACCGTATTAACTCCTATAAGCCTATTCACGGTCTTCTTATCGGCGGCCGCCATCAATCCATTAGTGGATTCGTTGGCCACGGCATATGTCGTGTTAGGAGGGGTAGCCCATGTACCATCTCCACGCATAAAATTAGAGGTACTACCATTAAGCTGTCTCAACAAGCCGTTAGCTGTAGTAGAGGCCAACCCGTACGTGGTATTGGTAGGCACGACCCATGTTCCATCGCCACGAAGAAAAGACGTCTGTTTCCCCGCTGCGGGAGCCGGGACCAATCCCGCAGCACCAGCCGCTGAAGCCGTAGCTGCCTTCATATTGGCGTAAGTGGTATTAGTGTCTTTATAATAAGGGACACCACTGACAATAGGACAGGCGGTATAGCCAGAAGCGCTGGTTACCGTACTCCCGTTCTTTACCAGACCTGTAGACCCGTTAGCTCCTACAACACCATACGTCGTATTAGTGTCTGTCCAAGGCACATTGACATACATCTTTCCGCTACCGTCCAGTTCTACCGGATAATTCTTGCCATTCTCCGCATATCCAATCATTACCAGCCCAAGGGTCGATGTATTGGCCTTGGCGTATGTAGTATTAGTAGGGACAACCCACGTGCCATCACCACGTAAAAAAGAGGCTTGTTTACCTGCGGCTGGGGCGGGAACCAAACCGGCCTTTCCCGCAGTAGAGGAGGTTGCCGCCCCCATATTGGAATATGTGGTGTTGGTATCCGTCCACGGGACGTTCACGTACATCTTACCACTACCGTCAAGAGCAACGGGATAGTTCTTGCCATTGGCAGAGTATCCAATCTTAACAAGACCTAGATTATCGCTCGTGGCTTGAGCATAAGTCGTGTTATTATCAGTCCAAGGGACATTCACATACATCTTCCCATTAGAGTCCAAGGATACGGCGTAGTTCTTCCCACTAGAGGAATAACCGATCTTAACCAATCCTAAAGTATCAGCCGTGGCCTGATTATAGGTCGTATTATTATCTGTCCATGGGACATTAACAAAAGCGTTACCAGAAGCGTCAACCTGTAACTTATAGTTCTTGCCAGAAGTCGTGTATCCTACCTTTACGCCACCTAAGGTGGAGGCCGCCGCCGTAGGTGGAGCGAAGGTGCTAGGTTTGCCGGTCACTCCAGACCATGGCACAGATGACGCCGAACTTGCCGTATAAGGCTCGTAACCGGCCTCAGTATTCAACTTACTATCATCCTTGACCAGATACATCTTATTCGTGGCCGTCACCTTAACCGTGTCCCCAACCTGAGCCGTGGCTGTAGTAAGCTTAAACCTTGCCGTATCGTCAGCCACCACGACCATTCTCTCTAAGGCCGCCTTAGGCAACCTATCTATATCGATAGTACCGGACGTGATCTTAGAGGCGTCAAAGTTCGCCAATGTCGTGGAGATAGTAACATTACTCCCAAAGTCCGATGAGACACTACCGCTAACAGCACCGGACAGCGCTATGGTCCTAGCTGCCTGTAATTTTGTGGCGGTAGGGGCGTTATCCGTCTTAAGAGCGTATTTGGAAAGATCAATATCATTAGCCTTATCCAAAAGCTGCTCTATCTGCTCGCCATTATATTTACCTTGAAAATCTGCCATATCATAATTATTTTTGCCCAAATATAACCATATATATAAGCACCAAGAAATCGAGGGGGGGGGAGATACGGGTAGTGTTAGAAGCTACCGTCCCCATGCAGGAATCCGCTACGGAATATAATAGCCTTGTCTTTCAGCTTCTGGACAGACCCCCATTCCCATTCACCCTCGCAAGGCTTAATGACATACTTATTCCCCCATGTCTTGAATTTCCTCTCTATAACGAACATCTCCGAGTCTTTCAAGACATGGAAGATACTCCCTACAGGGAAGTACTTATCAGTCCTCAATATAACACGATGATGTTTTTCGTCATATTCAGGATCACCCACGATACGTGCCTTATAAAACTGAAAATCATTTAACGTCCGATCCACAGGTTCTATCCAATAATACCCCTTACCCATTGCTATTCACGTTTATTTATCTATATTTGCGGTGTAATAGTAACTCATAATGTTTTAAGTGATTTTCAACCAAGGGGAAGGGTGTCCGTGAGGATATCCTTTTTTCATTCCCGCCCGCCCTACCTATGAACAAAAGATCTACCTCGAACAAATGTAGCCATAATAAAGTTACGGGCAAAAAGAAACCCCATCGGTATTCTATCGCCGACAGGGTTCTCCAACGTTGTATCAGTCTTATATCATCTCACTCCATTTGATTGTGTCACCGACGAAGCACCGCACCGCCAGATACCTTACGAACGCCGTCCCTTCCGGAGCGTCAGGGTCTTCCAGATAAGCCAATACAGCCTTGACTATTTTCTGGTCGCAATCCAGTACCTTAGGAAAGTAGTCGCTATAAAACATAGCGAACAGATATTGGACATCTCCCCAAGTGGCGTTATCAGGTTTCTTGGCCCCGCATTTATCGAACATCTGCTTAGCATCCTCCATCGTCCATCTTCTCTTGGATCCGTCGGCGTTAAGCATCTTATCGGCGGCATCCCTAGCCAACTCCTTGGAAAAGTGATATCCATGGGTGTCTATATACCGCTTATAATCCGGGTCATCAGCGTCTGCTCCTCAGTAGTAACGACTTCTCCTACCTCTACGCATATAAGGTTCCGTACCATCGTACTCGTCACGGATGTCACGCTCGCCAAACCATCCCTTACGGTAGGAGTATAGCAACAACCCGGGTTCTGTACGACGTAAGCCGGAATCGGGGCCTTTGGAGCTAACTGACTAACGATGTTCTGTGTCTGTTGTTGGGTGATGGCGGAAGTAGCCAAAGCCTGTTTCTCCTCACGAAGCTGTTGGATAGTATTCTGCATCTCACGCATCTCAAGTTGACAGAACTTGTCATTGATAATCTGGGTCTGAGCGTCAATCTTAGCCGCCAATACATTGGTGTTGGAATTAGCTGACTGGATGATATTATTGAACCCGTTCGTCAAATTGTTCTGTAATACATTAGTTTGACCGGTAATAGCCAACTGATTCTCGTACCCTTGACGGGTGATAGCGTTCTGGATATTACATCCTACGGTGTCTAACGAATGTTGGATGTTATTGAATCCACTAGCCATAGCGCTTTGTAAGTTGCAGCAGCAAGAGCTGATTTGGTTACCGATCTCACATCCTTGTTGCTGTACGGCGTTGATAACGGCCTGAGAAGTCATACCTACCTGACCGGCCACCTTATCAATAGCGCCTTGTACGTTACAGATAGCGTTTTGTAATTGAGAGGTAGAACAGTTAAGGGCGTTTGAGATCTGGTCGATAGCGCTTCTGTTACCTTGGATAGCCTGCATCAGTAACTCACGACCATAGTCGTTGTTCAATTGAGCCGGAAGACCGTTAGCGCAACATTCATTGCCATTGCCAAAGCCATTTCCGAAGCCACGTCCGCCCCACAACCAGAACAGGACGATGATCCATAACCACCAGCCGTTGGCTCCTCCGAACTGGTCTTGGTTGTTACGGCCGTTCATCAACGCCGCGACTAGATTCGGATCCATCTTATTTCCACCCAAAAGGCTGGTAAACATACCCGGAATCATAGATAATAAACCGTTAGCGGCGCTACCGCTCCCGGAACCCATGCCGTCTAACAGCACGATTTTGTCTCCACTTGTACCCATGTCTATTTATTTTTGAATTAATAATAAACCCACCTGATGGCGGGCGTTACAAAGTTCAAAAATTAATAATCCTGGGATCGTGATATATGTCACCATCAAGGCACGTCATGTCATGCAATTGGTATTAATAAGAACCGGTACAAGACAAAAAAAATCCGGAACGTATCACTACGGCCCGGATTCATGCAAATCTATAAATTCAATGTTTCAATGCTCGAAAGAAAACGTCTCACGACGTCAAAGAGAGATTAATTACACGAAAAATCTCGCATCAACTTATTTGTATTAGCAGTGTATTCATTAATTATCTTACTGGATGAGGGATTATCCTCTACCCTTGATAGACGGTTATCGTCACTTCTTACCGTAACGTCACCTATCTTTCGTACCATACTATCCTGATATGATGATGGGTCCGAATATATAAAATTATCCACGAAGCTATATATCCCGCCATTAACCGTCTCACCCACCTTCTCATATAGACCAGATTGGAAAGACACGAAATCATCATACCTTCCACGAGCCAAGAACAAGCCGTCCGGTCTCGCCTCGACACCGCCGTTGACCTCCCGGAGCAGGCCCGGATTCCTTTGGTACAGATACCTGTAAAACCCGACATCCATCATCCTATCCTGTCTATCCAGATAGAAAAGATCCCTCATGCTGCTGTCGCTGGACTCGATAGCCACGTCAAACAGAAGATCCCTTACCTGACCTTCCGGCAGCGACATCTCTATGTTTTTTAACGTACCTCTGTCATGGTGGTTCAAAGATACATTATAAAGCCCATTAAAATCAAGGAAACGCAAGACATTATTATATAAATCCGATTTTTTTAACCTTTCCTTGATCTGGATTTTCCTTAACGAGGTACAGGATTTGATAAAATCCCGATCCTTTCCCTGCCTAGCCTCGTATCTCCTGAACTCCCGATCAATATCGACATCATCCATCTTAAGTGTTACGGGATGCTGGTATATCAATCTGGTAAGGATCATGTTCTCAGTATTCGAGGATGAGATGTTGGACATAACCAACTTCTTGATATTATCCTTGACCACGCCAATATCAGATCGGGAAGCCCCTTGGGGGACCACGCCAGCCGGCAAGTACGAGGGCCGCTCTATCCCGATATTGACCAACATCTCATAGGCCTGATCGGTGTCGGTTATCGGGGCCGTGTTATGGTACATATTCCTACCCATATACAACATGTTCCTGTCATACATATCGGAAGGAGATGTTTTCCCGGACCTTACATACACCATCCTATCCCCAGTAGAATAAGTATCCTGAACCTCGTATATCGGATTCCCTTTCCCTGTTATCCTATCAAGATCGGAGATAAAGCTATCGTATACCGAATTGCCGGCCTGTATGGAAGACAACATGACGTCCAGCGACGCCATAAGATCACGGATATCCTCAGGTCTGGATATAACCATCTCATCACTGATCGCCTCGCTTATATCCACGCCCATGTCGGCAAGATCCATGGCTATGTCATGCAGACGTCCGGCAACGTCCTTGATGTCCTTAAAATCGTCCATATTGATCATTTCCCCAACCTTATCCCTTAGACCTTTCATATCCTTAGGTGTACTGATATATGGTATGGTATTGTAAGAGTATGAGTCGGTGATCGTATTCCTATACTCATCCCAAACCTCCATACGAGTCATGGTGCGATACGTATCATACATCCGATCGGCGTAATCCTGATCCTCCTGATACCGGAGCGCCAAGGAAGGGTAGGGGATGGAGGCGAAAGCCTGATCGAACTCCCGGCGGTCGCTGATACCGCCTACCGCCCTCATGATCGTATCCCTTACCTCCATTGGATTCAAGACCCTTCTCTTTCCCAATGAATCATACGCATCCTCATATATCATATAATCATCACCAAGACCTGATTCGGAGGACAAGAAATATGTATCCTTCTCATTGAGATCCCCCTCAGACATAAAATCAACAATCCTCCTCATCATATCCCTTACCCGCTCATACTCCGATCGGTTAGTCATGATATTATCAATCTCATCAGCGCCATACATCCCAGATCGTTCAAGATTATATCTGTTGATGAATATATCACCGCCGGAAAGGAAGTTGGATACGATCATATCATTAAGATCATTGATATTATCAACGCCCAAGGAAGTAAGGGTATTATTGATGTCCTTAACCTCATCAGCCATAAAATTACCGGCTACATAGTTCTTTCGTTTGATAAAGGACATGACATCATCATACCTAGGCTCCCCATTGCTATCTAAGTCGTATTCTGATGGCATGGACATCCAATCGCCAAAGAAAGACACGAAGTCGGGGGAGTAGGCCGTACCCCAGACCGATAAGGCCTGCTTCTGGTCGCCAAGCACCTCCATCGCCCTTTGGTATAATCCGGATGGTTGGTTGTTAGGGGCAAGGACATTATCTACCCCACCCTCCTTATTTTTTATAACATAACAAGATCTTCCCATTGCTAAATCGTTTTGTTACAAAGATAAACAAAATCCCGCCTACTCTCACGAGCGGACGGGATACTAAATAACAACATAATAACAAACCTTATGTTTACTCTGAAAAGTACAAATCATTCTGCCGATCCTCACGGGCAGGCAAAAACTCAATCCTAAATAACAAAAATGAAACTTATCGTTTAGCGAAAATATCTTTATCTGATCTACTCAGAACCCTGCCTTTCAATTCCAAGAACCTAGGCATCCATTCTTTAGATATCTTAGACACAATCCACTGAAATCCCTTAGGAGTCACATAGACAGTATTAGTGCCGTAGAACTCGTCATCATTACGATATCTATAACGAGCATAACCGCTGTCTATCATCCTTTGGGAAAGCAACCACCTCTTACCGGTCTTAGCGAAGAACTTCTTATCCTCAAGCAATATTCGAAGATTCTTCTCCGCTATATCATATCCATGAGCCTCTAGCTTTTCCCGAACCTCTCTGATCAACATATCTGTCTCTTGGGCTATTTCGGCTGTCTTAGCAAAATCAACCATAGGAGCCTGTTCTTTGATAATATTATCAGATATCCTTTTGGCTTCCTCTGCCGCTTTCTTCGCCTCAGCTAACGCACGCTTCTCCTTTTCCGATTTAAGCAAAGCCTCTAATGCCTCTATATAATCAGATGGAAGTTCATTCTTTGATGGCATAGAATAGGAGCCTGTTTTTCTAATAGAAGGAAGAACCTCCGATGTTACCCATCTTTTGAATTTCTTGGCAGATTCCATCTTAGATGACATAATCAAAGAATACATCCCTGATTCATTGATTAATTTTATCTCCCTAACAGCCTGATTTATAAGGGGGTTTATTTTAAACCCCATTGATTTACAATCACTTGTAAGAATGATAGAATCCTCATCATCAACAAACCTTTTTACAGCGTTCCCTAAGTTTTCATAACCAAGACATCTGGCTATGTCATTACCAACAAACCATGGATTGTTTTTCTCGTCTAATAATACTCTTACATCCCCAAAATCAGGATTCTCAAATAATTTTAAATTATCATCCATAATATAAAACAACGAGAGCCACCAGCGTCCGTTACCCCACTGATAGCTCTCATTTATCGCCTACGCCTAAGCGATATTAATATCTTCTTCTGGTCTAGCAACGGATAGACACCGCAAATATAGACACTTATTTTAAAACAACAAACAAATAGGAGATATTTTTACAAAAAATGTAATCAGCCATATTCCTCTGTCATATATAAAGCGTAGCTATACCTATCCTCTATCATCTCCACCACCTTCTTGATATCAGATAAAGTTAATTTCTTTATCTCCATATTCCTACTATCCATCCTGACGAAAGAGTCCTTGAACTCCTGCTCGGTTATAGCATCCAACCTAAATAGATTGTATTTTATAAGTAACTGGGTTACGTCAAATATCAAGATATTAAGATCAACATCACCTTTCAACTCATTAAGTAGATCGCGCATCATATCCTTAATAGCGTCAGTGTCAAGTTCCAGCTTCTCGGCTTCCCTCATCAACCTCTTAATGATGCCATTGTACTCGATTATGATATTAGCATTATCATCATCGGTAGGCAGAAGAATATCCATCGTACATTCTATACCTATCTTATCACTAAGCCTTTTATTGAACTCAGTCATATAATCAAAAGCCTGATCCCTGCTTAAAGCGTATGTATGGTCAAGCAACTGCCTTTGTCTGTTATTGACAAAATAATGACTGGTGTATAACATCATCAAGACCTTCACTCGCTGGAGGCGTAAGTCTTGCATAATCTTTCGGTGTAAAAAAGAGTCTAATTGCATGTTATTAAAATTATAATTTTCGCAAAACCCATGCTTTCAAGCATGGAATCAATGTTTTTTCTGATCATCTATATATTTTTTTATGATCGACTCGGATATATGCCCTATTGTTTCAACATAAAAAGATCTTGTCCACAATGATGGGAGTCTTCTCCTTATCGTTTCAAATTCGTTTCTTAATACAAAAGATGTGTATCCTTTTAATTGTGAAACAATATGAGATATAGAATCCGAAGGCGTGGCTTTTATGAAAATACGAATATAATCAGGCATTATTTCCATATTTTCAATAACCCACCCATTCTCTGTCGATTTAAATAAAAGAAGTTCTCTTAGCCTGGACTCTATTTCACCGGTTAATATTTTCCTTCTGTATTTAGGGCACCATATTATATGGTATCCTATGTTGTAAACACTGCTTTTATTCGTTTTCCATCTTTTGTCCATGTTTTTTATTGCAAATATAAAAATTATTATTATATTTGCGTCATAAATATAATTAAAAATGATTTCATACAAATACAACATCTATCATTCAAAGGAAACGAAGCACCTAGATAAGATGCTTCGCGAATGTTGTTTCGTATGGAATCGCGCTTTAGCTCTACAGCGTAGGTATTACAAGCTGTTTGGAAAATATATTTCAGTTGGTAAGATGCAAAAGCATTTTGCTAAAAGGATAAAAAGGAACTTACTTCACTCCCAAACAACACAAGAAATCCTTCAGAGATTGGATTCTGCATACAATCGTTTCTTTAAGAAGTTATCTAAACGGCCACCTAAGTTCAAAAGAGCTGATTGTTTCAATTCTTTTGTTTTCAAACAAGGTGGGTTTACCCTAAATGGGAATTGTCTGACAATAAACAAAGGGAAGAAACGATTTAAATTCTCATACAGTAGACCTTATGAAGGCAATGTCAAACAAATCAGAATAGTACGTGAAACTTGTCGTCGCTACAGTTTGATAATAATTACAGATCATAATCCAACAAACTCCTATAGAAAGACACATGATGGTGCATCTGTAGGATTAGATTTCGGTCTGAAACTTACCTGACTAAAAGCGATGGCAGTAGTATCGTTTCTCCGCTATTTTTCAAACAATATCAAAACAAGATTAGAAAACTAAGCAAGAGGTTTTCTAAAGCGAAGAAAGGATCTAGCAATAGAAAAAGAATCTTATTCGATTTACAGCAAGCCTATAGGAGAATCGATAACCTTCGATCAGATTTTCAATGGAAATTAGCTCATCAATTGTGTAAACAATATGATTATATTTTCATTGAGAATTTGAATATAGAAGGGATGAAACGGCTATGGGGCAAGAAAGTTTTCGATCTTAGTCATTCTTATTTTATTTATAAACTGATGTATGTTGCTTCAAAGTATGGAGTGATAGTACATAAGATTGACAAATGGTATCCTTCTTCCAAAACTTGCGAATGCGGCCGCATTAATAAAGGGCTGTCGTTATGCGACCGCACGTGGGTGTGCCCATCGTGCGGCGCAATCAACGACCGTGATATTCTTGCAGCCCGTAATATACTTCGGAAGGGCATTTCCGAATTGGAGAGCAAGAGTGATTCCAGCGATAGTAATATCGGGGTTTCTTGCGCTTGTATCCAAGAATCCCATTCTCTTTAACGATGGGAGTATGTCAATCGTCAGGTGATGGACTGACGCCGCAAAGATAAGACGAATAAATTTGCCTAGCAAGGATTTTCCGCTTCATTTTCTCCGGATACGACATTCCCGTCGGAAACCAAAGACTTGTCCTCGGCCGCCTTCGCAGGCGAGGCGGATCCCGATTGGAGGTCAGACGGGCTGCCGAACGGGGTCTCCGTATCCTCGAAGAACGTCTCATCCCTCCTAATACTCATCCTGAACTTAGGGGCTATGAAAGGATCGTTATTAAGATCGATGTTGATCGTAACGTCATTCATCAAAATATCCTCCTTAGTCCTGGAATCGCCTATCCATCCTCTTACGTCAGTAGTCATAGGCATCTTACTAGCCGCTCCCTTGACAGCTTCAAGCCGGTTCTTGATAACATCCACGTCTCCCGTCAACGGAATCATATATGTCTTGTTATCCAGCCCGGATCTGGCTATAGCGTTGTTAAGATCCATTATATCATCAATACTTACTCCACCACCTAGACCCTCTATAATTCTGTCAGCCATCGATCCGATCATAGATGAGAATGATGATGTATCCTGATTTTTCAATCTTACGGGGTACAGGTAATTTCTTCCATTTCCTGTCTTTATAGCTACAACCGGGATACGCGAATTTTTATAATTACCATACTTGTCCCTAACGATAGCCGTACAGAACGGGAATATGTTATACTTAATATTATCTCTCATCGTAACCTCCCCGTTCTCTATATATCCTACGCTCTCGACCTTACCAACCGTCTCATTGGTAAAGTCATTTTCAGATACCATCAACGTACCATTATCATCACTTATGCTAAAATTAGGTCTTCCCGGCAAAACACTGGTAACTGTGCCTACGGACGGTATATCAATCTCTCCAGCGACAGATCCTACATTATCCCTATACAACTCAAAGGCCATACTCCTTAAATCAGCGTTACTTCCTTTTGAGTCCGGGTCATTGGCTTTCAGTACCGAGACGAAATTGCCGTCGCTATCCACGATCTTAATAACCATATTATCAACCAGCTCTCGGTAAGCCGACTTAGTCTCATCAGAATTAGGATCAACGGCGTTAAGGCTATTGTATTTATCATACAGTCCCTTGGTGTATGGATCTGACATATCCATCTTAAACCTTACCATATCACCTTTGCGAAGGCTGGCCGTTGCTTCCTGATTCACCGACTCGTTATTAGACCCAAACGTATCACCCGTGTAATAAGGAACAACAGATCCATCCTGCCCCTTGCGATACACCATGAACCAGTTAGAGGTCGATAAGGCGGTCTGCCTCCCCAGTATGACACCGGTAGCGTTCTCGAAAGCCTGAGCGTCATCCTCGCTTATCATCCATCTTGAGTGGTTATTCGACTCTATAACAGTAAATATGTCGGTTCCGTTGGTGAAATCCATCACCCTTCCATTATCAGTATCAGTGGCATCAGATCTTTTAAGCCCAAGACTGTCCATAAACCTGTCAAGTCTCATTCCGCCAACTTCATAATACATAACCCCACCGATCTCTCTCTTCTGGGCCATCAACACCACCGGATTCTGGGCGGCGTTAACTTCCGTCCTGCCGGTGGATGTCCCGGGTTCGCTCTCTGTGAGGACATCATCCATAGGTATAGACTTATCGTAATCCTTGACAACCATACTTCCATTATCATACAGCCTCATCCATTCCACGAATTGAAGAAGAGGACCATCAGAATAGTTATTGATAATATCAATAGCCTCATTAAGTTTATCCTGATCAACTTCATTCCCGTTGTCAATATCATTCATAAGATCATTATAAGTCTGTATAGCCTCCTTAACCTGATCCTGATCAAGACCATTAATGTTCATATCTATGATATCATCAATAGTATCCCTGATGTTATTTAAGACGTTATCGTTGGTATTTAACCTATCTATCATTGACCTAATCTTATTAAGCCTAGCTATAGGATTATCGCCAAACCCATTTACAAGATCATTGATACGATCCTTATTATTATCATATATCTGCCTCTCCCTAGGAGATAAGATATCCTCATTACCGTTCCATATCTTTATAGCTATATTATTGATTCTATCATCAGAAGGATTTATGATATCCTCATTATCAGGTACATTCTCAACGATACCTCCCTCATCAGCCTTGATGTCATTCTCCATAGATCTGGCGATCATATGATTATAGGTCTTGAACATAAATGCCTCGTCCTCTCCTATAAGACCATCTTGATAAGCCTTATCTATGGCCTGATCATTGGCATAAAGGGAATTAGCATCAGGATCATCGGTATTCCTGAAATCATACTTGCTGTCATCCTCCTCATAAGTCTTCCCCCATGCGTTCGATAATATCTTCATGAACCCGCGCTCCTGCGCCCGGATGAATCTTCTGTCACGCATACGACGAAGTGACTCGTTTATATTCTTATAAGCCACAAGATTATGACGATACTCGCTAAGCAACGCCATAGCCTCCTTATGATTATCAACCCCACGGATAGATACGGCATTCTCAAAACCGACTATAGTCTCATAAGCTGCCATAAGATCGGCGGCGCTGATCCTTGATTCATCCCTGTTTAATAACAGCTTAGATATATCTGTCTCTGAGTTAACTAACGTAGCTAATCTCCTCTCCAAAGCAATCCTATCCTCCGTCAATTTAAGAAGTCTATCATTCTCCTTGGCTAACTTGATCTTATCAGACTCAAGAGCTTCCTTAGGTGTGACACTCTGCTGAAGCTTCAAAACATTCTTCTCCATTTTCCGTATATCATCCGTAAGCTTCCTGAGTTTCTCAAGATCCCTACTCGAATCAGGATTAAGACGAGAATGTATATCTAAAGCAGGTCCTATATCCGTATTGTATATCCTTCCTAGCTGATTAGCGATATCATCCAAATTATCCTTAGCCTCAAGACCGTTATAAGCCATGTTGGAGATATAGGTATTAAATGATCTATTGGATATACCATCGGTAAGGGAGTCGGCAAATCTGCTGGCCATAGTAAAATTATCAACCTTCTTATTGAACTCACTGATAAGGTTGGACTTATACTCATTTACCTGCTCATCTGTCATATTCATATCGGAGGCTATATCGCTATTAGGTATAGACTCGATGACTGTCTTGAAATTCTCCTTAGTATCATCTAACATCCCCATTTCCTGATCATAACGAAGACGGTTGAATACGGCATCACTAAAAGTCTTATCTACGATTCTAGAATTAGGTATATCGTCAGCGTTATTATCCGTACTTAAGCCTGATAATTGAGCGTTCAGGGCCATGCTGCCACGAATAGCTTGGACAGCCGCCGAGGTCAAGGCGCCGGCATTAGTGTTGTAGGCCTCCACCATCCCCTTGTTCCGGGACATATCTTGGCTCCATTCCTTTATACCTCCAAGGCTTCTTACACCCATAACCGATCCGATAATCATACCGATGCCGATTTCCTTCCATCCCTGATTAGATCCGTAAGTCTCCTTGAACCCGTTCTTTATAGCCTCCATATAACCTATATTCTGGCGAATAGCCATGGGATTGTATCTTGATTCCACCCAATCCTCCGCGGACTTGCTGGACACACCTTGAAGACCTTCCTCGAACAAACCCTCAGATACCGGTCGCTTGATGATATTAAACGTATTACCAGCTATTTTCTGCCATTTCTTTGGTGTTATAGCCCTTAGTGCACCGTTATCCATTCTCTCGGCTCCTACGCCAAATATATTGCGTTTTATGAACTTATCCACGCCCAGATCCATGCCAAACATATCACCGAACATAACTATGTTGGATAATGACAATATGCCGACGTTTGCGGCGAATACGGCGTTAGCGGCATTGGCATTGTCAGCCCTGAACCTCATAAGCTCCTCATACGGGACTTCCCTCCCGTAAGCGTTACGATAAGATTGCCTGAAATTCTCCTCGGCCTCCATCAACATACTTCTGGCTTCCACTGAAGCTTCCCATGAGGTAGACGCACCAAGAAATAGGGCGGCACCCAGCCCCTTGCCTACCCTCTGCCCTATACGGGCGGCCCTAAGGTAAGCTCCGAATGCTTTCTTGGTGTCCGAAGCGGCCTTGCCTATCCTAGCTAAAGCCACCCCAGCCCTAGCTCCGGTACGAGCAAGGTTCATCAGACCGGCCCCGGAATATACGGCGGATGATAACATGGCGCCAGCGGTAAAAGCCAGACCCGACAGAAAGTCATTAGACCAGAAGTTAGCCGTAGTCATACTTTGAAGAAAGTTCATGTCCCGCTCCTCTCGATTATAATAATGAGCTAGACCATAATCCATCTTCTTATCCTGATCATCTAACCATCTAATGAAATCATTATCAAAAACAGCATTGAAATTACCTTTGGATACTCCGGCATAAATACCATAAAAAGGCTGGATAACGCCTCCTAATCCGTACAAGGCGGTTTTTCCGGCAAACTTACCCAATCCTCTCATCCACTTCTCAGTCCTACTCTGGGTTTTTGATAGACGTGTATCATTATCTACACCGGGTATATAAGACTCGTATTTGGGTATCCACGTTCCACTACTTAATCGATACCTTGAATCCTCTAACGATATCTCCGGTCCAGTAAGATTAAACCTACCCTTATAGCTCTGATCAGACGCCATATACCCCAAAGGGGACATATGCTTCATGTTATCATAATAATTAGTCTTTACCGTATTCTTGATCCTCTCTGATAATGACGGTATCTGGGACTTTGATCTCTCGGAAGCAGAATACGGATCCAATACCGGAGGTAAGTCACGATCCGGTATATTATAGGGATCCGATCCAACAGCCTTTATATTATCCACGCTCATAGTAGGATACCCGTATTTGTTGGCAAGATCCCTCCCACTGGGAGCGTTATTATTGGTTTCCACTATTTCCATTATTTCCACTATTTCCGTTATTCCTGTTTCTTATCTCCTGATCGATCATACTAGCTATAGGCGAGATGAAGCTTTCAAAATCATCAGTAGTAGATCTACCTTCACTTCTCCAATATACCTCATTCTCCTTGCTAAGTATCTGTTGCCATGCCATGACCAAATAATATTGAGGGCTGAAATCAATTTTTCTAGCTACCTCATCAGCATAATTAACGCCATCCAGATCAATTGAGTATAATGGAGTACCGCCATCCCTTGCTCCTCCCTTGCTGTATATATCAACATTTATCCCAGAGGAACCATTATTATACTTATATCCGGAAGCCCTTAACTCATACATAGAAGCGTTATCAAATAACACATCGGTAGCGATCATCATCTGATTCTTCCTGATATTACCGTCATTTATATTCGTGAACATATCTATATAAGGCATTGTCATATCCTTAGCTCCACTAGCATAAGCCACCGGCCCTATCTGTAAAGCGTTAGCCATCTTGCCATAAGCGTTATCACTTGAACTGGCAAACGATATAGATACAACACCAGAGTCGTAGGTCTCGGATGGGATACTTACATCCTCCTTATAAAAAGTAAGGTCATTGGCGGCTAGATCTGCCTCACTTACCTCAACAACAGATCTTCCATCACCTCCATTATTACCAATGATCTGATAATTGCCATCACCTATAGGAGATATAGTAAACGTTATCTTCTTATTGGCATTATCCTCATCCTTGGGGATAAAACCACCACCACGAGTGAATAGATCACTAATCTTTATATAATCATACTCAGCTTTGCTTTTAGACGGATAATCACCAGAGAAGATATACTCACGCTCAGCGTACTCATGACGATATTGTCTTAGATAATCCTCACCGGCACGTTTAGCGTCGCTAGCAAGTCTTCCTAAATCGCCACGGCTCCATTTATGTCTTAACAAATCGTTTCTTTCCCTATACGCTCCATTATATAAAGCGGTAGCGACACCAATCGCTCTATTATCTCCAGCAAATCTATCCTCTATCGCCTTGACGTGTATATTCCTATTAGCACCAGACACAACAAGAGACATTATAGATTCAATATCATCAAGCGAGAAGGATGTTCCCATAAGATTATTTATCTTATCCAGTAGGACACTAGATTGACCTGAATCTACCGATATAGATGGCGCTTCCCCTTTAACGGGACTATTAACAACATTTATATTATCATTCAATAAAGAACTATAAGCTGACAGTTTAGCCCAATCGTTTAACGTTATATCGTTTATACCATTTATATCAAAAACCTTATCGCCATTGTTATTAATATCTCCAAGATTGAATGTGCCGAATCCATAACTAATATCTATACCTGATCCAGCAATAGATCTAGCTTCTCTCTGAATTATAGTATCAATACCATCCAAAACAGCATTGCTCGCCTTATTGAATCCATCATTGATCTTATTATACTTATCTCTTTGGGTATTTAGCCCAAGAAGCTTTATATAACTATCCTTGCCATTATAATCAAGGAGCGTATTCGTAGATCCACCATTAGCCTTGAAATATGTCATGATGATCTGGTCTTTATCCATATCCTTGACCACGTTACTATTCTCAGGATCAGACGCCCATGCGTCGATCTTCCTTCTAGCGTCATCTGATAGTGATTTAACGAAATTATCCATGCCAGTAGTCACCGCCCTCTCGTTGGCTATGAACCCGTTCATGAACTCATCGCTTATATTTACGTCCTCAAGGTTAGCGCTCTTAGTAACCACGGTAGGTCCTGTCATATCATCGTCTCCACCACCATTCTCTGACTTGCCCGATTTGCTGGCTCTCATCAACGCGGCTTTCTCCATAGCCAGATTATGTCTCTTTGTTTCATTGAACTTAGCCCTCTCCATCATCTGTTGATTAGCCTTGAAATAATAATCGTCAACGCCCAACGTCTCGTATGAGTTATTATAAGACCATCTCAATCCGACACCACGAAGGAACTGCTGTCGTACCATGAACATGCCGGCCCGCTCTGGGCTGTAGTTGCTACCGATAACGCCCTCGGCCTCCTCCACGAAATCATTTCTCTGCTTGATGATATCCGCCAGTTCCGACTCCAATTTAGCTTTCTTTATCTTATCATTGCCGACACCCTTCAGCTTAGCCCGTATGGATTCCTCCTTGACAGCAAAGTCATCGATATACCCTTTAAGGAAATCAGAGGTGCTTTGGACGTTAAATAAATCAGGGTTTGTCCTAGCCATATATCTTCCCTCTAACTGCATCTGAGCCTTACCGTTCTCAGATATAGAAGCCATGGCTATATCCCTGACCTGAGCGTAACTCATCTCATCTATATACATCTCACGCATCTCGCCCGTCCTGTTACCATTGGCGTCAACTACCGGCACATTGACTTTCTTCCCCTTGTTAAGGGAGATGAAGTTCTTCATCTTCTCATCAATCTCAGCGTGATAATCCGTATAAGGAGTATAATGTATAGGATTAAGACGTGTCCCTACCTGACCGTCATTCATCCAAGCCACGGCATCCGCGAAAGCCTCAGCCTCGTTTATAGGTCTATACATCTTGGGATTGTTCAGCTTCATATCCTCCATCTTCTCGCTAAAAGCCCGGATCTCCCTAGTACCGGCAATAGCATTCAACACACGGGTATCCAGAGCTTCTCCAAGACGAGCCTGTATGCTTCTGGCTATACCGTCGGAAGCCAAATTAGATTTACGATACACGTTATTCACGTCCTGTATCAACCCATTTAACCTATTCTGAAGATATTCCCTATCCTGAGGTTTTATAATGTCAGAATTGATAATATAATCAGCATACTCGTTTATAGCCTGCCGATTGGTATCTATCTTCTGCTGCATGTACCCCATCCCCTGCATCATGACATCCATGTTGTAGGGTGATACGTACTTGCCGTAATTCCTTAATATACTATATTGTGAAGCCATCCTTTATCCTTTCTTGCCTTTAGTTACTTCCTGAGCAGGATATAATCTCCTATAACTCAATATATCTCCTTGAGGATCAGCGATCAACTGTCCATTAGGGCCGATCTTGATATCCCCGAATATAGACCTTAATGTATTCATGGTCGTAGCCGTATTCCACTTCTGCTGGATCTCGTCATTTACGCTATCGAAATACCTAGCCCAGTTCTCGTCATTTATAGCCAATCCCTGCAATATACGTTGCTGGTAAGCTTGACGTTGGGCTATGTTCTTGTCGTAAGTATTCGCCCATGATTGAGAATTGACATTATCAGCCCAAGTTCTTTGAGCTACGTTACCTTGCTCTACCTCATTAATGTACTTACCTATATTGGAACTCATTATAGCCTGTAAATTAGACGATAATGCTCCTCTCTGGGAATCCGGGACATTACCCATCTGATCCAATTGTGATTGGAAAGCACGATTGGCCTCAACCATATACTGATCAGCCGATCTCAACACCGGATCCACGGTAGGAGCGTAATGCCTTTCCAGACCTTCCGTTGTCACAGATCCCGGAGTCATCCTGAACACCTCAGGAAAATCAAGACCACCACCTACTATATTTCTTCCTCCCCTATTGTTATCCGACTTATCTGTATTTGTATTGGTATTCGTCTTAGGAAGGGTACTAGCATCAATAAGTTCAGGCATATCCAACTTAACATCGGGATCCTCCACATCACCTATATCCATAGGACCGGGAGCCACCTTGTGGGGATCGAGTATGAAGTCGAGACCTTCCATGCCTTTCATGGATCTTAACGCCTGCATCTTAAGCATATCCTCGCCAAGTATCTTAATAACGACATCCTTGTTCTTGTCAGAAAACAGTTGACTAAAATGGGTGATACCAGCATCGTTAAGAGCCTTATGCTGTTCCTCTGTAACAACGTCTAGACCGATCATAGGGCGAGATGAGGAGTATTGACCAAACTTGTTGTCTCTCATCCTATCATGATATGCGGCCTTCTTATCTTCCGGGTAATTGCCTTGACTATCTTCACCGCCAAAGGAAACGAGCGTCGTGTAATCCCGAAGCGCCTCGGCGTTGGCGATGATCGGGTTCTCCGCCGTGGCCAAGCCCATCCACCCACCAGTAGTGTTGTATATAGCATCCTGAAGAGCCTTGGCAGCAGTAGCCTTCGGAGCGCTCATATAAGCATCATAAGCCAAAGGCATGAATGTCTTATAATATTCCAGTCTCTCATCAGCGTTAATGCCGCCATAAGAACCGTCCTGACCTTGACGTTGATACCCAAACGTATTATCCTTATTATTATACTTGTTTTCAACAGGACGGAAAGTAAGGAGATAATCGAATAAAGAGCTACCACCTTTCTCCATCTTCTGACGAATACCAGCTACTTTCTTAAGCAGCTCTTTCTTAGCCTCAGCTATATCCTCCTCCGTAAGACCGTATTCTTTCATAGATCTGGATATGATGTTATCTATCTCACCACCCTTAGCGAAATACGTATCCTCATCCTTCTTCATCTTCCGGTCTTCCTGCTCCTTGTATATGACGTTAGCGAAGTCCGTAAATCTTCCTTCTAAGCCATTAACCGTTTCGTTACTGTCATTTATAGCCTTAGATAATATGGAGGCGTTTAAACGCCTTGTATTCTCGTCATCTATCTTATCGTTTTTCTTCAGCTTCTCCAGCGCCTTTTTCTGATCATCGTAAGCCGATTTAAGACCGATCTTAGCCTTATACCTATCCATTAACGTGGCGTACGTATCCTTTGGTGTAGCCTTAATACCATACGTATCCCTAATGTATTTAGCGAAATCCGACTCTATGGTGGTATCATCGGTGATAACCTTCGTACCTTCCTCCAAGAAAACGGGGGTTCCACCATCGGCGTGCTTCTGCCCCATAGCCTCCATCGGCGCCTCCCCGGGCTGCGTCACGTACTCACCTTTCTCGATCTCCACATTGGCTTGATCTTCCATTGACTTAGGTAACGGATACAGGTACTCACCGGTAAGGCTTCCGCTATCGAACCTATTATTAGGCCCTAGATAAACACCCCCACCATCCTTGTACTGCATTTGGGATTGCCTTCTTTGTCTGGCCTCACGCTCCTGAGCCAACCTGATATTGGTACGAGTACCTTTCTCAGACGCTATCCCAGAAACCACGTTACGAGCCAATCCCATGATACCACTAATTCCTGAGGCTATGGTGGTTATCGTATTAGCTGTTTTAGCCCCAGTGGATAAATCACCATATCCCTCGCTTCTCATACGCCCTATACCACGACCCATCTGAGTGAATCTAGACCCTATATCATCAGCGCCATAGTAGGGGATGGTGGTAAAATCAAAAACATCCGTCTCGCCTGAACCGGTCTTAGACTTATCAACATCGTTAACAGTTATGTTATTAAGCGTAATACCATTGTCCTGATAATTCTCAGCTATACGCTGTAAACTACCCTTGAAGCTAGCCGGAAACACATTATCCTGATCAAAAGCATTAGCGTATTTAGTCCTCAACTGATCTGGAGTATCCAAAGAATATATCCCTAGCGGATTGACCGGCGCGGGTAATCCTTGGTTGGTATTCACCAAAGGTTCTATACCTAACCCTTGTATACCGTCCATATTACCAAGTATATACGACCCGACTTCCCCGGCCTCTTGATATTTAGGTATCTTCCTCTTGATTACGTATTTGCTCATGTCTAATTAATTTCGTTCTGACACAAAGATAATTTAAAAAAACAGAGACTCATCATTTCACAACGATGAGTCTCTCAGCAAATGCTATTATTATGTACAGAATTAAATTCTTTTTATGAATAATGATCCTATAGCCTTAACCAAATCATAGAAACCAGCAGAACTGAGACCTACAGCCACTCCATATAATAGAGCCTCCCACCATTCACTCCCTATAAGCAATGGAGACACCTTTAGTAGCCACGCTAATATACAAACCAGCATACCTATGACTACGGCGGATAGGACTTTAGCCCACTTATGGGTGTCAATATACGGCACAACCTTGGCTAGTTGGGTAGCTGACATCGTGACGAAAGCCATGATGCCTGTGAAGGTAGTTAAATCAATAGTGATAGCCCCTTCTGATGGGATTACCTCTTGCGCCATCAAAGCGAATGGCGTCAATAACATAGCAAATAAAAACAACAATCTTTTCATATCTAAAACGTTTAATTACTTCACAAATATAGTATTAATTCTGTGTTCTGCTCATACCCTTTATATTAAGACTTAATCCCGGTATCATATTAAGCACCAACTGCCTTTTCGCCTGTTCCTTACGCATACGCTCGGCTTCCGCTATCTGCTTCTCTGATTGGGGGTCGTTCTTGATATTATTAGCTATATCCTCTATAGCCTTCTTATTGGCTCCGGATTGAGCTAGCATCTTATATAACAGGTCTTGACCTTCCTTCTCCCACCAAATATCCATAGATGGGCGAGAAGCCAAAGAAGGATCGGCAGGGGCTACCGTCTCAGGGATAGGCTGCTGACCTCCGTCCCCCGTGCCCGAATCCCGCTGTCCGAACTCGTATCTCATTGGCTCGTTCTCCGGGACACCGTATCTGTTGGAGAACATATCGGCGAACTCAAATCTCTTCTCATTTCTTAAGGTCGATCCAAGAGGCCTACCGTATCCTTGATTCCATGCCACGGTAGCGTCCTTGTAGTTGACGGCGTTATCGAAATCGGATTTAGAATACATATAATAGTTATACTCATTCCCCTGAGCGTCCTTGTCAAAGAACTTGCCTTGATTGATGTAATTCCAACCTAACCCCGGAACCTTTCCTTGATACTCATCCACGAGATAATCCAACTGCTGTGTCAATGTCGGTTTCTTTCCATACCTGCGCTGTAGCTCTTTCTTCCTCGGCCCAAGCCATTGCTGGATACCAAAGTCACCAGCGGGTCCTAGGGCTTCGGTGTCCCCTCCGGACTCGGCGGCGATGTTCGACAGGATGCCGATAGCTTGCGTTTGTGGTATCCCCTTCTTTTCTGTCAGATAGTCCCATATCTCATCATACACAGCCATCTTACTATCCTCTGATCTACTAGGATCAATAACGTATTTGCCAGCCCCATAATCTCGTTCTGTATTTACCGGACCTCCATCTTTCTTGTCCTCCAACTTATTCTTGGACGTAATGGCATTACGGATAAGAGCATCCCTTCCACTTTCCGGAAGAGGATTTCGATCCTCAAACGACCCTCTCTCCTCAAACTTATCACCTATAGCGTCTAATGTCTTAGTGACTATATTGACTGGGAACTCTTGATCATTACTATAAAAATCATATACATCGTAAACACCTAACCTTCCATCCGGACGTCTATAAATTGTAAAATTACCAAACCCTGATAACGGGGTAAGCTCACCAGCAGCTTCGGGATAAAAATCGTACTCAGAAAAAACCGTAGGCTTTCCGGATCTTACAGAATTACGATTCTTCTCAAAGATATCTACCCATTCTCTAGACTTTTTCAAAAACTCCAGCCTACCATAAGCATCATCTGTAACCGGCTTATCGGAACCATATATTTCTCGCTCCGTATCACGAATCTTCTTATCTAACCTATTTATCTCATCCTTAGTGTCACGATTAAACATCCTCTCGATATCAGCAATAATATTATCGGGGATTCTTATTTCCTTGCTATTTCCGTCAAGACTATTAGGTTGGGATAAGAATCTACCCCATAGCTGTTCGCTATATTCATCAACATTAGCTTTGCCATTTCTTCCGTATATAAATTCCTTAACCTTATCGGGAAGACTGGCATTTGAGGCTACCACATCAGGCGTTACATTCTTATACAACCTCCTTCTTACGGCGTTACCTATGATGTCTTTTAAATACAAAGCTCTATCAGATACATCTTGTCTTACATACATAGGATCATTACCAGTAGGACCTCCTTCGGCTTTCCGCTCAATTTTCTCTCCCCATAACCCATATTTCTCCCTAGGCCATATGCCGTCTATGGCATCCACATAACCAACGGGATGCTCCCCGTCTAGACGCCGGTTCCGTCGCTCGTCCGCAGGGTACAGGGCGTTAGCCAACGGCTGCGTGATATAACCTAACCCCTTATCTTTGGATCTCGACATAGCGTCCACCACAGTCTGATATATAGGTCTTAATTTCTCAGGCAAATACAATCCCGCCTCATCAACCAGCTCGCCTATCTTCTTATTTATACCCCTAATGCTGAAATTATAATTACCCATGCCATTATTCAACGGGGACAACGCACCTCTTATCCCATTCATACCCTTAACATCAGCTCCTCCACTAAGGATATCAAACTCCGGGGATACGTTCTTTAAAGGATCATCATTCATACCCCTAAAATACATGGGACGCTCACCTCTTACAACACGATCAAGATCTTCCTTATACAAATCCTTTATCCATGAAGGGATTTCCTCTTTCTTATCTTTCTTAGCCATAAATCACGTTTTCTACAAAGATATACATAATCGGATGCAGGATAAAACAATAGGCGGGTACATGACTCATATCACCTACCCGCCTACGCTTTTCAATGCATGTGATAAGCCGCTAGAGCTTTCTTAGCCGAATCCCTCGACCTGTACTTAGCCGGCCATAACTTTCCAGTCTTGTTACTAACCACTCTCCAGTCACTTCCTACTTTCTTTATGCACCCCGACTTGGGACACTTGCCTGAGTTCTTGGTAACCTTCCTTTTTTGAATCATAACATTAAATTTTTGTTACGGTTATATTATAATCACTCGAATTTATTACTACTTGTTTCAACTCAATATTCGAAAAATCAACCATAACCAAGGATATCTTACCATACAAAAAATTAGTTATAACATCACTTGTAAAAGCGGCTACATCGCCACCCATTTCGACTTTATAATACACATACATATGCTGTTTATTAATAATACAGCTTTTTATCTTATCGAAACCTTCCTTGGTAGTATTTTTCTTAAAATCAATTCCTTCTAAAATATAACTTGAGATATCCACTCCAGAAGAACCTATCTCCTTATAAGTCCCATCATCCATCAAGGCCTTGGTCCCTGTACCGGCCGTAGAGAAGTTGATGCCCCTGTTATCTCCGACTGGGTCACCACCAATCGTTAAGGATATGTCCTTGGTTTGGTTAGATACCGATTGTATGGTATGACTGGTGACAATGGACGTATGGGTAAGGTCGCTGGATATATTGATCATTACATAATAAGATACAATGACCCCAGCTCCCGTATTGCATCCAGAGCGCAACATGGCTTGAATATTCCCGGATGAATCCTTAATTAATATCAAGTCCCCAACCCCATACGTCGATGATGCTCCGGATAAAAGATATTGAATTGGTATATCAACCTCACATTTAGAAGCTATTATATCATATCTCGCTTTGGTAAGGGTAAATTCCTTATCAAAGCCCAAATTAAATAATATAGTTCTAAAATCATCCTCGCTATCGAGATTATCGCCCAAGAAGCCCGGCTCATGAACATCTATATCCTGCCATGTGCCGTCACCACGAAGAAAGGCTGTACGCTTCTCCGCGGCGGGAGCCGGCACCAATCCCGCAGCGCCAGCCCCGGACGCCGTGGCACCAACCATATCCTTGACCTTATCAAGTCTACTGTCTATTTGATTACCATCGTACTTACCAATAAAATCTTCCATGTTTTGAAAAATATTAAATTTAATAAAATATATTATATTTCTTTATAAGTTTATGAGTGTATTTTATTCATTAAAACACACTCTTAATCCTTACTGAGTTAAACAATAACCCTCTATCGATTATCCTTTGGATAGATCCACAGGAATCACCGACTACTTTTCTCATAATGTTTAACGCGCCGTTCACATCAGCATTAATGAGTTTTCCTGTTGAGGACTGGTATAGTCCTCTTTTCTTTCTCTTTCCCAAATAGTTTTCATGTTTTCCTATCGCTTCAAAAGCTAACGAATCACATTTGGAAGTATACGATTCTTCATGAGTAACTATTTCTATCCCAGCCAATTCACATTTGTATTCCAAATAACTAATTAATCTCGCAAAAGGGATTTGAGTAAACTTCTGATTGTTTCTTTTTCCCATGTTTACTCCTTGTTTCCATCCCTTATTATAGCCTACAATTAATTTTGTCACTTCGGAATTTATAAGCAAATCTACTATCTTTCTGCTTATTTTGTGAAATACATCTTCTATGTATAATTCTCTGTCATAATATAATTTCTTTATACGCTTAGTCGTTCCTTTTATCTTTTGCAAATCCTTAATACTATTCAATTTAGCTAATGTCTTATTAAATAGCTTATTGTATGATTTTATAAATTCCCCGCTGAAAAGATATGCGAAATCCTCACTAACTAATGTTACAAGATTGTCGATACCTAGATCAATTGAAGATACTTTCTCCCTCCTTCCCTTACTGGTTTCCGTATCTTTGACCTCATAAATTATCTCGACTTTATATCCTTTATTCAAGGGCTTTATTCTGACTTGATTAAAATCTTTTATCAAATCCTGGTACTTTTCATATTGAGGTATACCTATCGAGAGACTTTTTGATAATACAATCTTTCCGTATTTAATCTTGCAACTTTGATTCGTATAACACAAGTAAAATTCCGAACCTCTTTTCCTATAACATGGAAGACATGGTTTTTCTTTGTATTTATTAGGATGCTTCTTGTAATCTTGCACTGATTTGTAATATCCTTTAATATTTTTGTCAAGAACCCGAAGAATTTGTTGACTGCATTGTGCTTTCAATAACTTATAATTAATGCCACCATCCAAGTTTTTAGTGTTCTTCATAATGGAATCAAGTTCAAAATAGGATAGCCATTTGCCTTCTTTTGAAAGCATTTCCCTGAATATATATAAAGCTTGATTGTATAAGTTATTGCTAATCTTGCATAGCGTTGATATCTCTTCATTTTGTCCTATGTTAAACTTATACACCAATCTCATTTTCCATATCGTTTTAATATACAAGGGAGAGGCGGCAAATACCCCCCCCCATATGTTAATAAATTAATAAACTTTCTCATCATTGCTGAACCAACGAACTATCATCTTGAACCGGCTCTCAATATCATTCACGAACCTAGCCAAAAACCAATCGCCACGAAGACGATCACGCCACCTCCGATGATAATCGACAGCCCTAGGGTCGATCTCCCGGCCAATATCGTTCACGTCCTTAACCCATACCGGTAGGTTATTAGTATCGTCTTTGACCTCGTTAAAATAGTCATTTATATTTATCTTCTGATCAACCTCCGTCACCAGTATCTCACGGCTATCGTCATTGGTTACAGGATACCTTAACCGCTGGCTCATATCGTTCTTGTCGGCGATGGTCATCCTAAGCTCTCCACTGTTGTTGGTATCGTTATAGAACCATGCCTTATTAAATCCAGTTGTTCTTCTAACCTGATAATTAACCTCATCCTGATACCTTCTGGCATCCATCCTATATTGGTAGTTCGTGAGAATCTTATTCACATACTGCTCACGTACTGGTACCTCTATAACGAACGGATATAGCTTACCGTAAAATACTTGATACGATTGGTTGGTCAATCCATGAGACCATAACCCTATCTCCTGACTTTCACTTGAGTAGTTCTTTCCAGACTGGAAATAATGCTGGTGCTCGATATAATAATCAGGGGTGTAGGATAAATATGATTTCCACTCACCCTTCAGGCAGTTATATCCAACGGTGAACGAGACGTCCGTGAAATGGCTGGCGTCCTGTAGCTCCACCGCCTGCCCGTTCCTGTAGAACCGACCGCCACGGAATTGGTACTCGCTCGGATTCCCTACCGGTATATAATCTTTCTTGGTTATCAGAACTCTCTTGAACCGATTGTCCCAGCCCATGGATAGCCCTATACCAAAGAACTTGTTATCGATATCGTAATAAGACAACTCAGCGTCCGTATCAGCGTTATATATCCGGCTACGGATGATCTTCATCTGAAGATGCTCCTTAAACCAGTTTCTAAGCCCCGGTGTGACCTCCGTAAGATTCCTACCATTAGAATCTACCTTAAACACCTGACCACGCCTTAAATCGACCCAAAAATGCCCAAACTCGCAACTGATCATATCCCGGCTCTGGGTCCCGGAATATCCTAACGTCGTATTATTATACTCGATACCACGAGAGGCGAAAAGACCACCTGTCCCTAGCTCGCTACTCTCCGGGGATATTCTCTCCGCCAACACGTCTATGGCATTGTACAACCCTACCTGATTCTCAAAACGAGCCAGTATCTGATCCGACTCTATCCCTTTCATGCTTATAAGTTTCCCGAAAGATGTCTTGAACTCATGGTAATCCATAGGCTTGTACGACAGCCAAGGATCGGTCATGCCGTTCTCCGACACGTCGGCGGTGCTCCATATGACGCCGTTGGGTCTTTGGTAAGCGCAGTCCCAAAAATTGCTATCATACGTCTCTGGTAATGACCTGCCACCTAACGTAAATCGATTCTTATACACAGGACTTATCTTAAACACATTATCCCTTGATATAGGGACATTACGCTCCTGGGTCCATGATATATAATCCCCCACCTCCGGATAGAACCCCTCGTAAGGCTCAGGTCCGGCTATACGGAAATTACAATTAATCTCAGACTCCACTAAAAACTGAGGTATGCCGTAAAAATACAGAAAGAAACGACCACTAAGATACATATCCCCGGTCTTGCAAGCCATCTCATAAGCACTCTTACGGCTAGGGAACGAATATAGCGATCCAGTATCCGTGTCAGTCTTATTAAGATAATCCTCCCCGGTATCATAATTAACAAAATAACGTGGATACCCGATATTCCTATAGTCGTAGTAAGGGAATGGTATCATATCTCCCTGACCAAACTGGGTCAAGTAAAACATAGGCATTTTTCTTTTAAGCGAGAATCTGGATATAAACACATCACCTCCAAAAACAGGTTTACGCTTATCCTCATCCATCAACCCGCACCCGCCTAACGACACCCACCTGATATCCTCTATCTGTCCGTATTGAGCTGGAGAATATTTCTTTATCCTCATATAGGGGCAGGATACGAAAGATTCACGTGTCATAAAATGAGGCGTCATACCAGCCACCTCATCGTTACGAATATTACACTCATCCTGAATACGGCTGGTATCATAACTTGAAACCAACTCCGGATATTCAAGCATATACTTATCCATACCAAATGACATGAACAACGAATGCTCACGATCGAGATTATTTACAACTATAGGCTTACCGCCTACTACTTTCCCTTGTGATGAGATATCCGTTACCGGATACAATCCGCTTTTAATATACTTAGCCGTAGATAATCCACGCAACTCTGATGCCCCTGTTTTTTGGTAAAATAGATTATAATGAGCGACAGAAGTATAATAATAAGCGTAATTCCATCTAGGTCCCCTATCTATCAAGGCCGTTAACCACTGATACCTGTACTTCCCTATATCCACGACAGACTGGGAGGTAGCCTTGGCGATACCTGTAGCCAGACGGATAGCCGTCAGCGCTATGCCGACAGGGTTGGCCAAAAACATCACGCCTCCACCGACATATTGTTGGGACGCCGATTGATATGTATATTCAGCTATAGCGGATATTAAATTAGCCATAGCCTCCACCGTAGCCAATGACGTTGCCATACTATAAGCCTTACTTCCTAATATCGTCCATTTAGGGTGATCCTCCACCTCCCTGAATATACCGGAGGATTTACCTAATTGATAACCATCAACAAGGCACTCAGTGGGAGCATCAGGCTTGTTGAAGGCAATATCAGGGCTTAAGAATGAATACCAGATATTACCCTTCCTGTTAAACGGATGCGTTATAAAATTCTCACGATTAATATCCTTATAGATATACATATCATCAGACAAATCATTGTAAGGATAATTAGGATAAAGGTTAGCCGATCCGTCGGGATCATCGTACTTAAACATATCATAAGCCAGACCTGTACCAATAACACTCTTATCCAAGGCCCTATCTCCACGATATAGCTCGTATCCGATTATAGAGTCACGTCTAGCCTTATCTATAAGACCATTCTCTACCGCTATATCCAGAAACTCATTAACGATATCGTCATCAAGCATCACCCCCATAGGATAAATATAGGAGTCAACTCCATATTGACCGGTCAGTTGAGACGGATTACCCATGAAAGGAGCGACAGAGTTATCCGGAAACTTGTAATGACGTATAGGTCTCTGACAAAACGTGGTTGACGTATTGGGGTACTCAGCGTTATCCCCATTACCGGTGAAATAAGACTTACCCCCAACTGATTTAGGAAACCCATAGTATTTCGTCAAAGAATCTATTATATCCTTCCTCTTCGATCCTCCCGACGATATCCCGATCTTACTTGAATCATACAACTCAAAATTAGCCGGATACTTATTGGTAGACTCCCAATATCCGAAATCACCATACTGATATGGTCTGGGAGCGCAATCAGCGGGTTTATCCCCACATGAGATACATTTCGCCTCATAGGTAACAAATCTTCTTAATTTCAATTCTTTCGTGAAGAAGAATACGTATTTCACCTCCAGTGGCCGAATGCCAAAACAGAACGGGGCGGGGAAGATGGCGGTGCCGGCCGTATAGAATCCGGCAAGCTCCTTCATGTCCTGCCTCATGGCGAAACCGGTGAAGAACACGCATACCGCAGGCTCGATGCAAACATATATCTTATGGAAAGTAGTCTTGTCATCATTCCAGAACAAGTACTTTGGCATCATAAATATCTTATGATCCACGTAATTCACTATAACACCTTTCTTGGCATCATTAGCCAAAGGATTAGGAGCCACGGTACCTTCCTTGTCCGAGAAAAACGTTATACGAACCTTATTGTATGATGACGAGTCGCCGATCGGATAATTATAGTTACCCATCATCTCTATATACATAATACCGTTATCAGGATCGGATAAACCACTTATGTATTTCTCGTAATCCAACTCCACCCATCTGGCGTATGAGGATACATGTGGATAGAACTTGAAATAAGTCAAGTTGCTTCTACCAAACCAATTGGTCTTGGCGTCAATATCATTCTGCATAGACACACGACCTTCCCAGTCAGTAGTTATACCGGTATTAAACTTAGAATTATCACCATCGCCAAAAAGACACATGGCGTTCTCGATACCAAACTGACTCTCATATTGGGGGAAATAAGCCTCCATCGTATCCATTAACTGATCAAGCATCGTCTCCGTATGCTTCTTTCCTTCCCATCCGGGATATTGATACAAATATGTGCACTTACCCAATGACCTACCTCCTTGGAACGTTGGTAGTTGCACATCGTTAATAGTAGGATTCACGTAAGGATCACCTACCGAACACCCATTAGTACATATACCCTCATCATATAACTGCCGGACATTAGACATATCCTGGCACAAGACCAAGGCGGAAGAATCTATGTCAGACGGGAATTTATCCTCATCCTGACCATCCAGCCATTCCTGAACCAGATCTATGATATTCTTGCCTCCACTAGAGTAATTATCAAAATCACACAATACAGAAAACTTCCTTTGAGACTCAGCATTACTTTGTATTAATGTAGTAGGCTCTGTCTCCGTATAATCACTAGCTAACTTATATGTAAAATCAATCCTAGAATCCACCAAAGAGTTTTTATCCAATATAGTCCTGGTCTCTATCCTCTCGATATCATCACATCCACTAGGGAAATCGGGAGCCTTTATACCGTCTTGATCCTCAGGTAACGATATAGCCGCACATAACTCGTCAGTAATGCCTACATTGGATTCTATAAGATCACACAGATTCTCTATATTGTCAGCGATATAATCAATAGCATCATCTACCGTAACATCTTCCCCCATCGTGTTGATAACGAATTGGGTCTCTCCTACCGTGGCGTATTCCTGTTCTACATATCTAAGTTGCTTGACATCTAGCTGATTCTTGCATTCTCCCCCAAAATCATCAAATCCCCAAGACGGGTCGTTTATGGTCTTTGCCGTATTCTTAAACTGCCAAAGATAACGGCGGCTGTTCCCGGCGCACTGCGGGTTGTTCTCCAATACCGAAGCCGCTGATAGGTCTTCAGAGTTGCCGTCCTCATCAACGATAACCTCCATCTCCTCCCTTGTGGCCGGACGAGGGATAAGCGGGAATCTAGCTGTCCTGTATCCCGTATTGGTAAAGAATCTTATACCCAACGGATATACCTCGTCACGCATGAAAGAGGCGTATTTAGAGCAAGCCACACCGTCTTTATATAGATTCTCCGTGGCTATCGATGTCTGCCATTTAACGAAATGACCCAAGAAATTAACGACCGGTTGAAGATTCCATTCATTCTCCACGGTCAAGCCGTATTGAAGAAGACGATTCCCGACAGACGTCATGCCTCTGGCTGTCTTATATACCGGTATTTCCTTGGATAACTTCTCCATGGTCGTACGCTCGCTATACTGATCCGTAAGGTAATAGATGGTCCTTTCCGTTATCGGATGTATACCTTCTATGAAATACTCAAGAACCGGGCTTTGCTCACCATTAAACCCAACCGTGTTCTGTATAACACCTATCTTATAATGAGATACCTGCTTATCTATATTGGATACAGTAAGCCGGATACCCATGTTGGTTGATTTGCCCCATAAGCCATCACGAATGACTATATCCTGACGATCGAATATCATGATAGGGTTGGTCAATGAGCAATATCCGGTCTTCTCTATCCCGAACTCATCGCACAACGCCACGCAGAACTGGTAGGTCCCGGCACGCAGGCTTCCCCCGAACTCCACGACCTCAGGCTCCACGCACGGGGCCGTCAGCAGCGGGAATACCAGTAGCTTCTCGCAAGCCAGCCTACACCTCTCTATTGGCTTATCATCCCCACATGTCTTATATCCATGATAATGATACCAGAAGTCACCATCATCATCCGGATTAAGTGCCTTGTCAACCATAACATATCGCTGGGGGTTATATCCATCAGTCCAGTATATCACCTTACCACACTTCTCATCCTTGATCTCTATATCAAAGATCGGGTGATGAATGGAAAAGTTAAGACAAGGGTCATCGGTCCCATCCTCTATCAACACCTCCATCAAATCACATATCTCATCGAAACGACCATCCGACTCCTCAAGCCTCTCGCCAAGGATACGATGGATGTCCTTTCCCGATCCAGCCAATTGATCCTCCACGGTCTTGATATAATCCAATGACCGCATGAACGTGATCTTAGACGTATTATCATCCGGATTAGATAGAAAGAAATAAGTATTATCACCAGCTATGTCATTCTTATACCCAATAACCTTATAGCCATCAAATCGCTTACATAAAAGGGTACTAGGCTCGTTCTGGATCTTAAGCTGGCTTCCATCGTCACCCTCTATGGTAGCGTTCAAGGCGAAACTGTACTCAGACGGGGATAGGTCCTGTGGATGCTTATCCCTGTTCATCCCGGAATCGGGAACCGCTATATTAGAATTATTTTGCACGATGTTATGTTTTTCGCAAATATAGCAAATCCGCCAGATAATCACTTATGTGGCGGATTCTAATAAACTGTACGTATTATGCAAAACATTCAAATCGCACAAAAATAGAAAATCCTTCTGACTCTTACAAGCCAGAAGGAAAATCTAAACACTTTGCAACGTTTACCCCTAATGAAAATACAAAAACATAATAATTATGGATTTTTCCCCATGTAGCTTGATTGCTTGTCGGCGTCCTCTACGGATATGTAGAAGAACCCGTTAGTCACGTATCTCTCATTGACGTCCACAAAATCAGTAGATCCTTTGTCCACCCCTTTCTTCGATCCCTCATCACACACAGCGACCAGACTATTAAAGTCATTGGAATAACCTACGACTACACCGTGCATATCCCGATTTCGAGGATCGAATACGTACCTCATCTTACACCTATCGTAAGCTAACTCTAAAGAGCTTTTGCTTAGCCTCTCATCTAATCCAGCACCCGCTACCAAGGCCAAAACGCTCTTTGATATGTCACTCATGGTGGTATCCTTGGCCGGAGCCTTAGGTATAGAAACGCCTTCCATGACAAAATCCAACGCCTTATCTACAAGACCATCGAAATCATCATCTCTTATATAATCCTTAAGCACCTCCAGTATATATAACCGGACATGGAGTTCGTTATTGACATCATTCAATGTAATCATAATACTAGTTTTTGGCAAAGCTAGATTATTTCTGTGCAATAAAAGATCAAATATGTCATAAGCGAAGGACTAAAAAAAATAAAAACTCCCCCATCCTCACGGACGAGAGAGCTGATAGATATTTGTATTATGAAAAAGAATAATCACTCACCTATTCTTACAATACAGTCACGAGACTCCTTGTTATAAATCATCGTACCTACCTTAGAATACAAGGTCTTTATATTTTGCCAATTATCCTCGCCGTGAGCGGATACGTTAGTAGGGGCATCACCGGTATAAACCTCCTCACCTCCTATGTTGACAAAATCATATCCACGTTTCTCCATCGTTCCGCCCTTATAAGCTGTAAATTTGATAGTTACATTCCCTCTTTCTCGACCGCCATACCAGTTGCCGTATATACCACATCTGATCTCAAGAGGTAATTTATCGTAATTATCGCCATCCAATAACGGCCCCATCTGGATCAAAGCTGCCTCATTACCTGATTCCATGTTATCACCACCGTGGATAAGATAATCACCTACCCGCTCCTGCGTGGTCTGGTACTGTTTACTCCAACCAACCAGCTTGCCGTCCACGTCCGGGAGGCCGGTGTTGTCGAAGCCGGTTGCCGTGTCGAAGTCAATGCCGTCCTCGTCAGCCCAGATATACCTAAGCACAAGGAAATCAAACTCAGGGATGATTACCACCGGAACCGACTCCTGCCTGCACACGAACGTCTTCTCCTCCTTGGTGCCTTCTTTTATAACCTTGTACGTAGCCTGACGTATTTCGCCAGTCTCATTGATATCAGCGGTAACCCTAACCTCAGCAGGGCCGGTACCACTTGTCTTATCTAAATGTATCCAATCAGCCATATCATCGTATTTTGTTAAATAAGTTTAATATACTTATCAAAAGCGTTGGGCCACATACGCTCATGAGACAGCATCCTCCTCCTATTATCCTCAGCCAGTTCCCGATAATCATTCAAGGTAATCATCGACATCTTAAGCTCCTTCATAGCCCTAGCGAACTTACCCGGTTCTTGCTGAGCGTATAATTTGTAAGCGTCACCAGCGCCTTGTATCAAGCCATTAACGGCGGCGTTCTCGAAGATCTTCATCTTGATATACGTCTCGACATAATCCTCAAGATAACCTAAATCCGTCTCAGGTATATATGGTAGACCATCCTCATCCTTAGGAGTAGCCCTGTATACGATATAAATAAATCCGTCAAAGCCGGTATACATAGTATTGCCGGATATAGTTATATCATAATTATCCCAAGCGTATTTATCCCGATACTTATCAGCGGCGCAATCACGCCTCAATCCACGACCTATAGATAACCTTACTGGGTGATGGTAATGGAAACGAACCTCATGGGATCCGATATAAATCTTCTCCGTGATCGTCTTCTCAAACTCTTCCTTACAACACTCGGTACAGGAGTTCCAACGGAAGCCGCGCTCGGTGCGCTCGACCCAGCCGATCTCGTGTTGGAGGTCAGCCTTAGCCTTATCGCCGCCAGGGATCTCGCAAACCAGAGGCTCACACCTGTAAGCATCAAGCATGTCGAAGAAATCGGAAGGTAATACCGCCTGTCTGTTGTTGGTCTTGACAACCGCTTCAGACATAATAGCTATAACACCTCCAAACCTTTTCAAGGCGATCTCAGCCCACCTATAAACAGACGAGGTATCTATAGCCCCGCTATCATCGTATTTATGTAAATCGGCCTTGATCTCGGCCAATAAGCCCTTTATAGTCATATTCAAGTCTTTTGCACAAAGATATGTATTTGAATCCGTGATACAAAAAAAATCCAGTCTACCCTCACGAGCTAACTGGATCATAGAAACTTCTACAGCTTATAAACCCATTTAACTCCAAATACCTTACTCTCCGATTCAACTTCCCGGTACAAGAACTTATATCTCCTTCCAGACTCCATAGCCATCCTACATTCCTTGTTTAATGCCGGAGAGATATATAAATGAAAATACTTATTCCTGGGCATAAAATCCATACACGTATGGACGTAAGAATATCCACCTGTCCCACGCCTGTTTATAGTCCCGGTAAGTTTATTCAGATATATCTTACGGTTGGGATTAATCTTATGACATAGATAACCGATGTTATTTATATAAACCCCGCCCTCATTATCTAAGTACTTATCACGTATGACCTTCCAGATCAACGACTGACATTCGAGAATATCATTCTTCTCCACGATCGTATGTTTCCTTCTCTTACCGTTCTTAGACATAATAGACCTGTAGAACCGAAGAAAGTATTGATCAAGTATTTTAAACGACTTAACTTTCATGCCACAAATATAACAATTCTATCCTAATTCGAGTAATATTTAGATGACTTTTGGTGTGAGTGTAACGGTGATAAGGCCGCACTTACCGCCGCGGCACAGGCTGACGCACAGAGACTAGCGCAGGAAAAAGCCAACGCTATGGAATGCGATTGCCCCAAAACATGGAGCGCTAGTGTAACGACGTCTAGCGGAAGCGGGAAAACGATAAATTACACCATACAGTATAATAATCCATGTGGATCGGGAAAGACGTCTAGGATGACTATAGGATACAAGAAAACGAATGGTCAATGGGAATACGAGACGAGAATAGTCCCTATTCCTTCCGGATCAGGGACTTTCTCTGAATCTACAACAACCAACTACGGGATATCATCTGGAGCTTACGCTTATTACGAGGATGGTCAAGGAAGTGGATCTTGTTGACAATAAAAAAGGAGGGGTTAGTTGGCCTCTCCTTTTTATTGTATATACATTATGGTATATAATTATCTATGTTTATATAAATCTAAGATCCTTTTTCTTTGTATGATTCAATATCCTACTGATATGTCTTGTACTAAAACCTGTTTTGTCTTTTATCTTATCATAGATATAGTTCTTTGATACGTATGCTGACATCTCTCCAAGATCCTTTATAATCTCATCATACATATCATGTATCTCATTATATTTTATGATTGAGCTATCTCTCATTCCTCTTTCCCCGATACCATCAACAACATCCTCAGCACCGAAGAAATTGATTATAGATCTTATTATGTTCATGCTTATTGAATTTTTTGCGTTTTCTTATTAATATCCATATCCGGATTCTCATCCGTAGGTATCTGTAGTTTGGTTATCGTCTCCCTTAACGTCTCAGATACCACATATTCCAGTAACTTATCAGGGCATATGAAATCATAATCCCATTGAGATATACATGGATCATCTTTTTTCGTTCCACATCCCCCTAGCTCTAACGCAGCTTTTCTGTCAAGGGTTATAAGATCCACGTTTATAGCCTCTATATTTATATCAGGTATATAGATATATCCATCATTGACGTAATAATAGTATTGATCTATATTACCATATTTACGTTCCTTGTTATTAGCGTATTTCCTTAACGATATAGGAGTAAATATAATATCATCCATGATGTTCGATACCTTTATAATAGCCGGTCCTATACGGGTATATATCATATCGGGAAGCCTTTTCTTGGATCTCATAAGTATCCGGCATAACTTAAACTCATCAAAACAGCAATCAACCTTCCGGACTCTCTCCATCTCCAGACAATTGATATGGGTATATAGCGATTCCTCGCCGAACAAAGTACCGTCAGCGTATTTCTGGGCTATATACGATCTGGCTTTCTGCCTTCCTATAGATAATATCCACCTCCTACTGACATGAGCGTCCTTATTGATGGAGTTCATATCATTTATGATCCTAGATACAAATTCTGAATTTTTCATGCATGAAATACTAAGGAGGGGATATACCCCTCCGGTTATTACTTCTTTTTCTTAACCTTGCCTCCACATTTCATTTGAGGTTTCTTTTTCTCGGAGACTTTGCCTCCTTCTGCCATCTTCTTTTTCTTAGCACATGCCATAGTCTTACTTTTTTAATGTTAGTGATACAATATTAGTCATTTCTATCGAAAATAGAATAAACGAGGTTGATGAAACTACCAACTTACCGCCGCGGCACAGGCTGACGCACAGAGACTAGCGCAGGAAAAAGCCAAC
>OLNQ01000455.1_pt1 | contig 45203 bp, 36 predicted proteins | sample 1672821 | NCBI WGS metagenome assembly OLNQ01 (sample SAMEA3136727, study PRJEB25190) | human gut metagenome | biome: human gut; feature: human-associated habitat; material: faeces | place: Austria | collected 2013 | reverse complement strand
AAAACAGCCGCTTTTGGAACGCAAAACAATAGGTTTTGTAATACACTGACGGTTAGATAGTTACGTAATAGATAATCTTATGAAAAATATTTACACTTTTGTTAGCTTCTTTTAATTCATGGAATAGCGTGAATTTGGTGTAAGAATTTGCCGAAGAAACTTCACTTCTTTCTCATTATAAGCATATCGAAACATAATCAATTCCTTCTTTAAGTATTTTACAAATAGTGTATTAGCGTTATTCTTGCATCGAATTTACGTTTTGAATATTGGCTATACAAGTTGGTATCACACAAACTTGTATCACACAAACTTGTGTGATTGCTTTTTTTTTGCTATATTTGCAAACGTCAGATGAACTAAAAACATCATATTATGTGCAAGAGATTTGTTTATGGAGTCGCGGTTTCCGATTATAATTTCATCGGAAGAGAGCAGGAAACAAAGCGTCTGTTGGATAATTTCAGAGGTGGTATCAACGTTATATTGATGTCGCCGAGGCGATTGGGAAAGACCTCGTTGGTGAAGCATGTCTGCAATAAGCTTGACGAGGAAGATATTATTACGGTTTATTTGGACATATTTGGCTGTAAAAGCGAATACGATTTCTACAATAAATTGGCTGCAGAGGTGCTGAAACAAACTGCTTCGAAGCACGAATTGTGGCTTGAAGAGGCTAAGGAGTTTATTTATCGGCTTACTCCTAAAATCTCTTTCAGTCCAGAACCTAACGCTGATTTTGCCATTTCTTTAGGCATTACGCCCAAGACGCATACGCCGGAAGAGGTGTTGGGAATGGCTGAAAAGATTGCCATAAAGAAGGGAAAACGCATTGTTATCTGCATAGACGAGTTTCAGCAGATAGGAGAAATGGCGAACAGTAAGCAGATACAAGCCCGCTTGAGAACTGTATGGCAGCACCAAAAGCAGGTGTCGTATTGTCTTTTCGGAAGCAAACATCACCTTATGAGTGCTATTTTCCTGCACCGCAGTATGCCTTTCTACCAGTTTGGTGATATTATTTCATTGGATAAGATAGCAACGGCTGATTGGGTGGAATACATTGTCAGCCACTTTGCAGACGGCAAAAGAACGATTAGTCGTGCGTTGGCAGAAGACATTTGTAAGTTCACGGAGAACTACTCGGCATACGTTCAGCAGCTTTCTTGGCTTGTATTCACACAGAAGGAAGAGGGAGAAACTGTAACTGAAGAAGATGTGAAGCAGGCGATGAACGACCTTTTGGCAACGAACGAAATTCTTTTTATGCAGATGATAGAACCGCTTTCGGAGTATCAGTTGAACTTCCTGCGTGCCATTGCGTCTGGAGTTACGAAGGATTTTGGACTCTCTGAAGTGCGCGAAGAGTATAAGTTAGGCAGTTATTCGAATATTAACCGACTGAAAACGGCTCTGTTGGAGCGCGATTTAATAGAGAAACGAGGAGCAGAAACAGTAATGACCGACCCCGTTTTTGCCAAGTGGATAAAAAGAAAAGTAATGCTATAAGCTTCTTTCCGCTACGCTCTCAACTTGCTGCTTGGAAGGTTTGAGCTTTTAAAAACGTAATTATGGTTTTGCGGAAACGCAATTATAAAATAAAAAAAACGTAATTACAAAGTAAAAATGTAATTACGTTTTTCTTATTTCCTATAACCTTTTATTTTGAAGGAGTTTTGGTTACGTCTTTTTTACTTTCTTTTTGGCTTTCTCTACCAATCCGTTTCGTGGGTTATAATCCAATCCCAACTTCTTTGCACGGTCGTAGTTGCGCCTTCTTATCTTTTGTTTTTCCTCTGCCTTTTGCTTGGTTATCTTTGCTGGTTTCTGCTGATAAAGTGGCGTTTGGCGCGGGTTCCACGTTATTCTGACATCACGTTTGGCTTTACATTCTATTTCTTTTGTGTAGTAGTACACGGCTTCGGGTTGCTGTTGCTTGCTGTAAAGTCCTGTATCCCAACGTCCGTTGTCGTTGTCGTCTACGATTAAGCGCAGGTAGAATGTGCCCGGCTTCACGTAATAGAACGTTGCTTCGTTTCCTTTTGCTGTTATTTCCTTTATCGGTTTGTCCGATTCGTTCAGCAATTGCAGCAGACAGTTCTTGCCGTCCATACCTTGTAACGACACAATAAGCGTGCTGTATTCTTCTGGCGAGCTTACTTTTATGCTCTGTTTCGTTTTCATCGACACCTTGCCGTATATGTCTATGAAGGCGGCAGAGTCGAGTTCGAGGCTGTATTCGCTGCCGAAGTTCCATTCACCCACAAGTTTGTATTGACGAGGAACGCCTGGTACGCTGCCAAACTGATACTTGGCGTTTTGCCAAACCGTATCTACTTTTTCGTAAAGATGTATTTTCGATGTGTCGCAAAGGGCTATCGGCGACGGCAAAATAAACATAGGGTTTTCGTCGGGTGCCATTTGCGAAGCGACTTTTATCTTTACTTCCAACGGAGTTTTAGGATATTCGGTCTGATACGGCTTTCCTTTTTCCTTGTTTTTGCTTTGTTGTTTCTTCCATTTATCGTAGTCCTCTTGTTGTCGTTTCAACCGTTTCTCATACGGAATCTTCGCCAATACTTCCAAAGTGTCGGTCTGTTTCACCAATGAACCTAATGAATCGGTTGCCATATAGGAAAGTTGCATGCGCAGCGTGTCCTGATTGACGAGCATCGTGTCGCGAAGCCAGTAGGTAATTGTGTCTTGATTCAGACTCGGTTCGATAATGAAAGCATTCTTTTCATTAAAGTTCAAGCCTTTAATCTCGGGCAATTCGGCGTGTCCATAACTATAAAACAGCGTGAAATGGTCGGCATTTTTGCGCTCCGACTTCAAGAAATGGCGATTGGTTTGTACTTCGGTGAAAGCCGTAAGCACAACATCGTCGGGCAGAAAGTGCGTGTAAGGCACTCGCTTAATATCGGCAATACGCAGCGAATCGCTCCAGATTGTATCCTGACGCACGTCTGGTTTCCACGAAGGCATAATGATTTCGGGTGTGAAAGCCAACTTTTCGCTTTGCTGATTGAACCTGTAATTGCCATCCATATCCTGCAGCGCATAGATACGATAATCGCCTCTTGCGACACCTTTTATAACGAAACGCCCGCTTCCGTCGGTTCGCGCAACACGCAACATCGGTTCGTGTTGGAAGGCAGTGTCGCTCTGATTGCTGTAAAGTCCTACCAAAATGCCTTTTACAGGTTCTAAGTTTTGGGCTTCAAGCACATACCCTGCCACTTCCATTGTGTCTATCTGATTGCCCGTAGAGAACGAATAGGTGTAGTTGCCCATTGGGTTTCCCTCGTTGTTATCGGCGATAGCGTCCGAGAAGTCAATCGTGTAAGTAGTATTTTCCTTTAGTTTATCTTGCAGTTCCACAGTGATTTTCCTGCCACTTACCTTTATTTCAGGCGTTTCCAATTGTGGTGGCGACACTACCACTTTCTCGGTTGGGTTGCTAAGCGTTATGAACTCATCGAAAAGAATGGTAACTTTCTTGCTGTTTACATCGTTCGAACCGTCGGCAGGCGATGTGCCGAGAATGTGCGGTGGCGTTTCGTCGTACCAACCGCCATCAGGTTCTCCCATCTTTGCACACGCGAAAACAGTAAGCAGAAGCAGGCAGAAAGTTGTTACACTTCCTGCTTTCCAACCCATATTCTTTATGCTCTGTTTGTTCATAACCTTTTAAAATATTGTTCGTTTTATATCGCTTTGCAGCTTGAATACAATCCTGTGTGTTTCTATGAAGTAGCTTTATTCTTCCTTTTCCTTATTCATCGACAACATCTCTTCGATGTTTTTACGGTTGTTCGACAGTCGTGGCACCTTGTGTTGTCCGCCAAGTTTGCCTTTCGACTTCAGCCAATCGTTGAACAAATCCTTTCTTGCCACCACCACTTCTAGCTGCTGCAATGTTATATTGTGGAAGCGTTTGGCCTCGTAATCGGAGTTTATTTCTTGCAATTTACTGTCTAAGATGCGTTCAAAATCGTGAATATCGTCGGGCTCTTTCGTAAATTCGATGAGCCATTGGTGGCGGCACTTGGCATTGGCGTCCATAAAAATGGGTGCTGCCGTATACTCTGAAATCTGTGCACCAGTAGCTTTACAAGCTGTTTCCAAGCCTTTTTCGGCATTGTCCATGATAAGTTCTTCGCCGAAAGCATTGATGAAATACTTGGTGCGACCTGTAATAACGAACTTGTAAGGACGGGTGGAAGTGAACCGAACCGTATCGCCGATTTCGTAACGCCACAGTCCGCAGGCTGTGCTGATGAGCATTGCATAGTTCCGCCCTACCTCTACGCCTTCTAACGGAACGATGTTTGGCTTCTCGTTTTCGAACTCGTCCATAGGCAAGAACTCGTAGAACACACCGTAATCGAGCATCAACGACATACTTTCATCGTTCGGGTCGTCCTGAATACCGAAGAATCCTTCCGAAGCATTGTAGGTTTCCATATACTTCATATCCGACTTCGTGATGAGCTGCTCGTATTGCTCACGATACGGCGTAAACGCTATACCACCGTGGAAGAACACTTCCAAGTTCGGCCAAACCTCTTGCAGATGTTTCTTTCCTGTCAGTTCCATCACTCGAACCAACACCGACAGCATCCACGACGGCACTCCCGAAATGTTGGTAACGTTCTGCGAGAGCGTTTCGCGGGCAATACGGTCGCGCTTTACCTCGAAGTCGCTCAGCAGTGCCACTTCTTTCGAAGGCACACGCACAAGGTTTGCCAACGGATTGATGTTCTCTATGAGAATGGCACTCAAATCTCCAACGAGCGAATTGGGCAGGTTATAGTTTGGCGAATGGCTTCCGCCGAGTATAAGACCCTTACCGCTGAAAAGCCTGCTGTCAGGATTGTTGCTCAAGTAGTAAGCCACAACGTCCTTACCGCCTTGATAATGAAGTGTCTGCAAGCCCTCGTGCGTAATTGGAATGAACTTACTCTTATCGTTTGTCGTGCCCGACGACTTTGCATACCACTTCACTTGTCCAGGCCATAATATGTCTTTCTCGCCGTGTCGCATACGGTCGATGTCGTCTTTCAGTTCTTCGTAAGTGTTTACAGGTATGTTTTGCGTAAAGTCTTCGTACGACTTGATAGTAGAAAACAAATGGTTTCTTCCATATTCCGTATCTTTTCCGCGCTTTACCAAGTATTGTAATATTTCGCGTTGGATAGCTTCGCCCTCGTTGATATAACGTTCCAATTCGCGACGACGAGGCTGGAAGTACAACTTATTTACTATGCTTGTAAGATTCATTTCTTATCCAATTATTTTAAACTACAAAAGTACTGCAAAATTACGGAATAGAGATGGTTTTTTAGTTATTTTTATTATACTTTGCTGGATTTCTGAAAACGCAGCCCATTAAGAATTATTAAAGCAGCAGAGGAAACGACAATCAGAAAAAAATACTACTTTTACAACAAATTATTGAGAACGGTCTAAGTATCGAATAAAAAGGTAAAACTGTATGAAAAGATTAGAATTGCGTATCGTATATCTAATTTGTATGCTCGTTAGCTGCACCAAACTAACAGCATCTGTGTTTACAAACGATAAGACACAACTATATAATTGCAAAGCAGAGAGGGTAGATTCGATAGAAAATCTGAGTGCACCAAGCTATCGAATTACATCGGAAAAAGAAACTTATACCTTGCAATGGACAGGTAAAACCTTTACAGGTATAAACAAAAATAAAGTTGATACTAAGCTTATAAGCGCAATATTGAAGGGTTTGAATGCTCAATGGCTGACCCATTCTCTTTCTATTTCGACAAAAGAGATATGGCTGCTTAAAGACAGCGTACAGAAAGATGCGATGACTATTGTTGCCTTGAAGTCTGCGGAAACAGGGTGGAGCATCGGTACATTTGACAGGGAATATTTTATGATAGACGAATGCAAAGCACCTTTGTATGCAGTTCCATACTTTATAGACGGCAGTGTTTATGTAATCTGTATGATTCCATCATTCCAAATCACAGGCAATGAAGCATGTCCTATAATTAACAGGAAAGCCTTGTATGAAGATATATTGAAGCCACTTATGAATAAAATCTTCCCATAAAGAGTGTTTAAAAATAACTTTTACTGTACGCTCTTTACCATTAAAAAATGTATAAAAGTGTTTCTCGAAAAAATCTAAGCTGAATTGATGAAATAGATTTGTGGAACAAAGAAAAAGGCGATTATTCTGCGATAAAAATATTTTTATTTTGTCAAACCTACGCTTTGAGAATGTAAAACAATAGCTTTTGTCGAGTAAAAACGTAGGTTTGGCGTTGCAAAACAATAGCTTTTATAAGGTAATTTAGTTTTATACGTTACATTTATTGTTCGTTTTACGAATACTTTCCTTGCATTTCGTTGCACAAAATTACCATATTAGAATACAATATATTGACACACAGAATGTTATTGCTGCACATAAATGCTGCGATTATTTACAAATAATTATTCTTTCACGCAAAAAAGCCGCCTTCCTGCCATTGTTTCACGCTTGTTTTTTAACAGATAGGGGCTTTAATTCATATGTTATTAAGATTTTATAACATAAGTATTTTCAACTGACAAATGTTTTATAAATCAGATAATAAAATAGCAATTACAATTTTAAAATTATCAGTCCTCCTTTGCTAAACAAAGAACATTACCAGCACTTGGGCAATTATCACTCGGATAAACATTCCTAACGGATAGACCGTGGCATAACTGATGTTAGATGTTTCGCCCTTCGTGGTGTCGTTTGCATAAACCAACGCCATTGGGTTTGCCATTGCACCGCAAAGTATTCCGCAGATAGTGCCGAAGTCGTATTTCTTCGTTCGCAAAGCAATAATGGCAATAATGATGATGGGCAACACCGTAAGCAGGAAGCCCAAGCCCACCCACATTAAGCCTTCGGGGCGGATTACGGTGTCTAAAAAGTCTTTACCTGCTTCTAATCCGATGCACGCCAGATAAAGCGAAAGTCCTAATTTGCGCAACATAAGCGATGCGCTTCGGGTGGTATAAGATACCATATGAAAGCGTGGGGCAAACGTTCCGACCAAGATTCCCATAATAATGGGACCGCCCGCGATGCCTAAGCGGATAGGAGAATCCATACCTGGCAAAGTGATTGGAATGGTTCCGAGGGCAAGGCCAAGTATCATTCCGAGGAAGATATTGCCGAGGTTAGGCTCGTTCAGGGTCTTTATGGAATTGCCAAGGAAGTGTTCGGCGTGGTCTACGGCTTTAGGAGTTCCGACAATTGTCAGGTGGTCGCCATATCGCAAACGAAGGTCTTCGGTAGCAAGTAGCTTGATGTCGCCACGCAACACGCGGCTAACGTTTACACCGCATGTATCGCGGAGTTGGAGTTGTCCAAGTCGTTTGCCGTTCAACTCGTCTTTTGTGAGCACGATGGTGCGGCTTTCAACATTCGAATCGATATTGTTCCAGTCTATCTGCTCCTTGTTCCAGTCGCGTCGAACGGTTTGACCAAACAGTATTTCTATACTCGACACATCGTCTTTGTTGGCAATGACGAGCAAATTGTCGTGGTTTTCCAATACCGTAGTGCCTTTTGGAAGTATTACTGCTTCGTCGCGCCAAATGCGGGAAATAATAAACTTAGTGTGAGAACCTTGCGATACTTCTGCAATAGTTTTGCCAATGATGGCAGGATTTACGACAACGTATTGTCCGACATAGGTATGGTTTTCCTCGTCGGTGTTTTTCAGTTCTAAATCTTCGGGCTTTACGAAGAGCTTGCGCAAAACAATCATTGCGAAGATAACGCCTACAACACCGAGCGGATAGGTTACAGCCGTTGCAAGGGCTGCACGGCCGCCACTGACGCCAACGTGTTCTAACGCCTGTTGTGCAGCACCGAGAGCTGGCGTGTTGGTTGTTGCTCCACTAAGGATACCTACCATATCGCTCATTGGTACGTTAAGGGCGTATGTTAGTCCGACAGCCATAACTGTTCCAAGCAGAATAACAGCCAAAGACCACATATTCAATGCCTTGCCCTCGTGGAGTAGGGAACTAAAAAAGTTAGGACCGACGTGCAATCCTAACGTGTAGACAAATAATACAAGCCCAAAGGTCTCGCAATATTTCATCATCTGTGTGTCCATACTGAGTCCGAAGTTTCCTACGGCAATGCCTACGAAGAACACGAAGGCAACACCTAAAGATACTCCGCCGAACTTTATCTTACCCAAAGCAAGTCCGATAGCACATACAAGCGAAACAATGATTACACCTTGAAGTGCTGAGTATATGCTGAAAAGTCCGTTTATCCATTCCATCTTCTAACTTTTTAAGCTATTTTTAGTAGTTTAATACGATTTGTTTCTTACGCATTCTATTGATATTTCAAGTGCAAAGGTACTGTAAACTAAGAAAATAGCAAAATAAAAACTATATTATCTTTCGCCCCAATCGCCTCGGTCAAGGCTTCTGTAACCAATGGCTTCGGCAATATGGTGGGCTTGTACCTTGGTCGATGCGTCGAGGTCGGCTATGGTACGTGCCACTTTTAGAATACGGTTGTAGGCACGCGCCGACAGTTTAAGGCTTTCCATAGCTTTGCGAAGTATTTCGAGCGATTGCTCATCGGGTTCGGCAAACTCGTGAATCATACGTTCCGACATCTGCGCATTGCAATGAATGTTGGGGTAATTCTTAAATCTTTCGGTTTGAATGCTGCGCGCTTTTAATACACGTTCGCGAATATTGGCACTCGTTTCGCCTTGCTCGGCTTTCGAAAGGTCTTTAAATGGAAGCGGAGATATTTCGCACTGTATGTCGATACGGTCGAGTAGCGGGCCCGAAATCTTTGAAAGGTAACGCTGTATCTGCCCTGGCGTACAGACACAGTGGTGCGTAATATCGCCATAATAGCCACAAGGGCAAGGGTTCATACTCGCTACGAACATAAAACTGCAAGGGTAAGTAACGGTATATTTGGCTCTTGAAATGGTAATTGCGCGGTCTTCTAATGGTTGGCGCAATACTTCGAGTGTGTGTTTGTTGAACTCGGGCAACTCGTCGCAGAATAAAACTCCGTTGTGGGCTAAGGTTATTTCGCCTGGCATTGGGTTTGCTCCACCGCCTACCAAGGCTACTTCTGAGATGGTATGATGGGGACTGCGGAACGGGCGTTGCGTTATGAGCCCTGTATCTTTCTTTAGTTTCCCCGCAATAGAGTGGATTTGCGTTGTTTCCAAGCTCTCGGTAAGTGCCAATGGTGGCAGTATGGAAGGCAATCGCTTCGCCATCATACTCTTTCCGCTACCTGGAGGACCTATCATAATAACGTTGTGCGAACCAGCAGCGGCTACTTCCAATGCTCGTTTTACATTTTCCTGTCCGCGAACGTCGGCAAAATCCAAATCGCTGGTATATTGATTCTCGTAGAATTCTTTGCGTGTGTCTACCTTGCACGGCTCTTGTGTATAGGCATCGTTAAGGAAACTGATGACTTCGCCTATGTTATTCATACCGTAGACTTCGAGAGTGTCTACCACGGCTGCTTCGTGTTCGTTCGCTTTCGGCACAATCAGTCCCTTAAACTTTTCCGCCCGTGCCTTAATGGCTATCGGCAATGCACCTTTAATGGGCTGCAAAGTTCCGTCAAGGCTTAATTCTCCCACAAGCATATATTCGCTAAGGTGGTCGGAAGCAATCTTTTCGGTTGCGCCAAGAATAGCAATGGCAAGCGGTAGGTCGAAACTTGAACCTTCCTTGCGTAAATCGGCAGGGGCAAGATTGGCGGTTATATCGGCTACTGGAAACTGATAGCCATTGTTTAATAGTGCTGCAGCAATACGGTCGTGGCTTTCTTTTACAGCCACGTCAGCCAATCCTGTGAGGTGATACATTACACCCCGTGTTATGCTTACTTCCACTGTAACCGTTGTAACTTCCATACCGTTTACAGCAGCACAATAAGTTTTTACAAGCATTTAGATATCTAACTTTATCATTCTTTCTCTGAGCGTGTTGGCATCTACCCTACGTTCGGTTATCTTTCCGTTGTTTAGAACGATGTTGTCGGGTACAGATGTCAGCCCAAGAGTTCTTATTAGTTTGCTCTCCAACATCTCTCCGTCGCAGATATTGGGAACTGTTATGTCGTTTTCCTTGATATATTGTCTTACTTCTTTTGCCGATGGGTCTACGCAAATGCCTATTACGGTAGCTGCACTCTTCTTCGCCATACTGTTAAGCGTTAAGAGAATGTCTTTACTTTCTTCGCTCCACGATGCCCAGGTACAAATAATTGTGTTCTTACCTTTTAGCTTTGAACTGGTGATAACATTTCCATTCAAGTCTTTTACCGTGAATTTCGGTAACAGTTGCCCAACATTTCCGTTCTGTAAGCTTTGTAAATGCTGTTTCAAACGTGCCAAAGAGCCATTCTTCGGTTGCTCTTTCTCCATTAGTTTTATAAGTTCGGCTGTCTGTTTGTAGTCTGTTCTCTTATTATTAATAAGGTAACGTTCTGTCAAATACACGCTAACGGGAGATTTTGGGTGGGCTTCTACGAACTGGACAGCGTATTTTACAACCTCTGGAGGCGAAGCCGATGCAATCTGTTTACGGAATTTTCCCATCAGTTCGTTATCGTCTGTGCCTTTTACTTCCATCTCTTTCAAGTGCGAAGCATCGGCTTTTATTTCCACAGCTTCGCCTGGCTCGGCGAAAATAGCATGTGTAGAATAGTTCGGGAATACAATTATAAGTGTGCCATTGAACTGGCAAGGTATTTCGTAAGTGAAGCGTCCACCTTTTATCTGTATGGTATCGAGTCCGTCAATCACGCCTTCAGGACTATAAACAAATAGTTGTCCTTGATTGACGTGTAGCAATCTGCCATCAATTTTAAAGTATCCGCTGCGTCCGCCACAAGAAACCAATAGTAAAGATAGTAAGAAAAAATAAACTATTCGCTTCATTTGGACAATGTTTAATTGAATGTATAAAAGCAAAAAGCTAATTGGGAGCAATGTGCTCGTTTATGCTTTTCATTTTGTAAGCGCATTAATACGCTGTCTTTAAAAGTGCCGCGAGCGGGACTTGAACCCGCACAGCCATTACTGGCCAAGGGATTTTAAGTCCCTCGTGTCTACCAATTCCACCATTGCGGCAAACCGTGTGCAAAGATAATGCTAAATATCGAATTTCACAAGATAATTGATATTTTTTTGTATTTCTCGCTTTAATCTTCGTTATTTTATACTTGATACAGTGCTTAAAGTACACGCAGCATTCCGTATGCCCCTGCTGTGCTTGCCCTGTAACGTGTCATTGTTTTTCCCTTTTCGCCACTTACGATGTTGCCACCTGTGTTAAGGTTGTAGCTTCGTCTGCATGTTTTGCAAGTAGCAATGCCTGTTCCGTTTACCGTTAGTTCGTAAGAGCGAATCGGTAGGGCATTGAAGTTGAAACAATTGGGGCATTGCAAGTCGTAAGCAAAGAAGCGGGCAGGTGTATCAAGGTTGCCAAAGCCCACTATAAGACCTTTGTTCATACCTATGCGCAAGTGGCTTTGCAAGTTTTCGTCAATCGCATTGAAACGCTTTTCCGACTCCATTCCCTGATTGTTCTTAAAATAGAAATAGCTTGTTCCGTCTTTATAAAGTGGCTTTATTGTTGTGAATATACCTGGCGAAAGTGCATTCATCGAGCTGGCAAGTGTTGCGTCAAGATGCACACTGTTGTCAATCGCCAAGTTGCAATGGTAGTTGCTGTACTCGTAGTCTATGTTTTCGCTACAAGCCATTAGTGCAAACACTACCGACAGTGCCATTATACCTTTGCTGATTATATTTTTTAGCTTCATAAATCTTTATGTTTTTGCTGTAATTTTCTATTTACATAAACGGCAATTCGCGGCATTTATTGAGATAAGAAAACCATAAAATAATATAAAAAAGCACTCGATTGCGAAATTATCGCTACTTTTGCTCTCGTTATGAGATGCTATCGAATTATATTTGCCTTTTGGTTCTTGCTTATCGCTGTGGGTGGTTTTGCGCAAGAGCATATTAATCCAGAAGACCGTGTGGTAGACTTAAACTCTCCCACATTTGTGCCGATGGTGCATATTGGCAAAGCAAAGGTGGGCAGCGACAGCGTACAATATGTGCGCACGAACAAGATTTACATCTTTCCACCTATGGAATTTAAGAACGATAAGCAACGCCAAGCCTACAATCGCCTTGTAGCTAATATAAAAAAGGTGTTGCCATTGGCAAAAGAATGTAACCAAATTATACTGGAAACAGGTGCCTATCTCCAAACTATTCCTACGAAAAAGGAACGCGATGCGCATATGAAAGCAGTCGAAAAAGGACTGAAAGAAGAATACACGCCTCGCATAAAGAAGCTGACTTACTCGCAAGGAAAGCTACTTATAAAACTTATCGACCGCGAAACCCACTCTACGGGTTACGAACTCATACAAGCTTTCCTCGGTCCTGTGCGTGCAGGCTTCTACCAAGCCTTTGCGTGGGTGTTTGGTGCAAGCCTTAAAAAGCGATACGACCCTAAAGGTGCCGACCGCCTTGTAGAACGAATAGTGTTGCAAGTAGAGGCTGGGCAGCTGTAACAACGTGCGTCCGACATTCTGTTACATAGCTTTTACCTACATTATTCTAATACCCTGCAAACCAAATAACAGTAATTTTGAAAGGGAAACTTAATTATAAGAGCGTGATAAATCACGCTCTTATAATCATCGTCTTGTATTCTTCCTATTCAAACGGAATCATTGCCAAGGCGTTGGCAATCTTCTCTATGCCTTCTTGTAGTGGTCCTGAAACCATACTTTTTGCGAAGAAAGGAATATCGGCATCGATGGTCAGCTTCATTTTTGAAGAGGTTTCGTCTACTGGAAGTATCTGAATCCAAAAGTTGAACGACATCGGCGAGTTTTCGCTTGCAAACTTTATGGTCTTCGGTTCGTCGCGTTCGATAATCCGCATAGACACTGCTCCGACAGGAGGTACGTTCATAGAGATGGTGTCTTTGTCGAAAGTCAAGCCCTGCAATTTATCTTCGGGCACTTTATCTTTTACGCGCTCTATGTTTGTAAGGTCGCTCAGCATATTGTAAACACTTTGCTGAGGATAAGCAATCTGCTTTATGTTACTTTCAAATTTGCTCATTTACTTCTTCCAATTTGCAGGGTCTTTGCGCCATTCGTCGAGCATTGGCACGTCTTCCTTGTTAATATATCCTGTTTCCAATGCTTTTTCTACTACGCTCTGATAGTCGGTGAGCGTAACCAACTGCACGTTGGCTTCCTTGAAAGCCTCTTCTGCCACTGGGAAACCGTAGGTGTAAGAAGCCACCATACCCACTACCTCAAAGCCTGCCTCGCGCAATGCAGCCACAGCCTTCAGCGACGAGCCGCCAGTAGATATCAAATCTTCCACCACTACAACCTTTGAACCTTCTGGCAATTCGCCTTCTATTTGGTTTTTCATACCGTGGTCCTTTGGTTTAGGGCGCACATAGGCATACGGCATTGCAAGTTCTTCAGCCACTAATGCTCCTTGTGCAATGGCACCTGTTGCGACTCCAGCCACTGCCGTAGCCTCTGGGAAGTTTGCCAAGATAGCGTGAACAAGTTCTAACTTTACGAACGAGCGCACATCGTGGTACGACAAAGTTTTACGATTGTCGCAATAGAAAGGCGACTTCCACCCGCTTGCCCACGTGAAAGGGTCGTTGGGTTGCAACTTAATGGCTTTAATACCGAGCAGTTTGCCTGCAAATGTTTTCCTTAAATCTTCCATATATTTGAATAGTATGCTTCTTTTTCTGTTGCAAAGATAACGAATTACCGATGATGTGCAAAGCGAACAGTGATGTATTTTTTTATGCTTAGGCAAAAATATCAATTATTTAAGTTATTGCTTCTTTGTTTCTTGTTCATATTTTACTTATTTTTAATAAAATCAATACATCTTGTCATACATTTAATAAAAATACAATCATTTTGTTTGCTATTATTCTTTTTTATTCATATATTTGTAAATTAGATGCGATAAATGGCAACACGTGTCATAAAACTAAAAGAAACATACCTCATTTATAAAGAAAATACATTTAAATAACAACTATTTTGTGGAACTTAAATTAAATCAGAAGATGAAACAGAACTACTTTTTAAAGAAATGGAGCATACTCTCTCTGCTTCTTACGCTATTTGTCGGGAATGCAATGGCACAAACTCAGATTCCTCCCGAAAATGCACCACTCATTAAAATGACAGTTGCAAAGAACAAGAAAGTCTTTGTAAAGTTTGCAGCCAACAAAGATAATACGCTTATCTGGCTGAACAATGGCGGCGATGGCTTCCAGCAAGTAACCATCAATTCTACTATGGGCGCAGCACAGTCTTTCACTTCTACTTCGGGTGCAATGTATGTTTATGGCAATGTAACGAAGATGGACTGTTCTAAACAGTTTGCAAAGATAACTGCAATCGATGCTTCCAAGAACAAGCTAATCGAGGAAATTACTGCCGAGAAGTGCCACCTCGCAGCATTAGACCTGTTGGCTAACACCAATATTAAAAAGCTGAAATGTGGTTACAACAACATTACCTCGCTTAAGTTAGCACCCAATTCCGAGTTGCAAGAAATAGATTTGAACAGCAACAAGGAACTTGCCGAAGTGGATTTCTCCGACCAAACCAAGTTGGAAAAGGTGAGTGTAAACGAATGTCGAGCATTAACCACAATGGTATTCAAGAACAATCCAGCTCTTAAATTTCTGTATATGAATGGTACAGGTATGCAAAAGTTGGATATTAGTGCCTTGTCTGCGCTCGAACAATTTGGCGGATACGGCAGTAAGCTTATGGTTGCAAAGTTCCCCGAAAACGCCAAGAACCTGAGCGTGGTATCTCTTCAAAGCAATTTACTCGATGCCTGCGCATTGGACGATATATTCAGAGCATTGCCAACAATGAAAGCTACCGAACCAAATCTTGGCATTGAAGACAATAAAGGTACTGCGACGTGCAACACAAAGATTGCGAAAGACAAGGGGTGGATACCCGATGCGGAAGGCGACGGCACAGGTTGTGTAACACCGATAGTCCCTCCTGCCGATGCTCCTGTCATAACCTTGATGGTTGCAAGCAATTTAGACATTAAGGTTAAGTTGGCAGCAAAGAGGGATAATACAAAGATTTGGGTGAAAGAAGGTAACGCCGAATTTAAAGAAAAAATCATCAATTCGTTCTTGGAACCTGGCGATGCACCCGTCTACAAGGCTATTGATGCAACAACAATTCAGTTCTATGGCGATATTACACAAATAGAATGTAAGTTCAATGGTAAGAGATTTAACGCCGTAGATTTATCCAAGAACCCATTGTTGGAGGTTATAGACGTTTCTCACAGTGCCCTTGAAACATTAGACCTAAGTGCCAATGCTAAACTGAAAGTTCTTAAATCGGGATTGAATATTCTGAAAGCGGTTAAATTTGCAACCAATTCCGATTTGGAAGAAGTTGAGTTGAATGACAACATATCGCTTGCAACGATAGACATTTCCGCGCAATCTAAATTGAATACACTCAACGTATCTGGTTGTCAGGCTTTGAGTACACTTAAGTACGAAATGTCTGAAGCTATCCAATGGCTCGATGTTTCTGAAACAAATCTGCAGAAGCTCGATGTTGAATATCTGTCAGACCTCTTGAATTTGAATGCACACAATGCTAAGCTAACAGCACTCAAACTGCCTCGAAGCTTTGCTAAATTAGACGCAGTAAATGTTAGCAACAACTCCCTTGACGCTTGCGAGCTGAACAAACTCTATAGAACTTTACCAACCGTTAAGCACTCAACCAACAGATTGGTAATAAACGGCAACCCAGAAACAACCATCAGCTATACAAAAATTGCTACCGATAAGGGCTGGAAGGTAGATGTAGAGGGCGACGGTACAGGTTGTGAGAATCCTACAAGCATCGAAGCCACCGAAGCAGCGGGCATAAGCATCGACTACAATGCTGCGACACGCAAGGTTACAGTAAGCCGTGCAAAGGCAAATGCCAAGGTATTGCTATACGCAACCAACGGTACAAAGATTGCAGACGTGCGCACCAACGCCGAAGGCACATGCACAATTGCGCTCAACAATGTGGCAAATGGCTGTTACATTCTCGTTGTGAACGGTGTGAACCGTAGCTTTGTGGTGAAGTAAATAGCGTACAGAACATAAAAAACGTGTAGTTCCGAATGGCATTGTGCCTATCAGGACTACACGTTTTTTATGCTTTTATGCCGCTCAGTGCAGGTAGGTGCGTGGTTTATTGCGTTTTCTGGTATTGAATAAGAAAGGGGTTATATAGTAATTCTAGTTTATCTAGGATTTCTAGAAACTTTCAGCCAACACGTGGGAAAATCGCCTCGGTTTTGTAAAGATAATTTCGCTGAAAAACGATAATTTCGATTTGGCATTGCGAAAGCGGCTCTTTTGCGATGCAAAACCTACGCTTTTACCGTGCAAAACAGCCGCTTTTGGAATGCAAAACAATAGGTTTTACAATGCGTTGATATACAGACGGTTATACAATAGTTATGCTTGTGAAAAATATTTACACCTTTATCGTCCTTTTTCGCCTATATAAAAAGGTTTGCAGGGGCAATATTACAGACATCGGAAAAGTGCTTTTGAATGCAGAAAGCTGAAACTGTTTGCTTGCCACATTGAATACAGATTACTTTAAAAACAAGGCAGGCATTTCGGTGCAGAGATGCTTATGTGCGCTGTTGTAGTATCCGTTCATTTGTATTTTCGTCGAAGCAAGGGGCATTACTCGTCGAAAATAATTTGTAGATATGGAAGAATAAAACTAACTTTGTACACATTAGCAACACTTTTGCAGCAATGGGGAAGATGATGGAAACAATAAAAGCGTGGTTGAAGAAACGCAGTGTAGTGATATTTCTTGCACAAATAGGCATTTACTTTATGCTTACTGCAACGTGGTGCGTGGTGGTATATATCACCGAACGCGACCCATGGGTGGCAACGGCTTCGGTGCGCACCAACGCTGTTATGTTCTTTCTGCTCCTCGTGGTCTTCATGGCAAACTTCTATGTGCTTGTTCCGTATCTCTACGAAGATAAAAGTAAGCTGCGCCGATGGTTGTTTTGGTTGGTAGAATTTGCCTTGGTATTTTTACTGAACTACGACTTGTTCTTCCCACGCAGCAATACAGACCATGGTGTGGTGGTACATTTGTACTACTATCAGTTCGCTATTATCTGGCTGGTTCTTAACTATGTCGTGGCGATTGCAGCCATTTCCGTGCGTTATTTTATTCGTCAGAGCGACCTTCGGAAGCAACTTTTAGAAGAAAAACAGCGCAATACGGAAGCCGAACTGGCTTGGCTGAAGAACCAATTGAACCCGCATTTCCTTTTCAATACGCTCAACAACATCTCTTCTTTGACGCAGATTGATGCCGATGAGGCGCAAAACTCCATTGGCGAACTATCCGACTTGCTGCGCTATGCGCTCTACGAAACCCAGCAAAAGGAAGTGCCGCTGTGCGGAGAAATTGCCTTTATGGAAAACTATATCTCCCTGATGGCACTGCGTTGCGACAAGAACGTGAAGATAACAACACACTTCGATGCTCCCGATACGGCACGAACCATTGCGCCCATGCTGTTCTTGTCGCCCATCGAAAACGCTTTCAAGCACGGTGTGAGCAGTGGGAAGCCGTCGTTCATTGATATTTCGCTGACCGAAGAGAATGGTTTCTTGGTGTTCTCGTGCCAGAACAGCAACCACCCGAAAGGCGATTGCGACCGCAGCGGCAGCGGTATTGGCATAGAGAATATGCGCAAACGCTTGGAGCTGATGTATGCCCGACGTTACGAAATGAGCCAAACGGTGGAGCAGGGAGTTTACAAGTTGTGTATAAAAATAAATGTAAAGAGTTAATATCCGTCTATGAATTTATCGTGTATCATCGTCGATGACGAACCGCTGGCTATACGCTTATTGGAGAAGTTTGTAGAGCGCACGCCTTTCTTGTCGCTCAAAGCATCGTTTACCGATTCGGTTGCTGCGTTGCAAACCATAAGGGACGACAGTGCCGATGTGCTGTTTCTCGATATTCAAATGCCCGATATGGACGGTATGGAGCTTTCGCGTATGGTGCCGCCCCGTACCCGCATCATCTTTACAACGGCGTTCAAGGAGTATGCTTTCGACAGCTACGAGGTGAATGCGCTCGACTTTCTGCTGAAGCCGATACGCTACAACAAGTTTCTTGCTGCTGCCGAGAAGGCTAAAAAGTGGTTCGAGATGGCGTCGCAGCCCGTCAGCAACCAGCGCACAACGGTGTTTCTGAAGGTAGACGGCGAATTGCAGCAAGTGCCGCTGAGCGATGTCGTGTATGTGGAAGGAATGAAAGATTATGTTATTTTCCACCTTTCCGACCGCCGACTGATTACGCACATGACAATGAAGACGGCAGAAGAATTGTTGCCAACCAACGGTTTTATGCGTGTAAACCGTTCGTATATCGTGGCTTTGGATAAAATAAGAAAGGTGGATAGGAACGATTGCATCTACATAGGCAACGAGATAATACACGTTACCGATGCTTTTCTTGCGCCCTTCAAGGAGTATTTGGAAGAGCGCAAGCGGTAGGTTCTTAGGTTCTTACAACGTAGGCGGCAATGGTTTTCAGCCGCACATAGTTGTAGCTTAGGTACATAAAGCCCCCAAAACGGTTGTTTCTTCCCCAGCTGTTCTTGCAACAGAAGTATTTGTTGCCTGCCTTGTCGTGGGCTATTCCCACTATTTCCATGCAGTGGTCGTCGGTGGTTCGGTGGGTTTCAAACGCCTTTTGACGTTGTGCCTGTGTAGGTTTCTCGTTGTCGTTTTCCAACTTTGCCACGCCTTCTGCAAACGAGAAGCCGTCTTCAGACGTGTCGCCCTCCCAGCAAACGGGGTGCCCAGAGCGGACAGACTGCTCAATGCGGTGCATCAGCGTGTCGATAGGAACATTCAAGAACGTGTTGTGGAAATAGTTGTCGGGCACTTCCAAGGGGAAGTACGTGCCGAATGGGTGGTGTGTAAAGCTCGTTAAGGCTAAGTATTCGTTGTCTTTGCATACGCTGCGGGCAAACTCCTGCGGGGTGTAGGTGGCACGGTAGAGAAACACTTGCTGTGGTATAGCTCCGATTTCATCGTCCAACAAGGCCTCGATTCTGTTTATCTGTGTAGTCAAATCGCTTGTTTGAGCTGACAAGACAGCTTGGCTCAGCTTGCGTTCAATAATGTCGTAGCCTGCACCGTCGTGCTTGTGGTAGGCGTCGAAGCGGTGTATGCCGTATGTTTGTATAAGGTCTATCAGCATTCCAGCCATTCCACGTGTGGTAATCGTCGCACCGTTGTTTGCAGAAGCGGTTCTTCCCGACCTTGTCAGCAACCGTTGTTTAACTTGTTCCATTAGGTACATACGTGCCACATAGTCGGGACTGAGGTTCACGGAGTCGCCTTGCATCAGGTGTTCGGTCTCTATGGTGGCGAGCATGGCATACGCCCAGCATAGCGAACTGTGCCCTTGGTCTTTCACAGGAGTAGTCCGCAACCGCACTTCATCGGTGAAGTGGAGAGCAGCATATTGCAGTTTAAGCGGTTTTGAACACCCCACGAGGAGGAGCAAAACAACCGTTGCGAATACTGTTTTCTTCATTTTCGGCTTTCAACCGTTCAAGTACGAACAGTAAAAAAGTAAGCTTACATGCTGTAAAGCACCTGTATGAGGGTTTGTCCGACGGCTTGCAAGGTGGTGCGGTCTATATGTTCCATCGTGTCGTTTACGGTGTGCCACGTAGGACCGAACGTGCTTTGTGCGCAATCGGGATAGTGTGGAATGATGTCAATCGTAGGAATGGCTGCTATTTTGTTGAGCGGATAGTGGTCGTCTGTTACCATTCCGCCTCTCGTTGTAGGGAAATATGCCTCGAAGCCAGCACTCTTTGCAGCTTCCCAAATGCGGTCTACGATGTCTGGCGCATATTGCAGGGAAATGCCCTCCTTGTAGAATTGAGCACCTTCGCCACCTACCATATCGAGCAGAATACCAAATTCGGGACGAACGGTGAGGGGCAGGTGCTTTGCAAAATAGTTTGAACCCAAAGCCCAACTGTCGCCCGACTGCTCTTGATAGTTGGTTTCCCACTGCGGCACACCCCAGTCTTCAGCATCGAAACAAACGAAATCGACACCTACGTTCAGCGTGCTGTCGGCTTGTAACTGGCGTGCTAATTCTATCATAACGCCAACACCAGAAGCTCCGTCGTTCGCTGCCATAACGGGTTTCTTGTGGTTGGTAGAGTCAGGGTCGTTGTCTGCCCACGGTCTACTGTCCCAGTGTGCACAGAGCAAGATGCGCCGTTGTGCGTTGGGATTGGTACGGGCGATGATGTTTGTCGATTTTAAAGTCGTGCCGTCATAAGCTTTCAGGTCGGCTTTCTGCGTCTGAACCTCGCAGCCGTATTGCTTGAACTTGCTGATAATCCATTGTTCGCACTTGTCGTGAGCCGACGAATTCATTGTGCGGGGACCGAAATCGCACTGCGCTGCCGTATAGGCGAATGCCGAATCGGGGTTGAATGTAGGACCCACGGGCTTTGCTGTTGCCACTGTGTCGCCGTCTTCGGTGCTGTTGTTAGACGATTTTCCTTTGCAACTAAAGGCGAAGGCAGCAAGCAAAAGCACTGCCATACCACTGCATAAAAACTTTATTTTTCCGTTCATCGTTGTTCTTTTTATTTTTGTTTGGCAGCCTGTACCTGTGCCATTACGCGCAGCCAGTTGCCTCCCCATATCTTTTCTATGTCGCGTTCGCTGTATTTGCGAGCAAGCAAATGGCGGGTGAAGTTTATCGTTTCGCTTGCATCTGCCATTCCACGCACTGTTCCGTCGCCGTCGAAGTCGGTTCCGATACCCACGTGGTCGATGCCCATCACATCTATTGCGTGCTCTAAATGTGCGATAGCATCGAGGATTGAAGCCGTTCCGCCTTTGCACAAGAAGCCTCCATAGAGGGTTATGTGTGCCACGCCGCCTTTCTTTGCCAATGCTTTCAGTTGGTCGTCGGTAAGGTTGCGGGGTACGTCGCAGAGGGCTTTGCTGTTGGAATGGCTGCACACAATAGGCTGACTGCTTATTTCAAGCGCATCGTAGAAACTCTTTTCGCCACCGTGGCTGAGGTCTACCATAATGCCGTTGCGGTTCATTTCCTTGATTACTTCAATGCCAAACTTGCTCACGCCGCCGTGAAGGTTGCTCCCTCGTGCCGAATCGCAGATGTCGTTGTCGCCGTTATGGCACAGTGTGATGTACGTTACACCACGTTGTGCAAAGTATTTCACGTTGGCAAGGTCGCCTTCCAACGCCAAACCGTTTTCAATAGCAAACATAATGCTCTTGCGTCCCTTTCGTTTGTCTTCGTAAAGGTCGGACGGAGTGCGTGCAATGCTGAGGTAGCGACTGTTTTCTTTTACTATTTTCTCTATCTTGTTGAAGATTAAATCGGCGTAGGAAGTGGGCGTAAGGTTGTCCAAAACGTCGGTCAGTTCAGGGTTGAAACGCTTTAATCCCTCCACGTCTATCTTCGATGAGAACGTTTCGCCTATGCGTGGCTGAGGCAAGTAGGCTGCCATTGTAACGGCATCTTGGTGTCCTTCCGTCATCTTATGCAGGTCGTAAAGAATGCGCGGGTCGCGTTTGGCAAAGTCTACGCCTTGTGGGAAGAACATAGGAGTGTCGCAATGGGTGTCGAGTGTGAGTATGCGTGTGTGCAGTTGCTTGGCTGTGCGGAAGTTGTCGGCTTCGTTTACAAACCATTTGAACAGCTTCTGACCTTCTTCTTCCAGCCATTCCGGGTGCCACTGAACACCTAAGATAGGTTTGAATTCGGCACTTTCCATGCACTCTATAACGCCGTCGGGAGCGTAAGCTGTTGCTTTAAATCGCTTTCCAGGCACAGAAACAGCTTGGTGATGGAACGAGTTTACAAAGATTTTGTCCTGCTTGTAGATGGAATGAAGTATGGAATCGGGTTCTATTGCAATGCTGTGCGTAGGCTCGGTGAAGGCTGCACTCTGGTCGTGCTTTAGCTTTGCAGGGCGCAAGGTAGTAGCATTTTTCAAGCGTGCGAGCTTCTTTTCCCCTGTTTCCTCAACGATATAAGGGTCGTAAATGTGCTGTTGCACCTTTCCATCTAACGCAATGGCCAAGACCTGCATACCTCTGCACACGGCGAATATGGGTATTTGGCGATTGTAAGCCAATCGTGTAGTGAGCAGTTCGGACAGGTCTCGCTTATCGTTTATGTTGCCCACGTTGAGCTTTGGCTCTTCGCCAGCCCACAAAGGGTTCACATCGGCACCGCCAGTAAGCAGAAGTCCGTCGATGCGGTCGAGTATATTGGTAAGTATTTGCTTGTCGGTGGTGGGCGGAATAAGTAGCGGTGTGCCTCCAGCATCTATCACCTGTTTGTGGAAAACCTCACGAATGGTAACATCTTGCCCCGAAAAGTTGGTGGTAATACCAATAACAGGCTTGTTGTTTCCCTCTGGATAGCTTTCGTAAAGTTCTGCCAAATGGGCGTCCAAATTATAGTTTAGTGTCATAATCTTTATTTAAAATAGGTGATAGCAGCAGTTTGTTGTTTGCTTTATTTATAGTTCCTCGGCGATTGGGATTTCGCGTTTGATACTCTGTTCGAGCGAGATAAGCGTTTCGGTAGATACTACACCGGGAATGCTTTGAATCCTGTTGTTGAGCAAATCCATCAGTTGTTCGTTGTCCTTTGCGAAGAGTTTAACGAGCATAGTGTACGAACCAGTGGTGAAATGGCACTCTATAACTTCAGGAATGGTGCTGATACGCTCGACTACATCGCGATACATTGAACCGCGTTCGAGGTTCAACCCCACGTAAGTACACGTGGTATAGCCAAGACTTTTAGGGTTTACGTGGAAGCCGCTGCCTACAATTACGCCATTTTCGATAAGGTGTTGAACACGTTGGTGTATTGCTGCGCGCGATACGCCACACTCTGCTGCTACATCTTTAAACGGGATACGAGCGTTTTGCGACAAGATACTCAATATCTTTCTGTCTAATTTATCAATCTTATCCATAAATTTTTAGGTTTTACTTGCCTGTGGTAAGCAAGATAGTTAGTTTACAATTTGAAAGCAAAAGTAGGCATTTTAAATGGATTAGACAATAAAAATGAATAAAAAAATGTGCCCGAAGGCACATTTTGTCAGATATTCCTAAAGATGATTACTTATTAGAACCTTTTGCTGTCTTTACTATATCTTGCAGTTCAAGGGTAAAGATAAGCGTTGAATAAGGTGCGATATCTTCGCCAGCACCGCGAGCACCGTAAGCCAGTTCTTGCGGAATGTAAATCTCCCACTTAGACCCTACTGGCATAAGCGTGAGGGCTTCTGTCCACCCTTTAATCAGATTGCTTACTCCGAAAGTGTCGTTTGGCTTTCCGTGGCGTGCTGTCGCATCGAACACTTTGCCGTCGATGGTGCGCCCTTCGTATACAACTGCGACCTGGTCGTCCTTTGTTGGCTTCGGTCCATTGCCCTTAACGAGTACTTTATATTGCAATCCGCTTGGCAAAGTAACTACTCCCGACTTCTTCTTATTCTCTGCAAGGAACTTCTCTCCTATAGCTTTTGTTTGTGCATTGCGTTGCTCTGCCAATGCCTTTTGCTTTTTAGAAACGTATTCTTGCGCTTCTTCTTGTTTGAAGAAAGTAGTGTCTTTTTCCATGGCATCAACGAGACCTTTGAAGAAGACTCTGTCGTTGATCTCTGCAGATGTACCTTTAAACTGCTTCTTTATATTGGGAAGCATCGCTCTTTCTACCTGTGCTGCGATTTGCAAACCTGCTGTGTAAGCAGAGAAAGAGGTGTCCTTGCGTTTTGAAATGCCCTCCTTGAGTCCGCGTATAAAGTCGGGCATATCTCCTTTCAATACGCCTAACTGGTTGGCAAGATATTCTTCCAACCCACGTGTCACACTTATACCTGCTGCGTAACTTAACGAATCGAACTTCGTTGTGATTATTGCGGTCTCATCGCTGACAGTTGCTGTGATTGCTATTGATTCTCTTGGCTCTTGCTTTTTTTGTTTCTTCTCTTTCTTGCTCTGTGCATTTGCAGTGTTGAAACCTGCGCTTGCCATAACGAGCAATGCCATAAATGCTATTTTCTTCATAGTTCTTTTTGATTAAACGGGAATGCTTACAAGTTGCAATCCCTTGTTGTTTTCCATAAAATAGTGTAGTAATGAAAAGGTGGATTGGGCTAAATCGTGTCCCAACCCACCTTATTATATATACTATGAAATTTATTTCCGATTAGTTCATTGGCATTCCTGCCCCTGCGTTCTCTGTCTTTTCGATAGACAACATTTCGATAGTGAATATCAAAGTAGAGAAAGGCTTGATGTCAGGACTTGGCTGCTGTGCGTTGTAACCAGCTGCGTAAGGAATGTAAACTTCCCACTTCGCACCCACAGGCATATTCAGCAGTGCTTCGTTGAAGCCTGGAACAGCTTGTCCGATTTGCATTGTTACGCCGTCGTTCTTATCGAATACCTTGCCATCGATGGTCTTTCCTTCGTAGCTAATCTTTACTACCTGCGATGCAGTAGGCTTCGCACCTGTTCCTGCCTTTATTTCCTTGTAGTAAACGCCTTGCTTCAAAGCCTTCATTTCAGGGTTCTTTGCCACCTTTGCCATATAGGCATCGTTCTTTTTCTTGTTGTCGCCGAACTTCTTTTCAGCAGTTTTTGCCTGAATAGCTTGTGGTACTTTTTGCTCAATTTGGCGAGCTTTCTCTATGGTCATATTCTTGTTGTTGCCCTTTGCGCTTGCTGCAAAACCTGCAAGGAAGTTGCTCAACGAGATAGACTGAGTAGAATCTTCGCCGAAGATGCTCTTGTTGATTTGGTTTTTAATTACCATATTCATGTTCATGCCGACACCGATACCAGCGTTGTAGGCTGCTTTCTTCTTGTCGTCCATGTTTGTTGCACCATCGTTCAAACCTTTAATGAACTCGTCAATGTAAGCTGTGTCGATGTTCATCTGCTGCAAATATTGCTTAACACCCTGTCCTTGGTCGATACCAAAGGCGTAGCTCAATGAATCGATGTCTGATTTCAAGTCTTCTTTTGGAGCCTGATTGCCACATGCAGTAAAGCTGGCTGCGGCGATAGCCAATGCGGCTACAACTGTAAGTTTCTTCATTTTCTTTATTGTGTTATTATTTTTAAGTTATTATTCTTTCGCTTAAAGCACCTCAATGAGTTCTACTACGAATACCAAAGCTGCGTATGGAGGGATTGATGCTCCTGCGCCACGCTCTCCATAAGCAAGGTTGTAAGGAATGAAGAAGCGGTATTTCGCACCTTCGCCCATCAGTTGCACGCCTTCTGTCCAGCCTGCTATTACTTGGTTCAAGCCAAATGTTGCAGGTTCTCCGCGGTCGTACGAGCTATCGAACTTGGTTCCGTCTATGAGCGTACCTTCGTAGTGGCACTTCACCTTGCTTGTTGCACTTGGTTTCTTGTCGTTTCCTTCTGCGATAACTTCGTATTGAAGACCTGAAGGTAACACTACAACGCCCTCTTTCTTCGCATTCTCAGCCAAGAAGTCCTCGCCTACGGCTTTAGCCACTTTGCCTGCTTCGGCAGCGGCAGCCTCTTGCTTTGCCTGTTGTTCAGCAAAGAAGTTGTTTACGAGTGTTTGTGCCTCTTCGTTGCTTACCTGTAACTTGTTGCCTGCTATTACGTCCTTAATCGCTAGTGCAAAGTCGTCGATATTCAAGTTGCTTGCACCCATTCCACTGAGCTGTGTACCGATGCCGATACCCAAAGCGTAGCTTAATTTGTCCATTGATTTTCTTTTCTTGTTTAAATATTATTAATGTGCAAAGATACTATTTTTAGAATATAGTTTGGCATTTATCTAATTAAAATTACTAAATTTGTAAAATCAACAAATAAAATAGCAGTATGAAGAAAATAGTATTCCTAACAGGTGCGGGTATGTCGGTGGAAAGTGGTTTTAAAACTTTCCGTGGCAGCGACGGCTTGTGGGAGGATTATCCAGTGGAGCAAGTTGCCACCCACGAGGCGTGGGAAAGCGACCCTGTGTTGGTGAATAATTTCTACAATCGATTGCGGAGGAAACTGTTTATGGCGAAGCCCAACGAGGGGCATAAGCTCATAAAGAAGCTGGAGGACAACTACGACGTAACCGTGATAACGCAGAATGTAGACGATTTGCACGAGTCGGCAGGCTCTACCAACGTTATCCACCTGCACGGCGAACTGAAAAAGGCTTGCTCGAGCGACGATGCCTACAACCCCGAATATATAAAGGTGCTTACAGAAGATGCTCCCGACGTGCTGCCAGGCGAGAAAGCAGCCGACGGAAGTCTGCTTCGCCCCTTCATCGTGTTCTTCGGCGAAAGCGTTCCGATGATAGAACCTGCTGCAAGAGCAGTGGGCGATGCCGATATTTTCGTCATCGTTGGCACCTCGCTCAACGTTTATCCCGCTGCAGGCTTGGTGCGTTACGTTCGCACAGGCGTGCCCATTTACTTGATAGACCCCAACGATGTGGAATCGGGACGTACTCCCAACATCACAGTTATTCGTAAAGGAGCGAGCGAAGGATTGCGTGAATTGATGGAAAGAATTTAAAACACACTATATAATAAATTAAAAAACAAATTATGAAGAAAATAATATTAGCCCTTTTCTGCACGCTTTTGGCGTTTCCAGCCATGGCGCAAAAGAATGTGTACAACTTTAAAGTGAAGGACGCCAACGCGCGTACAGTAAAGCTGAAAGACTACAAAGGCAAGGTATTGCTCATTGTAAACACAGCCACAAAGTGCGGTTTCACGCCACAATACGAAGCCTTGCAGAAACTTTACGACACTTACAAGGCGCAAGGACTCGTAATTCTCGACTTCCCGTGCAATCAATTCGGTGAGCAAGCACCTGGAACACTCAGCGAGATAAAGGCTTTTTGCACAGGAAACTACGGCGTTACTTTCCCACAGTTCGACAAGATAGAGGTGAATGGCAAGAAAGAACTGCCCCTTTACACCTATCTGAAGGCGCAACAAGGCTTTAAGGGTTTCGATACGAACACCAAGATAGGCAAGTTTCTCGACGAAAAGTTCAGCAAGCAAGACCCTAACTATGCGAAAAACCCGAGCATCAAGTGGAACTTCACCAAGTTCTTAATCGACCGCGAAGGCCACGTTGTAGACCGTTTCGAGCCTACTGCCGACATGAAAGATGTTGAGGCGGGCATTCGTGCTGCGCTGAAAGTGCAGTAAGAAAGACGGAAAAAAGCCACCGCAGCCACATCTTTATGGTTAGTGTGTGGCGGTTGCAGTTGGTGGATTTTTTGCTTTGAAATAGTAAAGCATAGCCTTTGTTTTGTAAAGATAATTCGTTAAGAAAACGATAATTTCGATTTGGCATTGCGAAAGCGGCTCTTTTGGACGGCAAAAGAGCCGCTTTTACCGTGCAAAACCTACGCTTTTGCAACGCCAAACAATAGGTTTTGCAAAGCATTGATAGCAAGACAGTTACACAACAGATACGCTTGCGAAAAATATTTACACCTTTATCGTCGGTTTTTCGCCCATATAGAAAACAAAAGCCACGCACTGTTCGGTGCGTGGCTTTGCTGTTTATAAGGGTAGGAATTAGTATGAACGAGCTATGAGAACACGGTGCTTAGCGGGCTTTCCGCTCACCATGTCCACGCCTTCGGTCTGTTCAAACATAAACGGAACACAGCGAATGGTGGCTTGCGTGTCTTCTTTAATCTTCTCTTCGGTCTCGGTTGTGCCGTCCCAGTGGCAGAGGAAGAAACCGCCGTCCTTCACTTTCTCCTTAAATTCTTCGTAGTTGTCGCACTCGTGAATGTTTGCGTTGCGGAAATCCAATGCCTTCTTGAAGATGTTGGCTTGAATATCGTCGAGCAAATTCTTTATACGTTCAACAATGCCGTCGAACGAAACGTTTTCTTTTTCCAAAGTATCGCGACGCATTATCTCTATGGTGTTGTTCTCCAAGTCGCGTCCGCCCATTGCCAAACGTACAGGCACGCCCTTCAGTTCGTACTCGGCGAACTTGAATCCTGGGCGTTTGTTGTCGGAATCGTCGAACTTTACGCTGATGCCGAGCTGTCTAAGCTCGTCGATAACGGGCTGCAGCTTCGCCGTAAGGGCTGCCAACTGCTCGTCGCCCTTGAAGATTGGCACGATGACAACCTGCAGCGGAGCAATCTTTGGAGGCAGCACGAGTCCGTTGTCGTCGGAGTGTGTCATAATAAGCGCACCCACGAGGCGTGTACTTACACCCCACGATGTTGCCCAAACGTATTCGGGTTTGTTCTCCTTATTGAGGAAAGTAACGTCGAACGACTTGGCAAAGTTCTGTCCGAGGAAGTGCGACGTACCGCTCTGAAGCGCCTTTCCGTCCTGCATCATCGCCTCGATGGTGTAGGTGTCCAATGCTCCTGCAAAGCGTTCAGTTTCGCTCTTTACGCCCTGAACCACAGGAATGGCGAGCCATTGTTCGGCAAAGTCGGCATAAACCTTCAGCATTTTCTTTGCTTCGTCTACGGCTTCTTCGCATGTGGCGTGCGCCGTGTGTCCCTCTTGCCATAGGAATTCCGATGTACGGAGGAAAGGACGGGTGCGCATTTCCCATCGCATAACGTTGCACCACTGGTTGCACATCAACGGCAGGTCGCGGTAAGAGTGAATCCAATTCTTATATGTGTTCCATATAATGGTCTCGCTGGTTGGGCGAATAATGAGTTCTTCTTCGAGCTTTGCAGCAGGGTCTACCTCTACTCCACCCTCTTTCTCGTTGGCACGGAGGCGATAGTGGGTAACCACGGCACACTCTTTGGCAAATCCTTCTACGTGTTCAGCCTCGCGAGAAAGGAAGCTTTTCGGGATAAGAAGGGGGAAATAAGCATTCTGCGCACCTGTTTCTTTAAACATTTTGTCTAACTGGGCTTGCATTTTCTCCCATATAGCGAAACCGTAAGGCTTAATTACCATACAGCCGCGAACAGGCGATTGCTCTGCCAAATCTGCTTTTACTACCAAGTCGTTGTACCATTGCGAATAGTTTTCGGCACGCTTGGTGAGTTCTTTGAGTTCTTTTGCCATAATCTATATCTATTTTTCTTCTTATTCATCATTATAGGTAAATTCCCTGACAAAATAGGAAATTCCCTTTGCTTTGTTAGTGCAATAAGCGTAATTTTGTGCAAAATTACAAAAAAATGTTGGCAAACGACGTATGAAAACAGAAATAGTTGTATCTTTGTTCTGCAAAAAGCGAACAATACTCTCACAGCTTACGCAGGATAAACATTAACAAGCGAGTTCGCCGACACATAACATATATAAGAAAAAAGTTTAAAATTACACACATTATGAAGAATTTAAAGACAATAGCAGCTGGACTTTGTGTAGCTACTCTCGTAGCAAGTTGTGCAACAAATCAAGGAACTTACAGTGCTGGCGGTGCCGGCGCGGGTGCTGTGCTCGGCGGTATCGTGGGCAACATCATCGGTAAGAACACCAAAGGCACTATGATTGGTGCAGCGGTAGGTGCAGCAGTAGGTGCTGGAACAGGTGCGCTCATCGGTCGCCATATGGACAAGGTGAAGCAGCAAACCCAAGCACAGGTAGACAATGCCAAGGTTGAAACAGCGAAAGACGCTAACGGACTCGATTGCGTAAAGGTAACATTCGACTCTGGTATCCTCTTTGCAACCAACAGCTCGACCCTCAACGCATCTGCCAAAAACGACCTTACGAAGTTTGCAGGCGTATTGAAGCAGAACAGCGACTGCGACGTTGCCATTCAAGGATATACCGATGCATCGGGCAACGACGACATCAACATTCCGTTGTCAGAGCGTCGTGCAAAGTCGGTATCTACCTACTTGCGTGGTCAGGGTGTATCTTCAAGTCAAATTCGCACTGTCGAAGGTCTTGGAAGTTCTAACCCAATCGAAAACAAGCGTGTAAGCCAGGCAAACCGCCGTGTAGAGGTTTATATGTACGCATCGAAGAAAATGATTGAAAAAGCCAACAGTGGCAACTTATAATCGTACTGATTAAAACTGTCAAACATCAGCAAACAAGGCGCGCTCTATTCGTGGAGCGCGCCTTCTTTTTATGTATAAGGTTGGCGGTGGCTATATTTAAGGCGTGGGGTGTTGCACCTTTGGCAGCGAAAGGGAGGCAGGCTTGCATAGGATTTCTAGTTCTTTTAGAATCCCTAGAAGTTCTAGAAGATAACTTGAGAACACCCTTAACCTTGTAAAGATAATTCTGAAGAAAAACGGCAATATCGTTTTTGCATTGCGAAAGCGGCTCTTTTGCAACGCAAAACAGCCGCTTTTACCGTGCAAAACCTACGCTTTTAGAACGTCAAACAATAGGTTTTACAATGCGTTGATAGTAAGCAAGTTACGTTATAAATATGCTTGCGAAAAATATTTACACTATTTTCGCTCGCTTCCCACATATATAATGAGGTGTGCAGGCGAAGCTTCTTACCGCTTTGAACAAAACTTCTGCTGCGCTTGCACTGCCTTTACATCAGCAGCGGAACAACGAAACGTGCCAAACAATAGCCGCCACCGATGAGCCAACAGTAAATAATGGCTGCCAGCAAGAAGGGCTTGAAGCCTGCCTTCTTGAACTTGTCGATACTCGTTTCCGCACCGAGTGCCGTCATTGCCATCGTCAGCAAGAAGGTGTCTAACGTAACAATGCCTTTCACAACCTCTTCGGGCAGCAGGTTGAAACTGTTGAAACAAATAACGAGCAAGAACATTATGGCAAACCAAGGCACCTGTATTTTGTTCTTTTGCCCCTCTGTGCCCTCACGTTTCGCAACGTCTTTCGCCACGAAAAAGGCGATGACGAGCAGCACGGGAACAAGCATCATTACACGAATCATCTTCACAATAATGGCATTGTCGCTGATAGCGGCTCCCATAGCGTTGCCCGCTCCCACGACGTGGGCCACTTCGTGAATGGTGGAACCTGCGAAAATGCCCATCTGCTGAGCGGGCAAATCGAACACGCCTGCACGATAAAGCACTGGATAAAGGAACATGGAGAGCGTGCCGAAGATAACCACCGTTGCCACAGCCACAGCAGTCTTGTAGGGTTTCGGACGTATTGCGCCGTCCACGCCCATCACGGCTGCAGCACCGCAGATGGCACTACCACAAGCCGTAAGCAAGGCAATACTGCGGTCCATCTTCAGCAGTCTGCCCACGAAAAGTCCAATCAGAATGGTGGCAGTAACGACAATGGCGTCTATGATAATCGCTGGCAGACCAACGGCAGTAATGTCTTGGAAGGTGAGCTTGAAGCCATAGAGAATGATACCGAAGCGCAGAATGCGTTTCGAGCAAAACACGATGCCTGGCGTCCACGTTTCAGGCAAGTTGTTGCGCAGGCTGTTGGCATAGAGCATACCAAGAATGATGCCGACAATCATCGGCGAAAACGACAAGGCTTTGGCGAAACGCATATCGCCGAGATAGAAAGCAGCACACGCAAAGAGTGCCATCAAGAGCACTCCGTGAAGCATACTGCTGCGTTGTTCTGTAATTTTCATTTTGTTTTTCTTGTTTTTATTCTCTGTTGAATCGTTCTTTGTAAATCCGATTTTCCGAGTTTGCAAAGCATCATAACATCATTATTCGAGTGCAAAGGTACAGAAAAAACAATAATGCAGTTATATCAAATCGTGATAATTTGGTGCGTTTTACTATGAAATAGGCAGAGTATGGCGAAACAAGTCTGCAACCTATCCCCATTATTAGGTATTTTCGCAAACTTTTAAGAGGGCGGTGTAATGCTTCCAACGAATTCTTTGTACTTTTGCATAAAAGAACAAGAGTATGAAGTTATCAGAACTGAAGACGGGCGAAACCGGTATTATTGTGAAGGTTTCGGGACACGGCGGCTTCAGAAAACGAATTATAGAAATGGGCTTTATCAACGGCAAGGAGGTGAAAGTACTGCTCAATGCGCCGTTGCAAGACCCCGTGAAATATCGCATTATGGGCTACGAAGTGAGCCTGCGACACAGCGAAGCCGACTTGATAGAGGTAATGGCGGTGGACGCTGAACCCCATACGAGAAAAGAAAACACACAATACAACCCTGCCATAGAGGTAGACCAAGCCGACCCTTACGAACCTACGCTGACGCCAGACGAGGCTGTGGCAGCAGCAAACCGACAGCGACGCACCATTAACGTGGCGTTGGTGGGCAATCCAAACTGCGGAAAGACATCGCTGTTCAACTTTGCTTCAGGGGCACACGAGCGGGTTGGAAACTACTCGGGCGTTACCGTCGATGCCAAGTACGGCTATACCGACCTGCTGGGCTACCACTTTGAATTGGTAGACCTGCCCGGTACGTACAGCCTTTCGGCATATAGTCCGGAGGAACTCTACGTGCGCAAGCAAATTGTAGAGAAGACTCCCGACATCGTTATCAACGTTATAGACACGTCAAACCTCGAGCGAAACCTTTACTTAACGACGCAACTCATTGACATGCACGTACCTATAGTGTGCGCATTGAATATGTACGATGAGGTGGAGAACCGCGGCGACCACATCGACTACAAACAATTGAGCACCCTTTTCGGTGTTCCGATGGTGCCTACGGTATTCAAATCGGGCAGAGGCGTGGAGGATTTGTTCCGCACGGTAATACAAAACTACGAGGGAAAGAAGGGCGACAAGCCGTTGTACCGACACATTCACATCAACCACGGACACGAATTGGAGAACGGTATCGCCGAAATTCAAGAGCACTTGAAGCAGGAACTCGACATCAGACAGAAGTATTCTACCCGCTATTTGGCAATAAAACTACTTGAAAACGACTCGGAAACCGAGAAACTCGTGGCTACTTTCCCCGATGCAAAGAAGATTATGGCACACCGAGACGAAACCGCCAAGCGTGTGAAAGAAGAGACCGGAGAAGACAGCGAGACGGCTATAATGGACGCTAAGTACGGTTTCATACACGGAGCATTGCAGGAAGCCAAGTACACGACGGGCAAAGGCAAAGACGCTTACAGCATAACGCACACCGTAGACAATGTTCTGACACACAAGTATCTTGGTTTTCCGCTCTTTTTCCTATTCCTTTTCATTATGTTTACGGCTACTTTCACGCTCGGACAATATCCGATGGACTGGATAGAGGCAGGTGTGGCCTGGCTGTCTGACGCTGTGAGCGGGCTTTTACCCGACGGACCCGTGAAAGCAATGATAGTAGACGGTGCCATTGCGGGCGTTGGAGCCGTCATTGTCTTCCTCCCGCAAATCCTGATACTGTACTTTTTCATTTCCTATATGGAGGATTGCGGCTACATGGCACGCGCCGCCTTCATCATGGACAGGCTCATGCACAAGATGGGGCTGCACGGCAAGTCGTTCATACCGCTCATTATGGGTTTCGGTTGCAACGTTCCTGCGGTTATGGCAACAAGAACCATCGAGAGCAGACGCAGCCGACTGGTTACGATGCTGGTGCTTCCGATGATGAGTTGTTCGGCACGACTACCTATTTATATAATGATGACAGGCTCGTTCTTCGCCGCCAGATACCGCTCGGCGGTTATGATGTCGCTCTATCTCATCGGTATTGCAATGGCAGTGCTGTTGGCACGCCTCTTTTCAAAAACCATCGTGAAGGGCGAAGACACACCTTTCGTAATGGAACTGCCACCCTATCGCTTCCCAACGTGGAAGGCTATCGGCCGCCATACGTGGGAAAAAGGCAAGCAATACCTGAAGAAGATGGGAGGAATCATTCTCGTTGCATCTATCATCGTGTGGGCATTGGGCTACTTCCCCCTACCCGACGACCCCAATATGGGCAAACAGGCACAGCAGGAACAAAGCTATATCGGCAGAATTGGTAAGGCGGTGGAACCCGTTTTCCGCCCTATGGGCTTCGATTGGCGTTTGGACGTGGGCTTGCTGGCAGGCGTTGGAGCAAAGGAAATCGTAGCTTCAACGATGGGAGTGCTCTACGCCAACAACGATTCGTTCGGCGACGACAACGAATACAACGACGAAGGCGGCAAATACGAACTGTTACGACACCAGATGACTTCCGACATAGCGAAGCGAAACAACATAAGTTACGACAAGGCACAGCCTTTAGCCACCCTCACCGCCTTCTGTTTCTTGCTCTTCGTGCTGCTCTATTTCCCGTGTGTAGCAACGATTGCAGCCATAAAAGGCGAAACGGGCAGTTGGAAGTGGGGCATCTTTGCCGCCGTCTACACCACTGCCTTGGCGTGGATAGTCAGTGCCATCGTCTTCCAAGTGGGTGCATTTTTCCTGTAAAATGGGGTGTATCGTTCTTGTAAAATAAGGTAAAAAACGTAAATTCAGCTACGCATATAGCGCAGATAACCTGATATTTCCATATCTTTGCACACTCAAATCAGCAATTAAAAGAGCATGAAAAGATATATTATAGGGGCTGTCTGCGCACTCGTGGCAGCAGCAACAACCGCGCAGGAATACCACGGGGAAATGGAACGGCTATACCCCGAAAAGGCAAAAACTGCGAAGACAGCCAAGCAAACCACCACCAAGACAACCACCGAAGCACCTACGACGCTGCTTCCAGAGTTGCAGCAGTTGGCAACCGAACTGCTGAAAGGTCGCAAAGGCAGCGTTGTAGCCATTCGTCCGAGCACTGGCGAGATAATCTGCATGGCGACAAACTCGCCCGAAGGTGCCAACAACGACCTTGCCATTGCCACTGCTTACGCCCCCGGTTCTACGTTTAAAACGGCACAAGCCTTAGCCCTTCTGTCAGAAGGAACCATTACAGCCACCACAAAACAGGCTTGCTTCACGGCTTTCCGTGAAGGCAACATCAGGATTGGCTGCCACAAACACGCTTCCCCACTCATGCTACGGGCTGCCCTTGCCAACTCGTGCAACACCTATTTCCTAAAGTCTTTCCGCGCCATGATTGGCGACAAAGCCAAGTATGGCACCTATGCAGCCGCCATCGACAAGTGGCACAGCTACATCGTAAGTATGGGCTTTGGCGGTCCGCTCGGCGTAGACATACCCGGCGAAAAGGGCGGTTTGGTGGCAAATTCTACGTATCTGTCGCGCCGTTATCAAGGCGGGTGGAACCCTCTCACCATTATTTGGGCAGGAATGGGACAAGGCGACATCACCGCAACGCCGCTCCAGCTCTGCAACCTCGCAGCACTGATAGCCAACCGTGGCTATTTCTATACACCGCACATTCACGCCAACACGGCAGAAAACCCACTTCCGAAGCGTTTCCTCGAACCACGGCAAGCCCTTGTTGCTGCCGAAGCCTACACACCTGTAATAGAAGGTATGCGCAACGCCGTGATATGGGGTACCGCACGCGACATAAACACAAAGGAATACAGCATTTGCGGCAAGACAGGAACGGTGGAAAACGACGGCAAAGACCACTCTGCCTTCATCGCTTTCGCCCCTATGTACAAACCGCAGATAGCCATTGCGGTGTTCATCGAGAACGCTGGCTTCGGCGCAGATGTAGCCGCTCCCATTGCAGCAAAGGTGATACGCAAGGCTTTGAAGAAGTAGGTTGCTCAGCAATTTCTGAGCATCGGCGAATTATTTACACGTAAATAAATATTTTTCTACACGTAAATAATAATTTCTTTACACGTAAATAAATGTTTCTTTACGTGTAAAGAAATTGACGGAGAAAGATTTTTTGCGGAAAGAAGCCGAACTTTAACGTTCTGCCGACAGTGTTTCCGCAGTATTTTCTTGTACTTTCCACAAAATATTTCTATTTTTACAGACGATAAAACAACAGCAAATGAAGACAGGATTGGTATTGGAAGGAGGCGGAATGCGGGGCTTATTCACCGCAGGCGTCATCGATGTGCTGATGGAAAACGGCATACAGTTCGACGGTGCAGTGGGTGTTTCGGCTGGCGCAGCCTTCGGTTGCAACTACAAGACACGGCAGATTGGACGCGCCATTCGCTACAACAAACGCTTTGCAAACGACCGACGGTATGCCTCGTGGTGGTCGCTTTTCACCACTGGCAACTACTTTAACGCTGATTTTGCCTACCATTACCTTCCCAACAAGTTAGATGTTGTAGACTTCGACACCTTCCGCAACAACCCGATGGAGTTTTGGGCAGTAGCCACAAACGTGGGTTCGGGCAAGGCTGTGTATCGCCAACTGAAGGTGCTGGACTACGAAGAACTTGAGTTTGTGCGTGCTTCGGCGTCTATGCCACTGATGTCTAAGATTGTAAAACTGAAGGGGCAGCGTCTTTTAGACGGCGGTGTGGCAGACTCTATACCGCTCGACTTCTTCCAACGGCAGGGCTACAAACGCAATGTTGTGGTGCTAACGCAGCCCATGGGCTACCAAAAGCGACCCATTGGCATTATGCCGCTGATACGATTGCAGCTGAACCACCACCCCAAAATGCTGAAAGCACTGGCAGAACGACACATTATGTATAACAAACAACTCGAGTTTGTGCAACAAGAGGAACGTTCTGGCAACACTTTCGTTATCCGACCGCAAGCTACTCTCAACGTCGGACGTATGACACACAACCCCGACAAGATGCAGGAAATATACGAAGAAGGACGGAAAGTAGCAACAGTCGAACTGCAAAAGCTGCAACAATTCTTATCAAAACAATAACAAAACCGGACAACAAATACACGAAGACACAACAGAAAAATTTTTCTTTTTGGGAAACTTTAGCGATATAGTTTTCTAAAAAGTTTTCCAAAAAGAAAAATTTCAACCACTCTCTTTTCATAAAAACTTTATTCTTTTTTCTAAATAATAAAATAAAGTTCTCTTTAAAGCGAATTTATTAAACGCTTATTATCAATCATTTACAATGCATTTAAAGCGATTTTGCTTAAAAAGATAGGAAATTTTTGCGCAAAAAAGTTTGCTTTATTCGTTTTCTTTTTCCTATCTTTGCATCGGATAAAGTTTACCAAAACATATTTTCCAATATTCAAAAACAGGGATATAGTAAAGCTACTATTAACAATAAAAGTAAAAAGGATATACTAAAAAAGAAAAATGAAGAATTTCACCATCACTAAACGCGACGGCTCTAAAGACCGTTTCTCGCTCGACAAAATTATGAATGCCATCATAAAGGCATTCGACAGCGTAGGCGAACCCACCGACCTCGGCACAGTTTCTAAAGTTCTCGCGAACATTAAGATTCACGACGACATAAAGGTAGAGGACATTCAGAACCAAGTAGAAGAGGCTTTGATGAAGGAAGGACACTACCACGTGGCTAAAAGCTTCATCGTTTATCGCCACCAACACACCGAAGACCGCGAGGTATTGGAGAAGATGCGCTTCCTTACAGACTACTGCCACGCAGAGAATGCAGCCACCGGCTCGAAGTTTGACGCCAATGCCAACGTGGAAAACAAGAACATTGCCACCCTTATCGGCGAACTTCCAAAGCAGGGTTTCATTCGTCTGAACCGCCGTTTGCTTACCGACCGCATCAAGAGAATGTACGGCAAGGAACTTTCCGACGAATATCTGCACTTGCTTACACACCACTTTATATATAAGAACGACGAAACCAACCTTGCTAACTATTGCGCTTCTATTACTATGTACCCTTGGCTCATCAGCGGCACATCGTCGATTGGTGGCAACTCTACCGCACCTACCAACCTTAAAAGCTTCTGCGGAGGCTTCATCAACATGGTGTTCATGGTATCGAGTATGTTGGCAGGAGCGTGCGCAACACCCGAGTTCCTGATGTATATGAACTACTTCATACAGCAGGAATACGGCAAAGACTACTGGCAACACCCCGAAAAGGTGGTGGACTTGAGCTTGAAACAGCGCACCATCGACAAGATTATAACCGACTTCTTCGAGCAGATTGTCTACTCTCTCAACCAACCAACAGGCGCACGAAACTATCAGGCTGTGTTCTGGAACATATCTTACTACGACAAATTCTATTTTGAATCGCTCTTCGGAAACTTCTATTTCCCAGACGGTTCGCAGCCCGACTGGGAAGGCGTATCGTGGTTGCAGAAACGCTTTATGACTTGGTTCAACCAAGAACGCACCAAGGCTGTGCTCACCTTCCCTGTTGAAACGATGGCTCTGCTCTCTGAAAACGGCGAATGCCGCGACACCGAATGGGCTGACTTTGCAGCACAGATGTATGCCGACGGACACAGTTTCTTTACCTATATGAGCGACAATGCCGACTCGTTGAGTTCGTGCTGCCGTCTCCGTAACGAAATTCAAGACAATGGTTTCTCGTACACGCTCGGCGCAGGCGGTGTGTCTACGGGTTCTAAGAGCGTGCTCACCATCAACTTGAACCGCTGCATACAATACGCTGTAAACAAGAACATTGACTACAAAGAGTATCTTTCGCACGTCATCGACCTATGCCACAAGGTACAGATGGCATACAACGAGAATCTGAAAGACTTGCTGCACCACCATATGTTGCCACTCTTCGATGCTGGCTACATTAACATCGACCGCCAATACCTCACCATCGGTATCAACGGACTTGTGGAAGCAGCCGAGTTTATGGGCTTGGATATTACACCAAACGACGAGTACAAAGAGTTCGTGCAAGGCGTTTTAGGACTCATTGAAACCTACAACAAGCAGTATCGCACGAAGGAAGCGATGTTCAACTGCGAGATGATACCTGCCGAAAACGTGGGTGTGAAGCACGCAAAGTGGGACAAAGCCGATGGATATTTCGTACCACGCGACTGCTACAACAGCTATTTCTACCGCGTAGAAGACAATTCTCTCACCATTCTCGACAAGTTCCGTCTGCACGGCGCGCCCTACATAGAGCACCTTACGGGCGGTTCGGCACTGCACATGAACCTCGACGAACACCTTTCGCAGGCACAATACCGCCAGCTAATGCGTGTGGCTGCCGAAGAAGGGTGCAACTACTTCACATTCAACATACCGAACACGGTGTGCAACGAGTGCGGACACATCGACAAGCGCAACTTGAAAGAATGTCCACATTGCCACTCTGAGAACGTCGATTACCTCACACGTGTCATCGGATATATGAAGCGTGTCAGCAACTTCTCGGCTGCCCGACAGACCGAAGCTGGCAAACGCTACTATGCAACTAAAGAGAAATACACTGTATAACCCTCAAGCGTGAGGACATTGAAGATGCTTTGAAAATCTTCAAGGATTTATATTTTCGTTGAGAGTGTGTGCATACTGCGTTTGAGCAGTGTGCACACCATTTTAATTACAACTTCTTCCGATGCTTAAATTCGTAGACACCGACATCGTTTTCCAAGAGTTTCCCGACGAGGTTACGTTGGCTATCAACCTTTCCAACTGCCCTTGCCGCTGCCCTGGCTGCCACAGCACCTTTCTTTGGAAAGATGTTGGCAACCCTCTTACAACCGAGGCAATAGAACAGATGCTGGCTGAAAACAGCGAGCGCATTACGTGTATCGGCTTTATGGGTGGCGATTCCGAGCCCGAAGCCATCGACAGCCTTGCTGCCTATATGCGGACACACCACGCCGAACTGAAAGTTGGCTGGTACACAGGGCGCACCACACTGTCGCCCGACATTCAGTTGCCCCACTTCGACTACATCAAAATAGGTCCTTACATTCGCCATTTGGGCGGATTAGACAGCCGCCGCACCAACCAGCGTATGTATCGGATAACGAAGGAAAACAAGATGAACGACATTACAAACTTGTTCTGGAAAAAGTAAAAACCTGCCTTCAGCCACCCACATTGCTACATTGGAAAACGCAGAAAAAGCCAATGCAAAGAGCTGCTTTACAATCAAAAGAAAGCTCACAAAACTGTAAAGATTTATTTAAACAGAAACTCTCACCTAACACGCTCGCTATCAACGCATTGCAAAACCTATTGTTTGGCGTTCTAAAAGCGGCTGTTTTGCACGGTAAAAGCGTAGGTTTTGCGTTGCAAAACAGCCGCTTTCGCAACGCCAAATCGAAATTAGCGTTTTTCTTCGGAATTATTCTTACAAAACAAAAGCGATTTTGTAGGTGTTTCTTCATCGCACAACTTCTATTCGCTCGCCCACTCGATAGATGGCAGAAAGAATAGAACGAGCAAGTTAATGAGGCATTGTTACAAAACGAAAAAAGCGAAACGCCGTATGCAGCGTTTCGCTTTTTTGTTTCGTTTGCGATGAACCGACCGTCCGAAGAAAGAGAAATCGGAATATCGGCATCGCACGTTCGTCGCATCGGACGATTAGTAGTTCTCTGCCTTTACTTCAAAGAAACTCTTTGGGTGAGCGCAAACTGGACATACTTCGGGGGCTTTCTTGCCAACAACGATGTGGCCGCACTGGCGGCATTGCCAAATTACCGAACCGTCTTTAGCGAATACAGCCTCATCTTCGATGTTCTTCAACAGTTTGCGATAACGCTCCTCGTGCTTCTTCTCGATAGCACCAACGCTGCGGAACTTAACTGCTAATTCTGGGAAACCCTCGTCTATGGCGTCCTTAGCCATTGCCTCGTACATATCGGTCCACTCATAGTTCTCGCCGTCAGCAGCGTCCTTCAGATTCTCTTCCGTACTTGGAATGCCTGCATTGTGCAACAACTTGAACCACAACTTAGCGTGCATGCGCTCGTTGATGGCTGTTTCCTCGAAGAGAGCAGCAATCTGCTCGTAGCCGTCCTTGCGAGCCTTGCCTGCATAATAGTCGTACTTCATACGTGCCTGGCTCTCGCCTGCAAACGCAGCCATAAGGTTGGCTTCGGTCTTTGTACCCTTGAGGGCAGCACCGTTAAACTCTTTGAACTTGTCAGCCTTTACGTGGCAAACTGGGCATTCAGCTGGTGCCTCTGTTCCTTCGTGCATATAACCGCACACGGTGCAAATAAATGTCTTCTTCATAATGTTTTTGTTTTTATATTAAATGTATCTTTGTTCGTGGGCAACTGGGACGTTTCTAAATACTTTTATTGCTTTTTAAAAAAGAAACAAACGCAGTTCGTCTTCCTTGTCGCCCTTATTTCATAATCCTTTTACCTTGTTGGAATAAATCCAAAATATCTTATTCGTATTGCAAAAGTACGAAATATATATTGCAACAAGTAACAATTTGCAACTCTTTTTCGCTAAACTGCTATGTTTAGACAGTGGCTAAATAAGATACACCACTTAGGATATGGATAATACAACGACTGAAAGAACATATCAACCAAAGGCTTTACAATCGATAATGACAGGCTGAAAGAACTTGTCGGAGGCTGCTAATGGAAGAAGGAAATATCTCTAAGGGTGGAACCGTCCCCTATGTTTATATGCTTATAAAGGTGTAAATATTTTTCACAAGCATATCTATCGTATAACAATCTTACTATCAACGCATTGCAAAACCTATTGTTTGGCATTCCAAAAGCGTAGGTTTTGCAAGGTAAAAGCGGCTGTTTTGCGTTGCAAAACCTACGCTTTTGCAACGTCAAACCGAAATCATCGTTTTTCGTCAGAATTATTTTTACAAAACAGGGGTGGCTTCCTTGTAAAACCACCTTATATACACTGCGGATATGCGGACGGGGTGTAGAGGTGGAATTTACTCCGTTTCTTATAGTAATGCTGCCTTTTCTTTATAACAATGTTGCTGTTTCGTTGGTGTTAGGAACGTGATGAATTACGCTCCGACTGCGTTTGCTACTCGGCTTCGACAAAGTTACGAAGAAGAGAGGGCGGATTGTTGGGCTTGCAATTCATTGCATTAGAATTGCACACTTAATGTGTTATTTGTGCAATTTTATAGGAAAGTATCAAACAAAAATAGCGAGATTAGGAACTTTTTTAGTATCTTTGTCGGCAAGTAACAAAGATAAGAAGAAAACAATGGAGAAACTAATAGTAAACAACTACGAAGAGTTGGCAAGTTATTTGGGCAAGAAACTCGGCGAAAGCGAATGGTTGGAAGTTAATCAGGAGCGCATCAACCTTTTTGCCGATGCTACTTTAGACCATCAGTGGATACACGTAGATGCGGAGCGTGCGGCAAAAGAAAGTGCTTACAAGACCACGATTGCGCACGGATACCTTACACTTTCGCTGCTGCCATACATGTGGAACCAAACCATTGAAGTGCATAATTTGAAGATGATGGTGAACTACGGTATGGACAAAATGCGCTTCGGACGCCCTGTACTGGTGGATTCGCGCATTCGTTTGGTGTCTTGGTTGGAAAGCATCGAGAACTTGCGAGGCATCTGCAAGGCGGGTATCAAGTTCCAGATAGAGATTGAAGGCGAGCGCAAACCTGCCTTGGAAGGCGTTGCTACCTTCTTGTATTACTTTGAATAATTTCTTTTTCGTTCCTCGAAAAGTGTGTTTTCCTGCTGTGGCAGTGCTCCGATGAGTTCGGACATTGCTGATTAGGCTCTGTGGAAAACTTGACTTTTCGGCTGAACGATAGTCGGTTGCGACAATAAACAAAAAAACTTCGATAAGCCAAGTGTTCGGTTTATCGAAGTTTTTTCGTTGTATCAATATTTTAGTTTTGCAGGTTTGGTAGGGTTGTTCTGACGATAAAATCGGATTTTCCCACCCTTTCAATCTTGCAAATCCGCAGGTTTTACGCCTTTCCCTCTAATATCTGCTGTGCGTGCTGCACTTGTTCGGGTGTGGGTTCGGGTATTCCTTTCAGCGTGTAGGGTATGTTAAGGTTTTCCCATTTGTAGATGCCGAGCGTGTGGTAGGGCAGCACTTCTATCTTCTCTACGTTCGTCAGCGAGGCTATGAACTCGCGCAAACGCAGCAGATACTCGTCCTTGTCGGTTATCGTGGGCACGAGTACGTGTCGAATCCAAATGGGTTTACCGATTTCAGACAGATAGCGTGCGCAGTCGAGAATGTTCTCGTTGCCCCACCCTGTCAGCTTTTTATGCTCGTCGGTGTCGATGTGCTTGATGTCGAAAAGCAGCAGGTCGGTGTATTGCATCAGCTCTTCGAACTTCTCAAAAAACGCTCCTGTACGGCGAAAAGGCTGCGCCGATGTGTCGAGACAGGTGTGAACGCCCTGCGCTTTTGCCTTGCGGAAGAACTCGATGAGGAAGTCCATCTGCAACAACGACTCGCCCCCACTCACCGTTATGCCTCCGTTTGCGCCCCAATAGCTTTTAAAGCGAATGGCTTTCGCCAAGAGTTCGTCGGCTGTCATCAGCTGGTCGGAATGCGTATCCCACGTGTCTGGGTTGTGGCAATACTGGCAACGCATAGTGCAACCTTTCAGGAAGACGATGAAACGAATGCCTGGCCCGTCTACCGAACCGAACGATTCGATGGAGTGAACCCTCGCAAGTTTCTTGCCGTCAGCACGTTCCGTATTCTCTGTATTGTATTCTATTGTGGGTATTTGTTCTGTCATAATGTTCTTTTTTCGTTCCTCAAGAAGTGCGTTTTCGCTCTGTGGAAATATTCAAAAGGGTTTTACATTGCTCCTTTAACTTGTCGGAAACGCTCTTGCAATCAGCTGTTTCGTGCATCGTATCAACCATTCTACACGAAAACGATGCTGTTTCAACGTAAAAAAATAATTGGGCTAAACCTGTCAGCCCAATTATTCTTTCGGTCATATATATTATATATATAATGTGTATCGCTTACATCTTGCCGTGTGCCTGACGTGCAATAACGTCTTCTTGCTGCTCGCGGGTAAGGTCGATGAACTTAACTGCGTAACCGCTGACACGGATAGTGAAGTTTGCATACTCTTCCTTTTCTGGGTGTTCCATAGCGTCGATGAGCTTTTCAACACCGAATACGTTTACGTTCAAGTGGTGTGCGCCACGGCTGAAGTATCCGTCCATTACACCAACGAGAGTGTTTGTGCGTTCCTCGTCGTCCTTGCCCAATGTGCTTGGAGCAATGGTCTGTGTATTTGAAATACCGTCGAGGGCGTATTCGTAAGGAAGTTTTGCAACTGAGTTCAACGAAGCCAACAATCCGTTCTGCTCTGCACCGTAAGATGGGTTAGCACCTGGAGCCAAAGGAGCACCCGAAGGACGACCGTCTGGCATAGCTGGTGTGTACTTGCCATATACCACGTTTGATGTGATGGTCAAGATACTTGTTGTTGGTTCAGAGTTACGATATGTGTGGTGTTTTCTAATCATTGTCATGAAGGTCTTGAGCAACCAAACAGCTACTTCGTCTGCTCTTTCGTCGTCGTTACCGTAGCGTGGGAATTCGCCTTCGGTCTCGAAATCGAGTGGGAAGCCTGTTTCGTCGCGAACAATCTTAACCTTTGCGTACTTGATAGCGCAGATAGAGTCTACCACGTGGCTGAATCCTGCAATACCAGTTGCGAATGTACGGCGTACGTCGGTATCGATAAGAGCAAGTTCTGCTGCCTCGTAGAAGTACTTATCGTGCATGTAATGGATAAGGTTCAAGGTATTTACGTAGATGTCTGCGAGCCATTCCATCATATCCATGAACTTAGGCATGAACTCTTCATAGGTAACTACGTCGCCTTCGATTGGGCGAAGTGCCGGACCGCATTGCTCGCGTGTCTTGTGGTCTACACCACCGCTGATAGCGTAAGTCAAACACTTTGCAAGGTTTGCACGTGCACCGAAGAACTGCATTTCCTTACCTGTCTGTGTTGCAGATACGCAGCAGCAGATTGAGTAATCGTCGCCCCAAACTGGACGCATAACCTCATCGTTCTCGTATTGGATAGAGCTTGTCTTAACAGAAATCTTCGCAGCGTACTTCTTGAAACCTTCTGGAAGAGCTGGAGAGTAGAGTACTGTGAGGTTTGGCTCTGGAGAAGGACCCATGTTTTCCAATGTATGGAGGAAACGGAAGTCGTTCTTTGTAACCATGTGGCGGCCGTCCATACCAAGACCAGCTACTTCGAGAGTTGCCCAAACAGGGTCGCCAGAGAAGAGTTGGTTGTAA
>OLNQ01000443.1_pt1 | contig 46139 bp, 41 predicted proteins | sample 1672821 | NCBI WGS metagenome assembly OLNQ01 (sample SAMEA3136727, study PRJEB25190) | human gut metagenome | biome: human gut; feature: human-associated habitat; material: faeces | place: Austria | collected 2013 | reverse complement strand
CCTCCGCCTGCCGGGAGTGACCGATCACTTCTTTGAGAAAATCGTCCTCGTAAAGGCCGGCATACTTCGTCAGACGACGGATTTCGCCGAGAACGACCTGCTCCAGAAAGTCCACTCTGACATAGTGCGTGGAGCCGCAGGTGCCGCGATTGCCCTTGTAGTTGGAGCAGTTGAAATACTTGATCTCCGGGTTTCCCTGATTGAAATGAAAATGAAGGTTGCTCCCGCAGTCGGCGCAGACCAGAAGCCCGGAAAACATGCTCCTTTCCCCGTCCTTCGCTTGACGCTTTCTCATCTTGCCGCGCTTTTGCTGCACCTGTTCAAAGACGGCACGCTCAATGATCGGCTCATGCACATCCTTGAAAATCGCCCAGTTCTCACGGTCATTCTCCAGTCGCTTCTTGTTCTTGTATGACTTGGAATAGGTCTTGAAGTTGAGAATGTCCCCGCAATACTCCTGCACGGAAAGCATCTTTATGACGCTGGAGCTGTTCCAATGGGTGGGCGGCAGATCCTTGACCTTGCCGGGGCGATTGATTCCCTTGGAGTGCCAGTAGGCACGTGGAGTCAGGACGCCGTCCTCTTCAAGCTTTGCGGCAATCTGCTCCGTTCCGATCCCTTCCAGCGTCATGCGGTAAATTCGCCGCACGACCTGCGCCGCTTCCTCGTCCACGATCCAGCGTTTGGGGTTCTCAGGGTCTTTGATGTACCCGTAAGGAGGCTGCCCCATGGGTTCGCCGGCATTGCCCTTGATCTTGTTGCTGATATTCGACCCCCAGCGCACGCAGCAGGCCGAGCCGCACCACGCCGTTTCCGGCGGCAATGCGGTGCAGATAGTCCACGCTGCCGTCGAGGATCTCCAGCGACTGGCGCACCTGCTTGAGAAACCCCTCGCCGAACTGCGTCAGCTCCACGTTGCGCCCGTTCTTTTCAAACAGCGGCACACCGAACTCCTGCTCCAGCTGCACGATGGCGTGGCTCAGGCTCGGCTGCGATATTCTGACCGCGGCCGATAGCAAGGAGCTCTTTCCCTAAAACAAAGCATACGTAGCACAAGGCTGCCAAGTGCCCTCGCAGAGCTTCTTTGGCGCGCTGCAATGTGCCGCTCAGGCTGCTGAACAGCACATTTTTATTTTCTGTGCGTTCTGTTAAGGGCTTGACATTCCCTGCTTTTCGCGGTACACTGTTCCTGTCAGTGTAACTGACAGGAACAGAGGAGGCGAACGCACTTGCCGCACGAGGAGCAGAGAGAAAAGAATATCCGGCTGGTCACGGAGGTCGCGCTGGACTGTTTTCTGGCCAACGGGATCGAAAAGACCAAGGTCGCGGACATCGCGCTGCGCTCCGGGCTCACCGAGCGGTCGATCTTTCGCTACTTTGAGACCAAGGCCGATCTGGTCCTGGCCGCGTCCCTGCTCTACTGGAAGCGCATCCTCGAGCGCATCGACCGGATGTCCCACACCGTGGCCGACGGCGGCACGACCGGCCTGCAGGACGCGGAAAACGTCCTCGTCTGCTATTCTCAGCTCTACCGCCTCGACCCGAACGGCATGCGCTTCACGCTCGACGCGGAGTTGACGCTGCATGCCGCGGGCAGACTCCACGAGATCAAAAACCAGCCGCCCGAGCCGTTTGAGACCTCCGGCGGCCCGATGGCCAAGGCGATCCGCAAGGGACTTGCCGACGGCTCGATCAGCCCGGAGGTCGACGTGCGGGAGATCTACTACAACTCCTACGACGCAATCCTCGGCATCATGCAGCGCCTGTCTATCGGCGGCTCGCCGAGCGCGAGCGCGCTTGATTACGACAGCCGGATGCGCCACCTGAGCCAGATGTTCGTGCGCGCACTCAGTGGCAAATAACCACATACACAGCAGATCCCGAGCGATCGGGATTTGTGTATACCCGCTTATGTCAGTTTGGCTGACACGAGCAGAGAAGGAAGACAGATATCAAAAGAAAGAAGGGCCGCAATGAAGGAACTGAAGCATTTGATGTACTTTGAGCGCCTGCTGGACGACGCGCACAACGAACTTGTCCGCCAGGCCGAGGCAGAAGGAGATCTGGCGATCGGCTATACCTGCTTTCACGCACCAGAGGTACTGCTGAATCTGGGCAGTTGCTTCTCGGTGCGTCTGCGCGCGCCGCACACCACCTCCATGGAGCTGGCCACCTACTACATGGCCAACAACAGCTGCGAGTTTTCCCGCGCGATCCTCGAGCGCGCGCTCGAGGGCAACTACGGCTTCCTGCACGCCATGGCGGGCGTCGACGTGTGCGAGGCCAACAACCGCGCCATCGAGAACATGGAGATCATGCACACGCAGGGGGCGGACAAGGACAAATTCTTCTACTGCAACCTCGACATCCCGTATTCCGACGATGAGGACTGCGTCGAGCACATCTGCGAGCAGGTCTCGCGCAAGATCCTCAAGCCGATGCGCGAAAACTACGGCGTCGACACCTCGGATGCTGCCATCCGCACCGCGGTCAGCGAGCACAACGAGGTCTGCCGCATCCTCACCGAGATCGGCGAGACGCGCAAGCTCGACAACCCGCCCATCACGGGCTATGAATACGCCGTGCTCGTGCTCGTGAGCTACGTCTGCCCGAAGCGACTGATCCTGCCGCTGCTGCGCGAGACGCTCGCCGAGATCAGGACGCGTGAGGCCGATGCGCAGAAAAACTACCGTGTGCGCGTCGCCGTCGTCGGCTCTGAGATCGACGACCCGGACCTGATCCGGCTCATCGAGAGCTGCGGCGCGCTGGTGGTCGCTGACCGTTACTGCTACGGCAGCTTCCCCGGCCGTCAGGAGATCGTGCTTACGGACGGCGAGGATGCCCTCACGCAGGTGTGCCGCTGGTACCTGCAGCACACCGAGTGCCCGCGCCAGAGTGCGCTGCACCGCGTCCAGTACCGCAATGACCACGTTGCCCAGCTCGTGCACGATTTCAAGGCCGACGGCGCGATCTACGAGCAGATGAAGTTCTGCACCTACTGGTCGTATGAGCGTGTGATCGCAAACCAAATCATGCCGCGCGATTACGGCATCCACATCCTCTCCATCGACCGCCCCTACATCGCGGGGCAGAGCGGCCAGCTGCGCACGCGCGTGCAGGCCTTTGTGGAGAGTCTGGAAATGAAGCAGCTGCGCTCAGCGCAAAAGGAGGACAACTGACATGGCCTACAACCCCAAAACCGGAAAGGGCCTCGGCCGCTTCTATTCCGCCGAGCACCGCGCCTTCCGCGCCCGCGAATGGCGCGGCTTCCGAGACACCTTTTATGATTTCTTCCGCTGGCTGTATCTCTACGGCTTCATGGCCGCAAAGCTTGGCTGCCACCCGATCCTGATGGTCAAGGCCATGCTGCGCTACCGCTGGATGGTGTCCTATCTCACCGCAGCGCACATGGTCGACCGCCACACCATGGGGCTGCGCGGCAAGGAGCTGCGCTATGCACACAACCAGTTTTTCTCCGTGCTGCATAACTCCGTCCTCGGCGTGCGTGACATCATCATACGCGACAAGAACCTGCGCCCCAACAGCAAGCACGCGGCAAAGCTGCGCGAGAACACCGTCATGTTCGATGAGATGACCCCGCACCTGATCATGATGGGGTTCCCCACCGTGAAGTGGATCGACATCGCCATGTTCGCCATCGGTCTGCCGTCGGAGGTCGACCAGAACGCCAGCATGTTCTACATCGACGCCATGGAGCACCTCGGTCTGCCGGCGGACGTTTGCCCCGAACCCGCCGCCGAGAGCGGCTGCGCCGTGGTGGACGACTATCCGCGCGTCGGCAAGTGCTACTTCACCGGCACGATGCCGTGCGACGGCGCGATCTCGCAGACAAACATCCTCACGCGGCACTTCAAGGAGCTTCCCTCGTTCCAAATCACGCCGCCGCAGCGTGTCAACGAACCGGAGGTACAGACCTATGCGGTCAAGAACCTGAAAAAGGGCATCGAATTTCTCGAGCAGCAGTTCGGCGTCAAATGGGACTGGGACGCCTTCTGGAAAAACGCCGAAATGTACAACGAGAGCTCGCGCTGTATGATCGAGAAGTGGGACGTCAACTGCACCGAGCACCCACAGGTCTGCGGTGCGGCGCTGGCACTGCAGCGCGAATATGAGTTCATGGCGGCAGCCTGCATGGACAAGTTCATGCACAAGACGGACCTGCGCGTCACGAAGATGATGCTCAAGGGCTACGAGCAGGACAAGGCGGCCAACGCGCCCCAGCCGAAATACCGCTGCCTCGTCTGGGCATGCCCCGCGCACTATTACACCAACTTTACCTACTGGACGCAGCACTGCTGGGGTGTCACCTGCGTCAACGACATGGAGGCCATGCTCAGCTACCAGCCCATCACCATCGGCGACAAGGAGCAGGCGCTGGCCGATCTCGTGCGCTGCTATGAGAAGATGATGATGCGCTCGCACACCAACGGCGGCTATGTCAACCTGCTCGACGAGTGCTGGAAGATGTGCGAGAAGTTCCACACGAACATCGTCATCATGTACGACCACGTATCGTGCAAGAACGTCGGCGGTCTGCACGGCCTGTTTGAGGATCAGGCGCGCGAGCGCGGCATCCATCTCATCTGGATCCCGCACGATGTCATGGATCCGCGCACGGTCTCGCGCCGCGAGATGCGCGAGGCATTCAGCCAGTATATGGTCACGGTGCTCAACGAGAAGCCGCTTGACCCCACTCTATTGGATTACGAAGACGCACTCAGCTGGTAAGGAGGAACGAATATGGCCTGGTATTGGATCGTGCTCATCGTGCTCGCCGCACTCTTTGGTCTGCTGTTTCTGGCATACATGACCAACGCGGACATGAAGCTCATCGAAAAGATCTACAACGCGCTCATCGCATACCACGACGACAAGGACGTCGAGGAGCAGATCTGACGCGCGCATCGGGGGGGGGACACCCCCAAAGCAACAACAAGTCGGGGCGGCCAATGACCGCCCCGACTTTTGCGTCTGCGCATTCTCCCGCAAAATTCGGATACAGAGCAGCATTCCGGCCGGCTTCCCTGTTGACATTGTGTTCACATCTTGTTACACTGTCTCTTGCGCCTTTTCACGCAAAACGAACAGAAAAAAGGAAGAAAAAAGAATGAAACTTGTCAAAGCGTACAACAGCGTCAGCCTTGTGCTGCGCATTGTCATCGGCATGGTCATCGGCGCGGCGCTCGCCCTGCTGATTCCCAACGCCGCCGTGACCGCGCCCGGCATCGGCATCCTTGGCACCCTGTTTGTCGGTGCCCTGAAGGCCATCGCCCCGCTGCTGGTCTTTGTCCTCATCATCAGCGCCCTTGCCCAGTCCAAGGAGAAGCTGGGCAAGCAGTTCGGCACCGTCATCGTGCTGTACCTTGTCTCCACGTTCCTGGCGGCCGTCATCGCCGTCATCGCGAGCTACCTGTTCCCCGTGACCATCACGCTGACCGAGGCCGTCTCCGACAGCGCGCCCGAGAGCTTTGCCGCCATCTTCACCGGCCTGCTCAACAACATTGTCTCCAACCCCATCGGCTCAATCGTCTCGGCCAACTATCTCGGCGTTCTGTTCTGGGCTATCGTGCTCGGCTTCGCGTTCAAGGGCGCGTCCGACACAACCAAGAAGTTCCTCGCCGACGCCTCCGAGGCCGTCACCAAGGCGGTGCGCTTCGTCATCAACCTCGCCCCGTTCGGCATCCTGGGTCTCGTGTTCTCCGCCGTGTCCACCAGCGGCCTTGCCATCTTTACCGAGTACGGCAAGCTCCTGCTCATCCTCGTCGGCTGCATGCTCTTTGCCGCCCTCGTCGTCAACCCCATCATGACGTTCATCGTCATCCGCAAAAACCCCTATCCGCTGGTGTTCAAGTGCCTGAAGGAGAGCGGCGTCACTGCATTCTTCACCCGCTCCTCCGCCGCGAACATCCCCGTAAACATGTCCCTGTGCGAGAGCCTCGGCCTGGATAAGGAGTTCTACTCCGTGTCCATCCCCCTCGGCGCGACCATCAACATGGCAGGCGCGGCCGTCACGATCACCGTCATGACGCTCGCCGCGGTTCACACGCTCGGCATCACCGTGCAGCTGCCCGTCGCTATCATCCTGTCCGTCATGGCCGCGCTCGGCGCGTGCGGCGCGTCCGGCGTTGCGGGCGGCTCGCTGCTGCTCATCCCCATGGCCTGCTCCCTGTTCGGTATCTCCAATGACGTCGCCATGCAGGTCGTCGGCGTCGGCTTCATCATCGGCGTCATTCAGGACTCCGTTGAGACCGCCATCAACTCCTCGTCCGATGCGCTGTTCACCGCCGTCGCGGAGTTCAAGCAGTGGCGCAAGGCCGGCAAAGAGATCAAGTACTGAGCCCACCTTCGCAGAAAGTCAAAGCCCGACCGGATTCCCGGCCGGGCTTTTTGCGGCTCCGCCGCGCTTGCATTTTGCGCAGCGGGTCTTTATACTGGAGAAAATACCCCGCTGAAAGGAGGCCGCGCCATGCGCACCGTGCTCACCATCCTGCTCATCGCCGTCATCGGGGGCATCTGCGCGCTCGAAGCCGTTTTTATCCGGCAGGGGCGGCGGATGCCGAAGCGCAGCTGCGTCCGCCTGAGCGTGGCGTACCCGATCGTCGGCGTAGTCTTTGGGGCCATGTTCCTGTATTTAATGAACATGGCCGTCCACGAGCAGGACTCCAACCCGTGGGTCGCCATGGGCTTTCTCGTGTTCGTGCTGATGGGCGTCAGCCTGATCCTGGCGTGGATCAACTACCGCATCTGGCATGACAGCAGCGGCTTCATCATACGCAATGTGCTCGGTGTCCGGCGCGACTACACTTATTCCGACATCACCGGCCTGCGGGAATACCCAAAAGAAGCGCGGCTCTATTTCGGCAAACGCCATATTACGCTGGACACGACGGATGCGCCGCAGAAAATGTTTCTGGAGCGGGTCAAGCTGCACTACGCCGCCATCCACGACGGGCAGAGCGTTCCCTACGTCCCGCCGCGCATCGACCCGTTCCGCGTCCACATCATCAATCCCGAGAGCTGGGTGATCTACTTCGCCGCCATTTTCGTCTTTGTCATCGGCATATGCGTCTATGTCTACATCGCGTTTCGCCCGGTATCGAGCGATGCGCTGGCTTACCGCGACGTTGTGTTTGACTATTACGAGCTGCGCGGAGACAAGCTCCTCCTGTATCCGGAGGGCGAGGAAAAACGCTACCAGATCCCGAACTACCAGAACGAGCTGACGGATGTGCATGCGTTTTTCGACGCCTTTGATGCGGGCGAGACCCTGCACATCGGGTATCGCGAATATACCACGACCACTTGGGGCAAGGGCCAGAGTTTTCACTACTGGCACATCTGCTCCATGACCGGGGCCGACGGCACGGTCTATCTCCCGTTTGACAAAGGTCTTGCCGCGCAGCGCGCCGAACGGCGCATCCAGCTGTGGTTCAACGGTGGTCTCGGTGCTGTCATACTGCTGCTTTGCGTACTGACGCTCATCGTCGGCCGATACCCGGAAAAATTTCCGCCGAAGCTCGTCCGCTTCCTCTTTCGTGACACACTGCGGACCTGAACCCATGCGCGCCGCCCTTCGTCAAATCCACAAGAAACCCTGCCGGATTTTTGAACAAATCCGGCAACTTTCTTGACTTTCCTGCTGCAATACTTTAAAATGAAGCCGCTGTGCACGGGCAAAGCGCAGCCAAAACGAGAATCAGACCCGGCATCTGCGCGGCACGCGCCGCACAGATGTTTTTCACGTCTGGATGGGAGAACGCATGAAAACAAAAAACACGAAAAGCTTCGCCAGCCGCTGGGGCTTTATCCTGGCATCCGTCGGCTCGGCCGTCGGCATGGCCAACGTCTGGGGCTTCCCGAACAAGCTGGGCAGCAACGGCGGCGGAGCCTTCCTGCTGATCTACCTGCTGTTTGTGGTCATCTTCAGCACCGTCGGTCTGCCGACAGAGTTTGCCATGGGCCGCCGCGCCGGCACTGGCACGCTCGGCGCCTATGAGGGCGCATGGGCCACGCGCGGCAAGACCGCCGGAAAAGTCGGCGGCCTGCTCGGCTGGCTGCCGCTGGCCGGGTCGCTGTGCATCGCTATCGGCTACGCCGTCATCGTGACGTACATCCTCAAGGCGCTCGTCGACTCCCTGCTCGGCACGCTCATGACGGGCGATGCCGCCGTGTGGTTCGCGTCGTTTTCCACGCAGCCGTACTCCGTTATCCCCTATCACGTTATCGTCGTGGCCGGCACGCTGCTGACGCTCTTTTTCGGTGCGCACAGCATCGAAAAGTCCAACAAGGTCATGATGCCGCTGTTTTTCCTCATCTTTCTGGTGCTGGCCGTGCGCGTGGCGCTGCTGCCCGGCTCGGCCGAGGGCTACAAGTTCATGTTCACCCCGCGCTGGGAGGCGCTCAAGGATCCGATGATCTGGATCTGGGCCATGGGGCAGGCGTTTTTCTCCCTGTCTGTCACCGGCAGCGGCATGATCGTCTACGGCGCGTACCTGTCCAAGGACGAGGACGTCGTGGGCGTGGCGCAGCACACGGCCGTTTTTGACACCATCGCCGCCGTCGTCGCCGCGCTCGTCATCATCCCCGCCTGCTTTTCCTACGGGCTGGACGTCGGCGCGGGCCCGAGCCTGCTGTTCGTGACGCTGCCGACCATCCTGCAGGACATCCCGCTCGGCCGGCTCTTCGCCGTCATTTTGTACGTCGCCATGATCTTCGCCGGCGTCAGCTCGCTGCAGAATATGTTTGAGGCCGTCGCCGAGTCGCTCCTGCACAAGTTCCCGAAGCTCAGCCGCGCGGCCGTGCTCGGCATCCTGTGCGTGCTGTGCCTCGGTTTTGGCCTGCTCATGGAGCCCATCTCCAAGTGGGGCCCGTGGATGGACCTCGTATCGATCTACATCATCCCCATCGGCGCAACGCTCGGCGCCGTGTCGTGGTTCTACGTCATGAAAAAGGACGACCTGCTCGCCGCCGTCAACACCGGCAGCCGCCGCCAGCGCGGCGCGCTCTGGTATGGCGTCGGCCGCTATGTCTACGTGCCGCTGGCCGTGATCTTGTGCTGCGTGGCGCTGTTCATGAACGTGGCGTTCTGAGCGCACTGTTTCGAACAAAGCCCCGGGCAGGAGCGCGATGCGTTCCCGCCCGGGGCCTTTTGCTGCCCGGAAAGCTGTATGCGTCTCAGGTCGCCAGCCAGACCAGCAAGCAGATTTTCAACACGCATATTGGAAGCCACTCCAAAATATTGTATATCCTGCACAACGATCATTAACACTTCTTTCGCAATGTGATGAAAAATCACCGCGCGGTTGGCGAGCCCCATATATTGGAGTTAAAATAATAACATAACAGCCGGCATGGAAAGGATGAAAACAGAATAACGTGTAACCAGAATGGGGGAATGCAGCAATGAGAGACCTGAAGCACCTGACCTACTTCGAGGACCTCCTGCAGGAGGCCAACAACGCACTTGTTGTCCAAGCCCAGGCAGAAGGCAAAAAATGCGTCGCCTTTGTCTGCGAGAACACACCCGAACCCTTGATGAATCTGGACAACACCTTCGGCGTGCGCCTGCACGCCCCGAACACCGGGTCGATGGACATCGCGACCTATTACATGACGAGCCTCCTGTGCGAGACCAGCCGCTCCCTGCTCGAGCGCGCGGTCGAGGGCGGCTTCAACTTTGCCGACTGCGTCATCGCGCCCGACGGCTGCACGATGATCAACCGCTGCGTTGAGAACATGGAGCTGCTCAAGACCATGGGTGCCGGCAAGGATCGCTTCTTCTATGAGTACATGGAGATCCCGCTCAAGGCCGATGACAACGGTGTAGACCTGCTTGTGCTCCAGTGCAGAAACCACATCCTCAGGCCCCTGCATGACGCCTTCGGCACGGACGTGTCCGACGCCGCCATCCGCAGGGCGGTGGCCGAGCACAACCGCGTGTGTGCGCTCATCCGCGCGCTCGGCGACTTCCGCAAGGAGGCCCGGCCGCGCATCACGGGTTACGAATTCCACGTGCTGACGCTCGCGACCTACGTCGCGCCGAAATACCTGCTGATCGACAAGCTGGCCGAGACGCTTGAGGAAGTGCGCCATCGCGAGCCGGAAGAGAAGGCGTACCGCGCGCGCATCGCGCTCGTCGGCTCCGAGGTGGATGACAGCGAATTTATCAAGCTCATTGAAGACACCGGCGCCTATGTCTGCGCCGACCGGTTCTGCTTCGGCTCGCTGCCGGGGCGCGACCCGATCGTGCTCACGGACGACGAGGACGCGCTCACGCAGGTCTGCCGCCAGTATGTCTACCGCGGCCAGTGCCCGCGCACGATGAACATGGAAAAGGTCTACGGCCGCAAGCAGTACGTGGCCGACATCGCCAGAGAATACCACGCCGACGGCATCCTCTACGAGCAGATCAAGTTCTGCGACCCGTGGGCGTATGAACGCACGCTCGGCTCGGTGATGCTGCGCGCCGACTACGGCTTCCCGGTGCTGTCCGTGGACCGGCCGTACAACATCCGCTCCTCGATCGGCCAGATGCGCACGCGCGTGCAGGCCTTCATCGAGAGCATGGAGATCAAAAAAATACAGGGAGGTGTCCGGTAATGGCGGCGATCCAGGGCAGAAAGCGCATCGGCGACAAGCAGCTCGGCGTGCTCTTTGACGGCGGTAAGGTCCGCCGGCGGCGCGAATGGCGCGGCGTGAAGGACACCCTCTACGATTACGGCCGCTGGCTGTACATTCTCTCCATCCTTGCAAAATTCATCGTCAAGCCGCGCAATATCAAGGCCATGTTCCGCTACCGCTGGATGGCCAACTATCTCGCCGTGCCGCACATGGTCGATAAGTTCACGATGGGCCTGCGCGACGAGGCGCTGCGCATCGTCCATACGGCCATGGACTTCGTGGTCTACGACGTGGCCAACACCATGGACGACGTCTTCCGCGGCGACCGCCGCACCGGCAACGACGTGGAATTCTCCAACAAATGCGTCCTCACGGACGAAAACGAGATGACTGCGTTCATGATGGGCTTCCCGAATGTGAAGGCCATCCTGCGCGAGGTGCCGACCATGTTCGTGGCAAACCTCCTGACGCAAAACTCCACCACGCACTATCTCGACGTGGCGCAGCAGTTCGGCATTGCGGGCGATGTGTGCCCCATGCCGGAGGCCGAGGCCGGCATCTCCATCGACGACGACTTCGCCGTGCTCGGCGTCTGCGCCGTGCAGTGCAACACGACGTGCGACGGCTCGCTCATGGGCAACGGCCTCATCGCCAAGCGGCTCGAGCGCGAATACGGCATCCCGACGTTCCAGCTCGTCGCGCCCATGCGCCATCAGGAGGACGACGTGCAGGCCTACGCCGCGCAGGACATCAAAAACGCCATCGCCTTCGTTGAGGAGCACACGGGCCAGCACTGGGACTGGTCGCACTATTTTGAATGCGCCAAGCGCGTCAATGACACCACGCGCAACCGCCTCGCCTGGCTGGAGATGAACAGCACACCGTTCCCGCAGTTTGTCGGCGCGCCGTTCTCGCTCTATAACGACACGAACTACATGGGAAACTGCGGCCGGTCGGAAAAATTCCCACCCATCGACCGCAAGATCATGCGCTATGCCGAGCGCGGCAGCCGCGCACGGCGCATGATGGCCAAAGAATACCGCCACCGCGCCATCGTCTGGGGCGTGCAGCCGCAATACTGCATCGACATGCTCAACTGGATGGTGCACTGCTGGGGCATCGTGCCGCTGACGGATATGCTCTCGCTGGTCAACACGCGCATGATCGCTGACACTGACACGCCCGAAAACCGCGAGCAGGCGTTCTACGACATGGCGTGGCTGAACGAAAACATGATCATGCGCAACCGCACGCACGGCGGCTACAAGGTGCTCGTCGACGAGCTGTGGGAATTTTGCGAGACGATGCACGCCGACATGGTCATCATGTGGGAGCACATGTCCTGCAAGGCGCTCACCGGCATGCACGGCCAGTTCGAGGAGCAGGCCCGTGCGCGCGGCATCCACCTCGTCTGGGTCTGCCACGACCTGTGCGACCCGCGCGTCTACACGCGCCAGGCCATCCGCGACCAGCTCAACGCCTATATGCGCACCGTCATGCGTGAGGAGCCGCTCGACCCGTCGATCGAGGTCCTGCCGGACGAAAACGCGTGGTGAGAAAGGAAGGGGAACGATGCAAATACCGAAATTCGCGTGGAAGCTGCTCGGCGTGGGCGCAGGGGCGTTCGCCGTGACGTTTACGATCTACTTTTTCAATCTCGACATGAAGCTGCTGTCGGCCTTCGAGCCCATTTTGCTGCGGCACTATGACCGCATCCCGCGCAACCAGCACCTGTGAGCGCAAAAACAGCTGCGAAGCCTTGGCTTCGCAGCTGTTTTGCTTTTTGCTGTGCGCTCACCGCAGTTCGCGCACCATGTCGCGCGTGATGTCGCCGAGGCTGCGCGCGCCGCACATGTACATCGCGTCCGTCAGCTCCGCGCGCAGCTTCTCCACGTAGGTGACGATGCCCTCCGTGCCGCCGCCGTAGTAGCTGATGAGAAACGGGCGGCAGATCATCACCGCGTCCGCGCCGAGTGCGAGCGCGCGGAAAATGTCCGTGCCCGAGCGGATGCCGCCGTCGACGAGGATCTTCACGCGGTCCCCCACCGCGTCCGCGATCTCGGGCAGGACGTCCGCCGTCGCGGCGCTGCCGGGCAGCACGCGCCCGCCGTGATTCGAGACGACGATGGCCGCCGCGCCGGCCTCCACGGCCTTTTCCGCGCCGCGCACCGTCATGATGCCCTTGAGGATCATGGGCATCTGCGCATAATCGCACAGCTCGCGCAGCTCCGCGACCGTCTTGCTGCCCGCGTCGGGGCTGGCCGCCTTCAGGTGCGGCAGACCGGCCGAGTCGATGACCACGCTCACGGCAAACGGCTGCGCCGCGTTGGCGAGGTCGAGATTTGCCTTGATGGTGTCCATCGACAGCGGATTGATGACCGGCAGGCCGATGCCGCCGTACTGCTGCGAGAGCGCGCACCCGTGCGGAAACACGCGCGCATCCAGCCCGTCGCCAAAGCTCGCGGCGATGCCGGTCTGCGCCGCCGCAGCGATGCAGCAGGCGTTGTAGTCGCGGATGTCGTCCTCGGGGTTGAACTGCGCGCGCAGTGAGCCGATGGGCGCCGCGATCACGGGCAGGGAAAACGTCCGGCCGAGCAGCTCCAGCGACGTGTCCACCGGTGTGTTCGGGGCAATGGTATCCATGTTCAGGCACCAGCGCCGCCACGCGCGCCAGTTGTCGTTTGCGCCGTTGCCGGGCGCTTTCGAGCCGGGGCCGGGCATCGTGTTGCCGCAGCCGAGACCGTTGCACTCCGGGCAGACCTTGCAGCGCGGGGCCATGCGCACACGCGCCCGCTGCAATACTTCGTTGTAGTCCATGTGGGTTCCTCCGTTTCCGTTTTTGCTTCTCCCGCCCATCTTAACAGGAAACGCGCCCATGCGCCAGAAAAAGTTTCGCCCGGGGCTTGACAAGGCGGAAAAAATCTGTATGATAGAAATCAAGAATCATTCTTATTTTCTATCAGGAGGTTTTCCCATGAACGCAGCTGTCGCCCAGCTCATCAACGAGCAGATCAATAAGGAGTTTTACTCGGCCTATCTCTATCTGGACTTTGCCAACTACTACGCGGCCGCCGGTCTCGACGGCTTTGAAAACTGGTACCGGGTGCAGGCGCAGGAGGAGCGTGACCACGCGCTGCTGTTTTTCCAGTACCTGCTCAACAACGGCGTCGCCGTCAGCTTCGGCGCCATCGACGCGCCGGACTGGACGCACGGCGATCACATGACCCCGCTGAAAAAGGCGCTCGAGCATGAGCAGTATGTCACCTCGCTCATCAACGGCATCTATGCCGCCGCGTATGACGACCGCGATTTTCGCACCATGCAGCTGCTCGACTGGTTCGTCAAGGAGCAGGGCGAGGAGGAGAAGAACGCCTCCGACCTCATCACGAAAATGGAGCTCTTCGGCACGGATGCCAAGGGCCTGTACATGCTCAACAGCGAGCTCAAGGCGCGCGTGTACGCAGCGCCCTCGCTCGTGCTGTAACCGAAACGCACAGCAAAAAACCGCATCTGTTCGTTAGGAACAGATGCGGTTTTCCCGTTCTCACAGCGCGGCGAAGATGCGCGTGCCGCGCTGTTTCACCCAGCGCAGCAGCAGCGCACAGACGACCGCCGTGATGGCGGCAGCGAGCGCGAGATACGCCGCCGCGCTCAAATATCTGCCGCACAGAAAGTACAGCCCGCCGAGCGCAATGGCATAAAACCAGTTGGCAAAGAGCGCGAGCATCACGCAGCCGCCCTGCTTGATGGGCGTGATTTCGTTGGTCCATGTCAGGTTCGGCAGCCTGAGCCCGAGCGCGAGCGCCGCCAGCGCGCTCAGCAGCGTGTACAGCAGCGCCACGACGACGGCCAGCGCCATTTCCGCCGCACCGCCCGGCAGCGTGATCACCGCGCACAGCGCGCAAAACAGCATCGGCACGCCGGTCAGCAGCAGCTGCGTGTCAAGCTTTGCGCGCAGCACCTGCCACGGCGTGACCGGCAGCGACTGCGCCAGCCACAGCTGCTTGCCCTCGAGCGACACCGACGGCGCCGCCATGTCGTTCATCGACGCGAGCAGGCACAGCGCCGCGCTCAGCAGCACCGGCACGATATCCGCCCCCGCGCCGAACACCCCGTCGAGCAGCTGCGCGAGTGCGCGTCCCTTGATCAGCAGCGCGATGCCCGCCGCCGTCAGCATCAGGATGCCGAGCCCGCAGTTGAGCATATAGTTCGGGCTCGCGGCGAAGCGGCGCAGCTCCTTGCCGAGCAGCGCCCGCTGCGTGCTCTGCGCGCGCACGGCCTTGTGCTCGAAGCGCACCTTCTTCACGCTGCCGGTCGCCGTGGCGATCTTCAGGAAGCTGCGCGCGATGCCCCACATCGTCAGCGCGAGGAGCAGCGCCTGCGTGACTGTCACGATCAACATCGCCAGCCAGTCGCCCGCGCCGACGCAGCCGAACAGGTACAGCAGGTAGGCAGAGCCGCGGATCTTCATGCCGTACACGGCGGCGTTTTCCACCAGCAGCGTGATGAGCGCCTGCGCCTTGTAGTACACGAAGTAATACGTCGCCAGAAACAGCAGCGACAAAATCACGGTGATGAAGCTCTTGTTTTTCAGCTTCAGGCTAATGCGCGCGACCACCCAGCCGAGCAGGCACGAGAGCACCATCACGATCACGGACACGAGCAGCACCATCAGCACACCGCCGACGACCGTCCCCGCCGTGACCGGCGCCGTGATCCAGTAGACGATCACACCCGGCACGATGACGACCGCGGCGTACATCAAGCCCAGCAGATACACGCCCAGCAGGCGCGAGGCCATCACGCAGCGCACCGGGATCGGCATCGACAGCAGCAGGTCGTTGTCTTTGGACAGGTACAGGCTCGAATACGTGCTGAACACACTGCCGAACGTGCCGAGCAGCACCGCGATCAGCCCAATGAGCAGGTAATACAGCCAGTCCATGCCGGCCTCGACCAAGGGGCCGCACAGGCCCACGGCCATGAGCGCGAACATCCCGCCGAGGAGCCCCACCATCAGCAGTGCATACAGCGCGATGTAGGCGATCGTCGCGCCCTTGGAGCGCATTTTGTTCTTTTTCGGGTCGTAGAAATAGTTGCGGAAGATCTCCGCCATCTGTTTTTTCAGCAGCGTTTTCAGCATGATGCATCCTCCAGCTCCAGGAACACATCCTCGAGACTGTCGTCGCCCTTGACCTCCTCCATCGTGCCGGAGCGGATAAGCCGCCCGCCCTTGATGATGGCCACCTTGTCGCAGAGCTTCTCGGCGACCTCGAGCACGTGTGTCGAGAAGAAGATCGCGCCGCCGGCGTCGCACAGCTCGCGCATCATGCCCTTGAGCAGGTGCGCCGCCTTCGGGTCGAGGCCGACGAACGGCTCATCCATGATGACGAGCTTCGGGTCGTGGATCCACGCCGCGATGATGGCGAGCTTCTGCTTCATGCCGTGCGAGTACGCGCTGATGGGCTACCGAGATCGCCCGTGAGCTCAAACGCGTCGGCATACGGCTCGATGCGCGCCCAGCGCTCCGCGGCCGGGATGCCGAAGATGTCGGCAATGAAGTTCAGGTACTGGATGCCGCTCATGAAATCGTACAGATCCGGATTGTCCGGGATGTAGGCAAGCAGCTGCTTGCAGGCCAGCGGCTCTGTTTTGATCGAGTGACCGCCGATCGTGATCTCGCCCGCGTCAAACTGCAGGATACCGACGGCCGCCTTGAGCGTCGTCGTCTTGCCGGCGCCGTTGTGGCCGATAAAGCCGTAGATCTCGCCCGGCGCGATGTGCAGGCTCAGATCATCGACGGCCTTTTTCTCACCATAAGTCTTGGTAAAATGCTGAATATTGAGCATGGTGTCTCCTCCCAATCACTGCACCGGCACACGCCGGCGCTGCTTTCCCATTTTCTCGTGCATTATACCCCCGCGCAATGTGCAGCAGCAACCGATTTCTCACTTTTTAAGAAATGTGTAAGATTTGCTGGGCGCATCCGTGCGCTGTCCGTGCGCGAATGTTTTTCCCGCGCGGACAATCATGCGAAAAAGTTTCTTCGACGCGGACATTTTGCCGCACGGCGCTTGTATTTCCCTTTTCGCCGCGGTATAGTAAGAGCAGAAAGACCCAGACAGAAATTTTATGGGGGTGTTTGCTGTGGAGATCCCACTGCAGGAATTTGAACGTGCGGCACAGCGGCTCAAGGGCGTGCTGCATCACACGGAGCTCGACCTGTCGGCCACGTTCTCGGCCATGACGGGCGGCAACATTTATCTCAAGTACGAAAACAGCCAGAAGACCGGTTCGTTCAAGATCCGCGGCGCGAGCAACAAGATCGCCGCCCTCGTCGAGCGCGGCGAGACCGGGGCCGTCGTGGCCTCGTCGGCCGGCAACCATGCACAGGGCGTGGCCTACGCCGCGCACCGCTTCGGCATACCGGCCACGATCGTCATGCCCAAGACCGCGCCCATCGCCAAGGCGAAAGCCACGGAGGGCTACGGCGCGAACGTTGTGCTCGCGGGCGACTGCTATGACGACGCTTACGCCAAGGCCTGCGAGATCTGCGAGCAGGAGCATGCCACGTTCCTGCACCCCTACAATGACCCCGAGGTCATTGCCGGTCAGGGTACGCTCGGCCTTGAGATCCTCGGCGACCTGCCCACGGCGGACATCGTCATCGTGCCGGCCGGCGGCGGCGGACTGCTTGCCGGTGTGGCCGCGTGCATCAAGCAGATCAACCCCCGCGTGCAGGTCATCGGCGTGCAGGCCGAGGGTGCGGACGCGATCGCGCAGTCGTTCCGCACGCACAGCTACGTTCAGACCGATTCCGTCGCCACCATCGCCGACGGCATCGCCGTCAAGGCGCCGGGCGACATCACCGTCCCGCTCATCCAGAAATATGCCGACGACGTCGTCACCGTCAGCGATCTCGAGATTTCCGAGGCCGTGCTGCTGCTCATGGAGCGCTGCAAGCAGATCGTCGAGCCCTCCGGCGCCGCGCCCGTGGCCGCCGTGCTCAAGGGCAAGGTCGACGTGAAGGGCAAAAACGTCGTGTGCCTGCTCTCCGGCGGCAACATCGACGTGAGCTTCATCCAGTGCATCATCGAGCAGGGCCTCGTGTCCCGCCACCGCCGCCTGCGCTTTACGGTCACGCTGCTCGACCGGCCCGGCAGCCTTGGCAAGCTGCTCAACGACATCGCCGCACTCGGCGCGAACATCCTCTCCGTGGAGCATGACCGTCTCGCCGCCGGGCTCAATCCCAACGAGATCGACGTGCACGTCTCCTGCGAGGTCGGCGGCAAGGAGCACGGCGACCATGTGCTCGATCAGCTCATTCAAACCGGTTATCACGTAAAAATCGACTGATAGGAGGTCATCATCATGAAAACAGTTGCTACTACCAACGCCCCCGCTGCGCTCGGCCCCTACGCGCAGGCGCAGGTCTCCGGCGGCTTTGTGTTCACGTCCGGCCAGATCGGCATCGATCCCGCCACCGGCGTCATCCCTGACGGCATCGAGGCGCAGGCCCATCAGGTCTTCCGCAACCTGACCGCCGTGCTGCAGGCGGCCGGCAGCGACATGTCGAGGGCCGTCAAGACGACGGTGTTCATCAAGAATATGGACGATTTCGCCACCGTCAACGCCATCTACGCCGGGTATTTCTCCGAGCCGTTCCCGGCCAGAAGCTGCGTCGAGGTCGCGCGTCTGCCCAAGGACGTGCTCGTCGAGTGCGAGGTCATCGCCGAAGCGTAAGCACCCGCGCACGGGCTTTTTCACCGGAACTGGTCGAATTTTCCGCTACCTGTTGTCCGGTTTGTGCATATTGACCACAAAATATGGGGAAATGCACATTTCTCTGTATTCCTCTTTGACAATCCCACGGCTTTGTGCTAGAATGAGAGCACTGTTGATAAGAGCAATCTTGTTTTTCGGCTGCCGTTTGTGCGGCCGGGAGCACCAGTATTTTAAGGGAGGAATAGGTATGTGCATTCAGACAATTAAGAGCGTTGGCGTCAAGGAGTACGCTTCCGAGCTCTGGACATCGATCAAGGAGATCGACGGCGGCAAGATCCTGTCGAGCGCCAGCGAGCTGCTCGAGGTGAACACCAAGGCCATCAAGAAAAAGCTCGAGTCGCTCTGCGACGAGAACACCGCTTTCGCCATCCGCGACAAGCTCTATCTGATCAAGGACTTCTGCCAGTGGCCGGTGAACTACATTCAGGGCCTGATCGGCTAAAGTAAGCCGTTCTGCTTTGCATGCAAACAGGAGACCGCCCCGATCCGTTTCGGATCGCGGGCGGTCTCCTGTTTTTTGTTTTTGCCGCGCTCACTCCGGCGTGCAGGCGCAAAATTTCCGAAAATTTATCGCCCATCTGCAGCAAGCGGCCCGCCGGGGACACCCGACGGGCCGTTTTTACGCTCATTTCGGCGCTTACCAGCGCACCGTGCGCGGCGCGGCCTGGAAGGCACTGAACGTCGCGGTCGCCTCCGTGAGCGCGAGCACCTGCGTGTTGCCGTCGCCGGCAGCGTACATGCTCTGCAGCTCGGGATAGTGGTCGAGCATATCCTGCCGCGCCTCCACGCGGTCGTCCTCGACGGCCGTCGCGCTCACGCGCAGCCAGGTCTCGCCGTCAAACGCGCACAGCTCCACCTTGGGGTTCGCCGCCATCTCCTTCGACACGGCCTTGACCTTGCCGGTCTGGATATAGAGCTTGCCCTCGAACAGATTCACTGTGCCGAACGGGCGTACGCGCGGCTGGTCGCCCTCAACGGTGGCAAGATAGTATGTGCCGCATTTTTTCAGAAATTCATAGACTTCCTGCATGGTATTTTCTCCTTTCTCCGGCTGTGCCGGGATCCGTACCAGATATTTTTCGAGCAGGCGCACGGGGTGATACGATTCCTTCGAGCGCCGCATCCCCTCGTCACCCACGTCCTCTTCGCGGTTGATGTAGCGCACGTCGGGCGTGACGAAGCACTTGGCATACTCGTTGACCAGCACCTGATAGACGCCCTCGTAGGCGATGTCCGCCTTCTCAATGTGGATGATGAGCGTATCGCCTACGATCTCACCGGCGGAAAAACCGGCCACGCGCCCATTCACGCGCAGCAGCCCCGCGAGCGGGGCGTAAGCGTCAAAGTCGCACAGGAATTCCCGCACGCAGCCCTCTTCCGCCTGCGCGCTGTCGCTGTCCTTGTGGTAGCGGCGGGTGAAATCGTCGAAAAACGCGCACACCTCCGGCAGGTTCTGCGCCGTGACGCGCTCAAACGCCCAGTCGGGGTACAGGCGCTGGAAATGATGGATGTGGTTGCGCTGGCCGTTGAAGCGCCGGCCGCGGAACGTCACCATGTCCTGCGCGTCGTAGAGATAGTCGAACCAGTCACGCACCGTCGTGACCTCCACAGCGCCGAAGCGCGCACGCAGGTTTTCCACATCGGATGCCGTGGCGGGGAAAAACTGCAGGGGATTCCCCACTTCACGGCAATATTTCACGAGAAAATCGTATGCGTTTCCCACATGCTCACCGATTGGTGTGGAAAACACCGTGCCGAGACCGGGGAACTGCTCGCGCAGCAGCAGCGTGCCGTCCAGTTCGAGCGCCGCGTCCTGAAAATACGGCTGCCAGAGCACGGCCGCGCCGGCCGAGGCATTGCACAGGCGGGTATCCTGCCGGGTAAAATAGCGCGTGAGCATCGGGATGTCCCGCACGCTCAGCGGGTGAAACGGGTCTGTCATGCTTCGGGCTCGCCCTCCTGTGCGGCGGCCTGTGCCGCCTGCTCTGCCGCAGCCTGCTCGGCGAGCTTCGCCTTGAGCTCGGCAAAGCAGTGCTTGATGATGGCATATTCCTGCTCATTTTCGAGCGCGAGCAGCGCCAGCTGGCCATCGGCGCGCGTGTCATACCGGTTGGCGAACAGCCGCTGCTGCGCACCCTCGCCGGTCGTGAACACGACGTACGAGCGGCCGTTGTCCTCACAGTCATAGGTAAACAGCACGTCGCACTGCACCTGTTTTCCGTCCGGGCCGAGGACCGCGAACGTTCCGTTTTCAAACATGTTCTTGTGCTCCTTTTCGGGGTTTGCCCCCATCATAGCATATCGCGCGCCATTTTGCCACTGCGTTTTCCGATGCCCGCCTGGTCACCAAATTGCAGGCCAGATGAGCAACTAAAATGTGATTATTCACCACTCTGTCCGTTTTTTCTTGAAAACTTCGTGAAAATTTCGAAAAAAATCACAATTTTTACGCAACGAAATGTTGATTATTGTTCGTTTTGGTGGTATCATGTATGTAAAGATCACAAAAAAACAGGTAGGAGGAATCGGCGAATGGAAGAAAAAGTTGTAGACCGCAGAGTGCGAAAGACGAAACGGCAGCTTCGGCTTGCGCTGATGAAGCTCATGGCAGACAAGAGCATCAAGGACATTTCCGTGCGCGAGCTGGCAGCGATTGCAGACATCAACCGCGGCACCTTCTATATCCACTATAAGGACGTGTACGACCTGCTGTCCAGTCTCGAGGATGAGCTGGCGGACGGGCTGGTCGCCGTGTGCCGCCGGCACAACGCGAAAGACTCTGAGGGCAAGACCTACCCGTACCTGATGGAGCTGTACCAGTACATCGAGCAGAATTCCGATCTGTGCCATGTGCTGCTGGGCAAAAACGGCGATATTGCCTTCACTGACCGCATCTGCCACATCCTGCGCGACGAATTTTTGTATGACTTCCTCGCGTATTACTATCCGAACGATCCCGAGATGCTCGATTACTTCTGCTCGTTCATCGTGTCGGGCAACATGTCCCTCGCGCTCACGTGGATCGACAACGGCATGAAACAAACGCCCGAAGAGATGGCCGTGCTCGCCGGCGAGATCATCATGCACGGCGTGAAAGTGCTCGAAACAAAAGCGTAAAGCCCGCAGGGCAGCAAAAAGTCCCGGAAGCCATAGTTTCCGGGACTTTTTATCGTTTCGGGCATATCACCTCAGGCGGCGTGCGCCGCCCCGCAGCCCGCAGGAAAATCGATCAGAGCGCCGCACGCATGGCGGCGAAGGCCGTGTCCACAGCGCGGTAAATGTCCTGCACCGGCTCGCCGACGAAAAACGCACCGTTTTCATACAGCACCCGCCCGGCGACCATCGTCAGGCGCACGTTCTCCTTCGAGCCGCTGTAGACCAGGTTGCGCGCAACGTTGTGCACCGGCTGCATGTTCGGCCGCTGCAGGTCGATGACGATCAGGTCCGCCTGCTTGCCGGGGGCGAGCACGTCGCAGTCAGTCAGGCCCATGGCCTGCGCACCGCCGACCGTTGCCATGTGCAGCACATCGTCCGCCGGGAGGGCGGCCGCGTCGCCGCAGCGCAGCTTTTGCAGCACGGCGGCCAGATACATCTCGCGGAAGAAATCGAGCGCGTTGTTGCTCGACGGGCCGTCGGTGCCGATGGCCATATGGATGCCCAGAGCCCGCATCTGCTCGAGCGGGGCGATGCCGCTGGCGAGCTTGGCGTTCGAGCCGGGGTTCGTGACGGCCCAGAGCCCGCGATCCCGGAAGATCTCCAGATCGTGCTCCGTCATGTGCACGCAGTGAAAGCCCCCGCCGCCGTAGTCAAAGTGGCCGAGAGATTCAAACAGCTCCGTCGGCGTCTTGCCCCAGCGGTCCTGACACTCGGCCACCTCGCGCGCGGTCTCGGCATTGTGCGCGAACACCGGCGCGTGCAGCGCGCGGGCCAGCTCGCCGGCCTCGGTCATCTCGGCGATGCTCGAGGTATACTCCGAGTGCAGGCCAAGCTGATAGGAGATCAGCGGGTGCAGGGCGTTGAACTTGCGGTATTCCGCTTCGAGCTGCTGCGCGCTCCCGCCGCCCCCGCACAGCACCGTGCGGAAGCCGCAGTCGATGCTCGCCTGCGCGATGGCCTCGCGGAAATAATACATGTCAAAGCCGGCCGTGATGCCGCTCGTGAGATACTCGAGGATGGACAGCTTGGTGAACGCGTACACCGCCTCGGGCGTGAGCTTGGCCTCCAGCGGGAAGATCTGCTCGAACAGCCACGGCTGCAGCGGCACATCATCGGCATACGAGCGTACAAAGCTCATGCCGGCGTGCGCGTGCGCGTTCTTGAAGCCCGGCATGACAAGATCACCACCGAGATCGATCTGCCGCTCAAATGCGGGCAGCGTCTCCGGTGCGGGGCCGATGTAGGCGATCTTGTCCCCATCGGTCCAGACCTCGTCCGTCGTGACGGACACGCCGTCCGCCATCGTGAGCGTGCGGCCGTTGAAAAAGCGGATCATAGGCTCAGCCTCCGTTTCCTGAAATGCTCCTGCATTATACGCCGGATCGGCCCGCTTGGCAATCGATTCCGAAAAAATTCACAAACCGGTTGAAGCCCGGCCGGTTTTTCGCTATAATAGATAGAAATCATCTCCAACCAGGAGGCAGGATCATGACCAAAGAAAACATCTATTATATGGACGACAACGCATTTGACCGCTTTTATAAGCGCGCGCGTTACCAAGCCAACAGCTTCGTGTCCGGAAAACTCGGCAGCAAGGCGGCCGATTATCTCACGACGCTGCCGGACTTTGCCTACCTTGTCTGCAAGCTCATGCTCGACCCCGATGTGCCCTCGAGCCGCAAGCTCGACCTCGGCCTTGCGCTGCTGTATGTGCTCTCGCCGCTGGACTTTGTGCCGGACTCTTTCCCGCTGCTCGGCAAGATTGACGATGTGTACGCCATTCTCGTGTCGGTGGCCAAGCTCCTGCGCAGCACCGACCGCAATATCATCCTGCGCCACTGGCTCGGCGATCCCGAGACGATTGACACCGTGCGCGCGTGGCTCAACTACTTCGATGAGAAGTTCGGTTCCGGCCTCATGAAAAAGATTGCCGGCATGGTCAGGCACGCCTGAGAAAATTCGTAAAAACGCCCGTCATCCGATCGGATGACGGGCGTTTCGCATTTCCCGTTACTTTTCGAACCAGTCAAACACGTCCAGCCGCTTCCAGAAACTCTGCTTCGGTGTGAACACGGCCGCATAGTCGATGCTGCGGAACTTTGGCTCCCAGCTGATGTCCGCCTCGTCGACCCAGCCCGTTAACAGGCTGCCGAGCTGATCCTGCGCCACGAGCATCTGCAGCGTCTGCTGGCTGCCGTTGCTGCTCATGACCAGGTCGTCGCCCTGGATCGGCATGCGCAGAATGACGTGGTAGCCGTGCTGGCTCTCCACCACGCCGGACACCTCGTAGGGCTCGAGCGCCTTGCAGGCGTCCTCAAACTCCGTGACCATGGTGCCGGAGGTGAAGCAGTAGCCGTGCGGGTAACTGCTCTCGCCGGTATCCTCGTTGTACTGCTCCATGAGCTGGTCAAACAGCTCCACGCGCTTGTCGGGGTCGGTCACGGCACGGAGCTGCGCTGCGACCTGCTCGGCCTGCTGCTTCTTGGCGGCCTTGTCCGCGTCCGAGAGGGCGGCGCCGCTGTCGTCCGTCGTCTTGAAGAGGATGTGCTTTGCCGTCATGTAGCTGTTGGCATCGGCATATTCCTGCACGTCCTCGTCGGAGATGTTCGCACCGTTTTCGCCGAAGAGCTTGCTGGCCAGACCGTTATAGAGATACTGCGTCTTGGTGAAGTACTTGAACAGGTCCAGATCCATGTAGTACGACTGGAGCTTTTCGTTCAGCTCGGCCTCGGTGCCGCCGTCGCCCACGACGTTCTGAATGGTCTGGTCGATCGTGTCCTGCACATACTGCTCGCCCGCCGCGTCAAACGTCACGCCGTTTTCCGCCGCCTTGGTCTCGATGAGGTGGTTCCAGGCGATGTTGTTGACGACGCTCTTGGTCATGATGTCGCTGTACGTCTCACCCGTGCTCTCATCGTAGACCGCGCTCCAGTCCGTGATCTGCATGCCGTAGCGCTCCATGTTCGCCATGATGGCGCACAGGAAATAGGCGTACTCGTTCCAATATACGGTGCTACCGTTGACGGTCATGACTTTCTTATTGCTCTTATAAGCATTGAGCGCGGCGGCATACTTGTCGGTCGAGGCATCGCTGCTCTCTTCCGAGTAGCTGCGCACGCGGGTCGAGGTGCAGCCGGTCAGGCAGCAGACGGCCATCACGAGTGCCAGCAGCAGGGCGGTGATTCTGGTTTTCATCAGCAAACGCTTCCTTTCGTTTCGTTGCACATGGGTGTCATGCGCGGTCTCCCTGGGCGTCTGCCCATGCGGAAACAAACGCTCTTGCCTGTTCGATCACGTGGGTGCGGGTCTTGAGGCGCAGAATGACGCCCGGCTTTGCCCCCGCATCCACCTTCAAGCGGCCCTTAAATTCCGGCCGGGCGTACAGCGCCGATACCTTCTGCATATCGAACTGCGCCAGCAGGAACTTCAAACAGCCGTTTTTCTGCGAAATGTCCGTCACGCCGACCTTGCCGGCGTCGGCCCGCAGCAGTGCCACCTGCACGAGCGTGTATACGCTCGGCGGCGGGTCGCCGAAGCGGTCGATGACTTCGTCCATGAGGTCGTCGGCCTCCGCCTCCGTGCGCACGAGCGCGATGCGGCGGTAGAGATCCATGCGCTGCTCCTGACTGGGCACATAGCTCTCCGGGATGTTGGCCGACACGGCAAGGTCGGCCGCGCACTCGGCGCGCTGCTCGGGCTTTTCGCCGCGCTCTTCGAGTACGGCCTCCTCGAGCAGTTTGAGGTACATGTCATAGCCGACGTCGATCATATGGCCCGACTGCTCGGCCCCGAGCAGACTGCCCGCGCCGCGGATCTCCAAATCACGCATGGCGATGCGGAAGCCAGAGTTGAACTCCGCAAACTCGCGGATGGCGCTCAGGCGCTTTTCGGCGATCTCGCTCAGCTCGCGCCCGCGCCGGAACGTCAGGTACGCGCTCGCGCGCCGGTTCGAGCGGCCCACGCGCCCGCGCAGCTGGTGCAGCTGGGCAAGGCCCATGCGGTCGGCGTCCTCGATGATGAGGGTATTCACGTTCGGAATGTCGATGCCGGTCTCGATGATGGTCGTGCAGACCAGGATCTGCGTCTCGCCCGTGACCATGCGCTCCATGACCGTCGAGAGCTGCTCCTCGTTCATCTGGCCGTGCGCCACGTCTACGACCGCGCCGTCGAGCATCTTCGAGATGCGCAGGGCGGTGCGCTCAATGTTTTCAATGCGGTTATGCAGGTAGTACACCTGCCCGCCGCGCTGCAGCTCGCGGCGCATGGCGTCGCACAGCACGTTCCAGTCGTGCTCCATGACGAAGGTCTGCACCGGGATGCGGTCCTGCGGCGGCTCCTCGATGGTGGACATGTCGCGGATGCCGGACAGTGCCATGTTCAGCGTGCGCGGAATGGGCGTGGCCGAGAGCGTGAGCACGTCGACCGCGCGGCTCATCTCCTTGATGTGCTCCTTGTGCGCCACGCCGAAGCGCTGCTCCTCGTCGACGATGAGCAGACCGAGATTCTTGAACTCGATATTCTTCTGCAGCAGCTTATGCGTGCCGATCACGAGATCGCACTTGCCGCTGCGCATGTCCGCGAGCGTCTGGCGGATCTGCCCCTGCGAGCAAAAGCGCGAGAGCATCCGGATCTCGACCGGGAAACCGTAAAACCGCTGCACAGCCGTCTGATAGTGCTGCTGTGCAAGCACGGTCGTCGGCACGAGAATGGCCGCCTGCCGCCCGTCGAGCACGCACTTCATCACCGCGCGCAGGGCGACCTCGGTCTTGCCGTAGCCCACGTCGCCGCACAGGAGGCGGTCCATGGGCACGGGCTTTTCCATGTCGGCCTTGATCTCGTCGATGCACCGGAGCTGGTCGTCCGTCTCCGGATATCCGAAGTGCTCCTCAAACTCCGTCTGCCACGGACTGTCGGGCGCGAAGGCGTGCCCCTTCGTGCGGCTGCGCGCGGCGTAGAGCGCGGTGAGCTCCTTGGCCATGCTTTTTGCGGCCGCTTTGGCGCGCGTTTTCGTGCGCGCCCACTCCGTACCGCCCATTTTGGAGAGCTTCACAGGGTGATCCTCGCCCGCGCCGATGTATTTGCTCACGAGGTCGAGCTGCGTCGCCGGGACATAGAGCGTGTCCGCTCCGGCGTAGCTGATCTTGATATAGTCCTTCACCGCACCGTCGACCGGCATCTGCACAATGCCCGCAAAGCGGCCGATGCCGTGGTATTCATGCACGACGAGGTCGCCGACGGAAAGGTCCGTGTAGGAGTTGATCTTTTCGCGGTTCGTTTGTTTTTTGTGCTTTGCGCGCCGCAGACCGGACGCAGCGATCTGCGTGTCCGTGAGGATGGCGAGCCTTGCATACGGAAACTCGATGCCCGCCGAGAGACTGCCCGCCGTGACGAGGCACTGCCCCGGCTCCGGCAGCGCGTCCGGGTGCTCGGCTGCCGCGGCATGGATGCCGTGCCCGTCAAGAAACTCGCACAAAATACGCGCCCGGCGCATATCGCCCGCCAGCACGACCACGCGGTAGCCAAGGTTCTGATAGTGCGCAATGTCGTCCGCCGCGGTCTGGCTGCTGCCGCCGTAGGAGGGCAGCTGCTTTGCCGTCAGGCTCACGAGCGTGCGCGCCTCGATGGGGCTGCGGCCAAGCTGCAGCCCATCGGCCAGTACGATGGGCCAGGCCTGGACCCTGCGCATCATGTCGGCAAACGGCTCATAGAAAGTTTCCGCGTGCGCGGCCATCGTGCCGCTGCGCACGAGCAGGGCGATGTCCTCGCGCAGCTGCGTGGTGTATTCCTTCGCGCGCTCGGCGCAGCGCGCCGGCTGGTCGATCAGCATGGCCGCCTCCGGCGCGAGATAGTCCAGCGCCGTGGCAAACGCGTCGTACACGAAGCCCATATACCGGTCGGCCGCCGGGAGCACGCAGTCATTGCAGAGCTTCTCCCCGTCGGCACGCAGGGACTCGGCGAGTTTCTGTGCCGTGTCGTTGTCTTTTTTCGCGGCGGCGCGTCCGGCGAGCTTCTGCAGCTTTTCGCCCAGCGCGGCGCTGCCGCCAGGATACAGTGGGGGCAGCGTCTCCGCCGCCGGCAGGATGCGGCAGCTTTCCAGCGGTTGGGTGCGCCGCTGGCTCTCAGGGTCAAAAAAGCCCATGGAGTCCACGTCATCGCCCCAGAACTCCACACGCACCGGCTGCGGATACGCAGGGGAGAAAAAGTCCAGAATGCCGCCGCGGCGCGAAAACTGGCCCGGCCCCTCGACCTGTGCCGTGCGCAGATAGCCGCAGCGCAGCAGTGCATCCTCAGCGTCCTCTGGCGGCAGGGAGCTGCCGTCGCGGATCTCAAAGGCCGCCTGCAGTAGTTTTTCCTTCGGCATGGCGCGCTGCAGCAGACCCGAGACCGTGCACACCACGGCCGGCGCCGTCCCGGCAGCGAGCGCATAAAGCGCGCTCAGGCGCTTTTGCTCCGTCTGACGCGAGACGCTCTCGACCGTATAAAACGTATAGTCGCGCGCCGTCAGCAGCGGCACGTCCTGCCCCAGCAGGGCGGAGAGGTCTTTTTGAAACAGCTCGGCTGCCGCCTCGTCCGGACACACGGCCAGCACCGGCGCATCGAGCTGCGCGTGCATCGACGCCGCCAGCAGCGCCCGCGCGCTCGCCGGCAGACCCGATATGCGCGCAGGAAGCCGCCCGCTCTCCAACAACGCCGGGAGGGCGGCTGCTTCCGTATCGCCGAACAGTTGTCCGGCCTGCGCGACCAGGAACAAAACAACACCTGCTTTATGTAAAAAATCGTGTTTTTTTATCATACCACAACCTGCACAGGAAAAGCAAATCCTCTGCACGGCAGATTCTACACCTATTTATATAATAAATCCGAACATTATTGTTGAAATAATCATGAATTTTTGCTATACTGGTAGGGCTGATACCAGCGTATCCGCGCAGTGAAAAATCATCGAAGGAGCCGAACCTATGGCCACCATGAATTCGCTCACCGATATCTGGTCCGTCGTCATGGACAGCCTCTCTCAGGAGCTGACCCAGACCGCGATCAATACCTGGTTTTCCGATTGCACCCCCATTGAGATCAATAATAATACGCTCATCGTGCACACCACGTCGGATTTTAAGCGCAGCATCATCCAGTCGCGCTTTGAAAAGACGATCTGCGCCGTGCTGTATGATCTGTTCTCCTGCCCGTTTGAGCTCGTCGTGCTCGCCGGGGACGATGAGCTGCTCGAATACCGCGAGAAGCGCCCGTCGTCCGAGGAGATGCCGGAGATGGACGGCTATACGTTCGACCGCTTCATCGTCGGCCCAAGCAACAAGTTCGCCCATGCGGCGGCCATCGCCGTGTCGCAGAACCCCGGCAAGGCGTATAACCCCCTGCTCATCTACGGCAACTCCGGCCTCGGCAAGACGCATCTTCTGCTCGCCATCGGCCAGACCATCCGCCACAACAATCCGTCAGCGAAGATTGCCTACGTCAAGGGTGAGGAGTTTGTCAACCAGATGGTCAAATCCATCGGCACCGGCACGGCCGAGAACTTCCGCCAGAAATACCGCAACGCGGATCTGCTGCTCATGGATGATATTCAGTTCATCGCCGGCAAGGACAGCACACAGGAGGAATTCTTTCACACCTTCAACTGCCTGTATGAGGCCGGTAAGCAGATCGTCGTGACCTCTGACCGGCCGCCGAAGGAGATGAAGCGCCTCGACGACCGCCTGTGCACCCGGCTCGAGGGCGGTCTGCTCGCGGACGTTCAGCCGCCGGATCTCGAAACGCGCACGGCCATCATCCGCACGAAGGCCGCGCAGTTCGGCATGATTCTCTCCGAGGATGTCATTCAGTACATCGCGGAGAACATCACCTCGAACGTCCGCCAGCTTGAGGGCGTCGTCAAGCGCCTGACCGCTTACCGCGACATTCTCGACGATACGATCACGGTCGATTCCGTCAAGCGCGCCATCAAGGACGTCATCCGCACCGGCACCTACATCCCCACGCCGGACGTCATCATTGAAGAGTCCGCGCGCTCGTTCCAGCTCACCGGCGCCGACCTGCGCGGGCAGAGCCGTAACAAAAAGACCGCCATGGCCCGCCAGATTGCCATGTACCTCATGCGCAACCTCACAAACCTCCCGCTCAAGGAGATCGGCGAGGAATTCGGCGGCCGCAACCACGCCACCGTGCTCAGCTCCATCCGCAAGGTCGAGGAACTGCTCAAGTCCGACCCGGACATCGCCGCCACCGTGCGCGACATCACGAGCAACATCAACTCCAAAAACTGATTTCCACATCCCGCTGTTATTCTAACGTGGAAAGCGTGTGGAAAGCGGTGGAGTACAAAAATGCCGATTTTTGCCGGTTTTTGAGTTACCAACTTTCCAACAATCTTTTCAACACGGTTTTTCCCGCCGCCGCAAGGCATTCAACCGGTTTTCCACCAAACGAACAGCTCTACTACTACTACTAAATTTATGCTTTCTATCTTTCGGATAGACACAACGTTTCTGATTAAGGAGGCCGCTCATGAAATTTTCCTGTGACAAATACGTTCTGCAGCAGGCTGCCGCATCCGCAGCCCGCGCCGCAGCCGCCAAGAGCCCGATCCCCACGCTCGAGGGCCTGCTCATCGAGGCCGGTGCCAGCGTGCGCATCACCGGCTACGACCTGAAGAAAGCCATTTACACCACCATTGATGCCGACATTCCCGAACCCGGCAGCGTGCTCATCGGCGCGCGCCTGTTCTGTGAGATGCTGCGCCGCATGCCGGACGGCATCGTCACGGTCGAGGCAGAAAACGGCACCGTGTCCGTCAAGTGCGGCAAGGCGGCGTTCAATCTCGTCGGCCTGAGCGCGGACGATTACCCGGATCTGCCGGTCGTCGAGGCGGAAAACGGCGTATCCCTCCCGCAGGACCTGCTCAAGAAGATGATCAACGAGTGCTCCTTTGCCGTGAGTACGAACGAGAGCCGCCCGGTCTACATGGGCACGCTCTTCGAAATTGAAAACAACGTCCTGACCATGGTCTCCGTCGACGGCTACCGTCTGGCGCTGCGGCGCGAAGCGGTCGAGGGATATGGCGACGACTGCAGTTTCATCGTGCCCGGCACGGCGCTGAGCGATCTCGAGCGCCTGTGCGGCGACAGTGACGAGCGCGTTGTCCTGTCCGTCGGCAGCAAGCACATCTCCTTCACCGTCGGCAATACGGTCATTTTGTCCCGCCGGCTCGAGGGTGACTTCCTCAATTATAAGAAAGCAATTCCGGAGTCGTTCCGCGTCACGGTCAAGACCGTGCGCACGGATCTGCTCGAGGTTGTCGAGCGCGTGTCGCTCATCATCGACAGCAAGAACAACGCACCCCTGCGCCTGACCTTCCGCAAGGATGCTATCGACTTCGTCTGCACGACGCCGCTCGGCAAGGCGGCCGACTCCTGCCCGTGCGAGGGCGAGGGCGGGGATCTGGAGATCGGTTTCAACGATCACTACCTGTCCGACGCGCTCAAGGCCGCGCCTGCGGATGAAATCAACGTCTGCCTGAACACCGGCTCGAGCCCGTGCATCCTTGTCCCGGCTGACGGCAGTGATAACTTTGTGTATATGGTCCTGCCGGTGCGCCTGCGCGCCGGGCAGTGATCCGGGTCTGAAAAACGGGAAATATGGAAAACATTACGATTGAAACGGAATTCATCAAGCTCGACGCGCTGCTGAAGTTTGCCGCCCTCACGGCGACCGGCGGCGAGGCCAAGCAGGTCATTGCCAACGGCATGGTCGCCGTCAACGGCGAGACGTGTACAATGCGCGGCAGGAAGATCCGCCCGGGCGATGAGGTGACCTTCGCCGGGCACACGCTGCACGTACAGTGCGCGCAATGATCGTGCGCAAAATTGCGCTCAACGGCTGGCGCAACTATGAATTTGCTGCGGCGGAGTTTTCGCCCGGCACGAACGTCATCACCGGCGAAAACGCTCAGGGAAAGACAAATCTGCTTGAGGCGGTCTATCTGCTCACGGGTGGAAAAAGCTTTCGCACGCGCTTTGATAAAGAGCTCATCGGCTTTGGCTACACGGGCGCGGAGGTGCTCGCGGACGTGTTCGCCTTCGGGCGGGAGCAGACCGTGCGCATCGTGCTCCGGCAGGGGCAGCGCAAGCAGATCTGGCAAAACGGCGTGAAGAAAACGGCCGCCGAGCTCGCCGGCACCTTTGCCGCCGTGCTCTTTTGCCCGGATGATCTGAATATCATCCGCGACGGGCCGGCCGCCCGCCGCCGCATGATGGACATGGCCATCAGCCAGCTGCGGCCGAAATACGGCGCGCTGCTCGCTGAATACAGCCGGTTATATGACCAGAAGTCCGCCATCCTGCGCGACTGGCACGAAAAGCCGTCCCTGCTCGACACGCTCGACGATTTTTCCGACCAGATGTGCCGGGTCTCGGCCAGACTCATCCGCTACCGCGCGGCCTACGCCTCGCGGCTGAACATCGCGGCTGCGCCCATCCATGCTGACTTTTCCGGCGGGCGCGACAAATTGACCCTTGCCTACCGCACGGTCAGCACCGTAGAAGATGCGCTCGGCACGGAAAAAGAGATTTACTACGCCCTGTGCGACCATCAGGAGCAGCACCGCCGCGCCGAGCTCGACAGCGGCCAGTGCCTCACCGGCGCGCACAAGGACGATCTGCTCATCGACATCAACGGCCAGCCGGCGCGTGCGTTCGCCTCGCAGGGGCAGACGCGCACGGCGGCACTGTCGCTCAAGCTCGCCGAGCGGGAGATCTTCCACGACGAGTTTGACGAATACCCCGTACTCATGCTCGACGATGTGCTCTCGGAGCTCGACGCGCAGCGGCAGGCCTTTGTGCTCAACCGCATCGGCGGCGGGCAGACGCTCATCACCTGCTGCGAGGACGCGCGCATTGCCGAACGCACCGGCGGCCGCGTGCTCACAGTCGAAAACGGGGTGATCCGCTGATGTATCTGCACCTCGGTAATCAGGTCATCGTGCTGCAAAAGAGCGTCATCGGCGTCTTTGATATGGACACTGCCACGTGGTCGCACCGCACGCGCGAGACATTGGAAAAACTCGAACAGGCCGGTCAGGTGGAAAACGCCGCCGGGACCGAGCTGCCGAAGTCGTTCGTGCTCTGCTCGCTCGGCAGCGGCCAGACCGGTTATCTCTCCCAGCTCAACACCGCAACATTATATAAACGCAGCAAGGCCAGCGGACTGGAAAATCTCTGACCCGCGGCGCTGCACGGAAGGAAGCAAACCATGCCAGATATTACAGATAAGATCACACAGGAGTACGATGCCAGTCAGATCCAGGTCCTCGAGGGTCTGGAGGCTGTCCGCAAACGCCCGGGCATGTACATCGGCTCCACGTCGTCATCCGGCCTGCACCACCTGGTGTATGAGATCGTCGACAACTCCATCGACGAGGCGCTCGCGGGCTACTGCAGCCACATCGAGCTCACCATCGAGCCCGGCGACATCATCTGCGTCAGCGATAACGGCCGCGGCATCCCCGTGGACATCCAGCCGCAGACCGGCAAGTCCGCGCTCGAGGTCGTATTCACCGTGCTGCACGCGGGCGGCAAGTTCGGCGGCGGGGGCTATAAGGTCTCCGGCGGCCTGCACGGCGTCGGCGCCTCGGTCGTCAACGCCCTGTCCGAGTGGCTGGAAGTGAACGTGCATAAAAACGGGAAGATCTATCAGATGAAGTTTTCCCGCGGCGATATCACGCAGCCCATGACCGTCGTCGGCGAGACGGACCACACCGGCACGACTGTGCGCTTCAAGCCCGACCCCGTCATGTTCGAGGACACGGTCTACGACTATGAGACGCTGCACGTGCGCATGCGCGAGCAGGCGTTTTTAAACGCCGGCCTGCGCATCACCATCACCGATCAGCGCGGCGAGGAGCCCGTGAGCGAGTCGATGTGCTACGAGGGCGGCATCCGCGAATTTGTCGACTTCATCAACAAAAACAAGACCGCGCTGCACCCTGAAGCCATCTATATGTCCGGTGAGCGCAGCGACTCCATGTGCGAGATCGCACTGCAGTATAACGACGGCTATAACGAAGTCATCGTCTCCTTCGCCAACAACATCCACACGCCGGAGGGCGGCATGCACGAGACCGGCTTCAAGGCCGCACTTACCCGCGCGCTCAATGCCTACGGCAAGAAGTCCGGCATCCTCAAGGAGGGCGACAGCATCTCCGGCGAGGACAGCCGCGAGGGCCTTACGGCGGTCATCTCCGTCAAGCTCACGAACCCCCAGTTCGAGGGCCAGACAAAGGCCAAGCTCGGCAACTCCGAGATGCGCACGCTCGTCGACTCCGTCGTGTTCGACCGCCTGTCGCAGTTTCTGGAGGAAAACCCCGCCGTCGGCCGCATGATCATCGAAAAAGCGCTCACGGCCTCGCGCGCCCGCGAAGCCGCGCGCCGCGCACGCGAAAATATCCGCCGCAAAAACGGGCTCGAAGGCTTCAACATGCCCGACAAGCTGCGCGACTGCAACGACCGCGACCCGTCGCTGACGGAGCTCTACATCGTCGAGGGCGACAGCGCCGGCGGCTCTGCCACGCAGGGGCGCGACTCGCGCTTCCAGGCCATCCTGCCGCTCTGGGGCAAGATGCTCAACGTCGAAAAAGCCCGTGCCGACAAGGTCTACGGCAACGACAAGCTCACGCCCGTCATCACGGCGCTCGGCGCCGGACTGGGCGAGGAGTTTGACATCAATAAGCTCCGCTATCACAAGGTCATCATCATGGCCGATGCCGATGTCGACGGCAGCCACATCCGCACGCTGCTGCTGACATTCTTCTTCCGCTTCATGCGCCCGCTCATCGACGGCGGCTATGTCTACTCCGCCATCCCGCCGCTGTATAAGCTCAACCGCGGCAAGACCACGCGCGTGGCTTTCTCCGACGAGGAGCGCGATAAGATCTCGGCCGAGATGCGCGGCGACAATCCGAACGCGAAGATCGACATCAACCGCTTCAAGGGCCTCGGCGAGATGGACCCGCACGAGCTCTGGGAGACGACCATGAACCCCGAGACCCGCACGCTCAAGCAGATCACACTTGAGGACGCCGTGCACGCCGACGAGGTATTCACCGTGCTCATGGGCGAGAAGGTCGAGCCGCGCAAGGCGTTCATCGAACAAAACGCCAAGTACGCGGTCAATATTGACATTTAAGGAGGTGTGCAGCCATGGCCAAGGATTATAAACGGGAGGACATTCTCTATCCCGACCAGAAGATCATTCAAAGCGAGCTCGTCCATGAGATGCAGACCTCTTACATCGAGTATGCCATGTCCGTCATCGTCGGGCGTGCGCTGCCGGATGTGCGCGACGGTCTCAAGCCCGTGCACCGCCGCATCCTCTACGCCATGTATGAGGACAATCTGACCTCGGATAAGCCGTTCAAAAAATCCGCCACCTGCGTTGGCGACGTGCTCGGCCGGTACCATCCCCACGGCGATGCGTCCGTGTACGACGCGATGGTGCGTCTGGCGCAGGACTTTTCCATGCGCTACATGCTCGTCGACGGCCACGGCAACTTCGGCTCCGTGGACGGCGACCCCCCGGCCGCCTACCGATACACCGAGGCGCGCCTGTCGAAGATCGCCAACGAAATGCTGCGCGACATCGACAAGGACACCGTCGACTGGGACCCGAACTTTGACGAGACGCGCCGCGAGCCGCGCGTGCTCCCGTGCCGGTTCCCGAACCTGCTGGTCAACGGCAGCTCCGGCATCGCCGTCGGCATGGCAACGAACATCCCGCCGCACAACCTGACCGAGGTCATCAATGCCTGCGTCTGCGTGCTCGAAAACCCGGACGCCACGCTCTCGGACCTCATGCAGCATGTCACGGGCCCGGACTTCCCGACGCGGGGCATCATCGTCGGCCGCAGCGGCATCCGCGCGGCCTACGCCACCGGCCGCGGCCGTATCGTCGTGCGCGCCCGCACCGAGACCGAGACCTGGGGCCACGACCGCATCCGCATCATCGTGACGGAGCTGCCCTATCAGGTCAACAAGCGCCAGCTCATCCAGAACATTTCCGAGCAGGTGCGTGATAAGAAGCTCGACGGCATCTCCGGCCTGCGCGACGAGTCCGACCGCAACGGCATGCGCATCGTCATCGAGCTCAAGAAGGACGCCAACACCCAGGTCGTGCTCAACCGGCTCTTTGCCCAGACGCAGATGCAGACCACGTTCGCCGTGAACATGCTCGCGCTGGTCGATAACCAGTCGCAGCCGAAGATCCTGTCCCTGCGGCACATTCTCGACGAGTACCTCACCTTCCAGGAAGAGATCATCGTCCGCCGCACGAAGTTCGACCTCAAAAAAGCGCTCGAGCGCGCCCATCTGCTCGAGGGTCTGCTCATCGCCGAGGAGAATATCGACGAGGTCATCCGCATCATCCGCGAGAGCTATGACGACGCGAAGGAAAACCTCATGCAGCGCTTCAGCCTGTCCGACGTACAGGCGCAGGCCATTCTCGATATGCGCCTCAAGGCCCTGCAGGGGCTCGAGCGCGAGAAGCTGCAAAACGAGTATGACGAGCTCGAAAAGCGCATCGCCTACTTCCGCGAGCTGCTGGCCGATCCCGAAAAGGTCAAGGCCGTGCTGCGCGACGAGCTGATTGCCATCCGCGACAAATACGGTGACGAGCGCAAAACGGAAATCCAGGACATCGAGGACGACATTGATATCGAGGACCTCATCGAGGAGGAGCAGTGCGTGTTCACACTCTCGCACGGCGGCAACATCAAGCGCGTGCCCGTCGACGAGTACACCGCGCAAAAGCGCGGCGGCAAGGGCGTGCGCGCGGCGACGCTGCGCGACGAGGACTATGTGGACACCGTGTTCACCGCCTCGACGCATGACTACATCCTCTTCTTCACCAACCGCGGCCGCTGCTACCGCAAGAAGGGCTATCTCATCCCCGAGGCCGGGCGCACCGCGCGCGGCGTGAACATCGTCAACTTCATTCAGGTGGACAAGGACGAAAAGGTCAACGCCATGCTGCACGTGCGCGAAATGGACGACGATTCGTTCCTCGTCTTTGCCACGCGTAACGGCACCGTCAAGCGCATGCCGCTCTCGGCCCTGCGCAATATCCGTACGAGCGGCATCCGCGCACTCACGCTCGACGAGGGCGACGAGCTCATCAACGTCATGCGCACCGACGGCAGTCAGAACATCCTCATGGCAACCCACAACGGTCAGGCCATCTGCTTTGCCGAGACGGACGTGCGCCCCATGGGCCGCGAAGCCGTCGGCGTGCGCGGCATCCGCCTCAAGGACGGTGACTGGGTCGTCGGCGCCGAGATCGCGCAGCCGGACGCGGGCGTGCTGTCCATCACCGAAAACGGTTATGGCAAGCGTACCCCGGCCGCCGATTATATCCGCGGCGGCGAGGAACCGCAGCACCGCGGCGGTTCCGGCATGAAAAACTACAACATCACCGACAAGACCGGCCCGGTCGCGGCCGTCAAGGTCGTATACGATACCGACGACGTGCTCGTCGTCTCGGACGACGGCGTCATCATTCGCATGGAGGCTGCCGGCATCTCCGAACTTGGCCGCGCGACGCAGGGTGTGCGCATCATGCGCCTGTCCGAGGGCGCGCGTGTCATCTCCGTTGCGCTCACCGACCGCGCCGAGAGCGAGGACGCGCCCGCCGGGGAGACCGAGACATGAAGCAGGTCACCATCTATACCGACGGGGCCTGCTCCGGCAACCCCGGCCCCGGCGGCTGGGGTGCCATCCTGAGATACGGCGCGCATGAAAAGGAGCTCTCCGGCGGCGAGCCGTCCACGACGAACAACCGCATGGAGCTGCTCGGCGCGATCACGGCGCTGCAGAGCCTGCGCGAGCCGTGCCAGGTGTCGCTGTATACGGACAGTCAGTATCTCGCCAACGCCATCAACCTCGGCTGGCTGCGCGGCTGGAAGCAGAAGGGCTGGCGCCGCAAGGACGGCGAGCTGAAAAACGCCGACCTCTGGCAGATGCTCGACGGGCTGCTCCAGACGCATAAGGTACAGTTTTTCTGGGTCAAGGGCCACGCTGACAATGTGTACAACAACCGCTGCGACGCGCTGGCCGTCGCGGAAAGGGAGAAGTTTGCATGACAAAGCCGAACGAACCGAAGATCGTCCATTTCCAGCCGCGGGCACAGGCTCCGGCACAGGACACGGCCGGCAACTGGGAGCCGGATGAGCAGCTGTTTGGCCTCGAGGAGCTGCTGCAGCAGCTGCCGCCGATCCGCAAGCTGCATCTGGAAAAGGGCAAGCTCACGGATCTCGTGCGCCTGTATCCGGACATGAAGCGCACGTTTGACGCGCCCGAGCTGCTGTCCGAGGCTGTCATCGCCAGCGCCATGGTGCGCCGGCGCATGGAGCTGCTGCTCTTCCGCGCGGATGATAAGCGTGAGGCGGGCTATGCGCTCGTGACGGTCTGCTCGCCCTACGGCTACGTGCTCGTGCACGCGCTCACGATCTATCCGTTCCTGCGTGGGCAGCTGCTCGGCCGCGTGGCCATGGAGCTCATCGCGCGCTGCTACGCCGGTAAGAAGGGCATCCTCTACTGCCTGAGCCGCACGTGCGTGGCGCTGACGGAGCGCAAGCGGCTGCTCGCGAAAAACGGCTACCGCGACACGGGCTTCCGCTTCCGCTGGGACGGGCAGCCGGCGGCACTGTATCTGCGTCCGTGCCAGAGCACGGAGGACATCACGCCCGTGGCGCAGCTGCTGCTGCGGGATCTGTACGGCGATCTGCTGCCGCCGGTCAACGCGCGGCGCATGATTCAGCCGGAGGCGTAACAGGAGGACGATATGGGACAAAGTGTAGATCTCCGCGTGCTCACGGCGGAGGAATTTTGGCCGTTCCGGCAGCGCAACATTGCGCGCTACGCGCAGGAGCTGCTCTTTGCCCGCGCCACGGACACGGAGGAGCACGCGCTCACCGAGGCGCAGGGCGCGCTCGACGAGATGCTGCCGCAGGGCGCGGACACGCCGCGCAACTACCTGCTCGCGGCGGAGTCCGGCGGCGAGACCGTCGGTGAGCTCTGGTGCGACACGACCGAGCCGGAGACGGTGTTCATCAACGACTTTTTCGTCTATCCGGCCTGCCGCGGCCATGGCTGGGGCAATGCGATGCTCCGCGCCGTGGAGGAGCTGGCGGCCGCGCAGTCGTTTGAGCAGGTCGTCACGCATGTATATCATACCAACCGCATCGCGCTGGCCATGTTTGAGTCGGCCGGCTTCACGCAGATCGGCCCGCCGAAGGGCGGCAATATCTTCCTGCGCAAGCGGTATATGCGCTCGCCGTTTCTGGCATAATGGAAAAGGACCCCCCACTGTGCTGCTCAGGCAGCACGGAGGGGGGTTCCTTTTTAAGGTATAGCAGTATTTTTATGCGGAGCATAAAAATAAGAAGGAAAAAGGCAAAGCCCTTTCGGTTGCACTGAAACTTCCGGTGACAGAGCCGCAGGGGAGCCCGAGGGGGCAAGGCCCGCCTCGGATGGGATCAGGCAGTATTTTTATGCAAAGCATAAAAATACTGCCTCCGGCTGAGATGGGACCGGAGGCAGACCCGCTGCTGCGGGAAGGGGGGAAACGCGGCGCACAGGTTGGAGAAGGATGGAAGGAAGTTGCCTGGATGGGGGCAATGGGATCTTGCGCCGCAGGGAAGAAAGCAGTTTGGTCAGGATGCGTAGATCCTGCCGACGATCCGGGTCGCGAGCCCGATCGGCAAAATGCGCATGAGAAACACGAACAGGGCATATTTATGGCCCATCGTGCAGATGAGTTTCGCGCGCTTTTGCGTGGAGCACCGGGCTACGAACTGCCCGGCAAATTCGGCGGTCATGCCGGTCTGCTCGTCGTGCTCCATCACGGCGACGGAGCGCGCGATGCGGCCGTGATAGACATCGTCGCCGTCGCAGCTCTTGCGCCGCGCGGCGGTAAAGCCGGTGGCGATATCGCCCGGCATGATGACGCAGACCTCGATGCCGAAGGGGCGTACCTCGCTCGCGAGCGCGAGTGAATACGTGCGAACGGCGGCCTTGGAGGCCGAATAGTACGCCTGAAACGGAATGGCGATCGGCGCGGCAACGGAGCTCATGTTCACGATGCGGCCGCCGCCCTGCTGCCGCATGACGGGCAGGACGGCGCGGTTCATGTTTACCATGCCGAAAAAGTTCACATCGAACTGCCGCCGGGCCTCCTGCGTCGGCGTGAACTCGATCGCGCCCGAGATGCCGAAGCCCGCGTTGTTGATGAGAATGTCGATGCGCCCCTCGCGGCGCAGAATCTCCGCCACGGCGGCGTCCACCTGCGCCTCGTCCGTTACGTCCGCCTGCAGGTGCGCCACGCCCGGCTCCGCGTTTTCGGCGCGGCGGCTGAGCTCGTATACTTTCAGACCGCGGTCGCGCAGGGCGCGCGCGGCGTTCAGGCCGATGCCCGAGCTGCCGCCGGTGATGACGGCTACGCGCGCTTCGGTGGTGGATGCCATGGAGATCGCCTTCATTTTCTTTGATTTTTTTAAGTATTTTCTAAAATACTAGCAGACCGTATGGAAAAATGCAAGGGACAAGTTGTGAACTTTTCCTGACCTCGGTCACAGTCCGTTCCTGTGGCCATTGACGCATGGCCGGATTTTGGGTATACTGTGTGCAGAAAAATATAGACAGATCGGGCGGCGCGGGCTTACCCGGCGCCATGGGAGAAAGTATGCATCTGAGTAAACAAATCGAATCCATGTATGACGACGCGGTGCGCATCCGCCAAGACCTGCACCGCATTCCCGAAATCGGCTTTCAGCTGCGCGACACGCAGGCTTATGTCCTGCGCGAGCTGCGGCAGTGCAGTCCTGACCGCATCGAGACGCCGGCCGTCTGCGGTGTGAAGGCCGTGTTTTTCGCCAAGGACGCTGAGACGACCATCGCCTTTCGCGCCGATATGGACGGCATCCACAATGACGAGGCCAATAACGTGCCCTACTGCTCGCAGCGCCCCGGCAACATGCACGGCTGCGGCCACGACGGGCATATGACGATTCTTTTGCTCTTTGCGCGCTGGATCGCCAAAAACCGCGCCCATATTCATTGTAATATTGTCCTACTGTTTCAGCCCGGCGAAGAGGGCTGGGCCGGTGCGCGGCGCATGATCGATGACGGCGCGCTCGAAAACCCGAAGGTCGACCGCATCTATGGCCTGCACCTGTGGCCGACCGTGCCGAAGGGCAAGATCGGCGTGCGCTGGGACTATCTCATGGCGCAGACGAGCGACTTTGACATCACCGTCCACGGCAAGAGCGCGCACGCGTCCACGCCGCAGATGGGTATCGATGCCATCGTTGTCGCGGCGGAGCTGGTCACGATGGTGCAGACCGTCATCACACGCGATGTGGACCCGCATCAGGACGCGCTGCTCACGCTCGGCAAGATCCAGGGCGGCACGTCGCACAACGTCATCGCCGAGGAGGTCACGATCAGCGGCACGCTGCGCGTGTTCAGCAACGAACTCTACCGCACCCTCAGCCACAAGATCGCCGCGCTCATGCAGGGCCTCGAGACGGCCACCGGCGCGCAGATCGACATGGACCGCAAGGTCCGTTACCCCAGCGTGCGCAACCCGCGCGAGCTGGTGGAGCAGTTTTACACCGTGCTCGATTCCATGGACGACACGGTCCTGGTGGAGCCCGTCATGGCGGCGGAGGATTTTGCCGAATACCAGCAGGAGATCCCGGGCCTGTTTTTCTTCCTCGGCGTGCAGGAGCCGGCCGGTACCGCCCCGCTGCACAGCAGTCATTTCAATTTCGACGAGCGCGTTTTGCTGACCGGCGTCGAAACGTTCAAACGGATACTGGAGTGTGAGTCAAAATGTACGAAGAAAAAATAATCCCCCCGAAAAAGTCCATGCCGCAGGCCGTGGACGGCACGCTGCGCAAGTTCGCCCTGCGCGTGCCGGAGGTCATCTATCAGTGCAGCGGCATTATGGTCTTTGGCAAGCGCATCAAGTCGCTCGTGTTCTCGACCGACCTGTCCATCATCAAAAACGTGAACGCCGACGCCATCATCGCGGTCTACCCGTTCACGCCGCAGCCGATCATCACGCAGGCGCTGCTGCTCGCGGCCGATATTCCGGTGTTTGCCGGCGTCGGTGGCGGCCTCACGCAGGGCCAGCGCGTGGTCAATCTCGCCATGTTTGCCGAGATGCAGGGCGCGACCGGCGTCGTGCTCAATGCGCCGACGGCCAGCGCCGTCGTCTCGCACGTGGCCGAGACGATCGACATCCCCGTCGTGCTCACGGTCGCGCGCGCGGACACGGACTTTGACGAACGCATCAAAGCCGGTGCCGACATCTTCAACGTCTCCGCCGCGGCGGAGACGCCCACCGTCGTGCGCTGCATCCGCGAGCAGCACCCCGACGTGCCCATCATCGCCACCGGCGGCCCGACGGATGAGAGCATCCTCGAGACCATTCGGGCCGGCGCCAACGCCATCACATGGACGCCGCCGTCCAACGGCGAGATCTTCCGCGACATCATGGCTGCCTACCGCGAGAACAAACCGCACCCCTGACCCGGTGCATAGAAAAACCGACCCGAACAAGCGTTCGGGTCGGTTTTTTTGCGCTCATCGCAGCGTCTGTGCGTCCTCGGGGAAAAACTGCAGCGCATCCTGCACGGTGCGAAACGCGCCGCCGTTGCTTTGTGTGCACGTCATGCGGTGCGTTTGCGCCGTCACGGCGGGATATTGCAGCCAGCTCTGCTGGTGGGTGTAGTTGATCCAGCTGTTGAGCAGACAGCCGCTTTGCACCGCCGCGGCGGTGTAGGCGACATAGCCGCGCGCGTGCTCTGCGTGCCGCGGCATGGAAAAGGGCGCGAACAGGTCGGTGTTCGTCCGCTGCCCAAAGAACACGGAGTCGGCGGTGTAGGTCTGGCGTCCGAGCGCGTGATAGGGCGCGGTGAACGTCTGCCCGTCCCGGTCATGCAGCACGCGGCCGGTCACGTCCCCGGCGAAGCGCCACCCATCCGATATGTTTTGGTCGGCAGGCCAGATCTGGAGCACCTCCGTGCCGTAAAAGTCCGGGTCGGTCGTCCACAGGAAGTGATGGTACACCCGCCACGTCTCCTGTGCGCCGGGCAGCTGCACGCCCACACTGGTCAGGCGCAGCTCCTTGACATCGTAGACCGTGTCCTGCACGTAATAGCGCTCGTTTTTCTCGTTGTATGCTTCCCACAGCACGTTTCTGCCGTCGTTGACGGGATAATCTTCTGTCTCGGTCACGACGCGCAGCGCACCGTCACAGGCGGCGATGTCCTCCGGCGTGAGATCGTTGAGCACATCCTCCGGGAAGCCGAGGCCGAGCAGCTGCTGCCGGATCGTTTCCGTCTGTGCCTGCTCGGATGTGTCCACGGGCTGCCAATCCATCGGATAGCTGCCGCCGAATAGATACCCCAGTGCGCAGCCGATGCCCAGCACCGCAGCAATCACGAGCACGATGCACCGGTCTGTCACCCGCACCGGCTTCGGCGCGATGGCGTACCCGGCCTCGTCCAGCGCGCCGGACAGCCGGCAGAGACTGCGGAGGATGAATCCATAGCCGATGAGCATTGTGATCGGAACGATCCATCCGCTGTACTGAACGGCAGCGAGGACGCACACGAGCGCGTACCACACGATCAGCGCGAGCGCGCCGCCGGCCTGCGCGGGCAGGCCCGCTTTTTTCTGCACTGCCAGCAGTCCCCGCCAGAAGCAGAAGTACAGGGCGAGGAGCAGCGCCGCGTTCCCGGCTGTGAGCGCGGTCGTGATGGCGGGCGTGAACACGGCGCTTTGCAAAATCGTTGTATTCAGGACCAGCGTCGCAAAGAAGTACACCGCGCGGATCACAGTGATGGCAAAGCAGCCGCCGAGCCAGCGGTTTTCCCACCGCAGCGTGCGAAAGCCCAACAGCAGCAACACCGTCCCGATGGCGGGGAGGATGTAGTTCAGGCACAGGAAGTTCAGGGTGATCGCGCACAGCGCCATGCCGAAGAGGATGCGGTTCATGGCGCGCCGCCACGGCGTCACCTCGGCCACGATCTCCTCCGGCGGAACATCGGGGACGCTCCGGGCCAGCATGGCCTCAAAGTCCGCGTCCGTCATGGTCTCCCACGGGCGGTCACACATGGCCCTCACCTCCCAACATCCTGCGCAGCTGCTTTTTCAGGCGATAGAGCCTGCCCTCGACCGCCCGGGCCGTCATGCCCAGCTCGGACGCGATCTGCGCGGTGGACTGTAAGTAATAGTACTTTCGGTAAAACAGCGCCCGGTCATTCTGCCCGAGCCGTGCGAGCGCATCGTGCAGCGCGGCGCTGCGCTCGGCCTGTAAAATTGCTTCCTCGGGGGAGGCACCCGGCGCCGGTGTGCCCTCCGGGATGGATTGTACGCTGCTGTGGTGCTGCGTGCTGCGCTGAAAGTTTCGCGCCGTGTTTCGGGTGATCGCCGTCAGCCACGCATTCCAGCTCCCACGCGCGGGGTCAAACTGCGCGATCTTGTTCCACACGCGCAGCGACGCCTCCGACAGGCACTCCTCCCGGTCCTGCGGGTCCGGCAGGATCGGCGCAATGATGTAGCGCATCAGCGGCCCGTAGTGCTGCAGCAGGGCCTCCATGCCGCGCTCGTCTTTTTGCAGCAGCTGCGCGATCATCTCCTGCTCCTGCACGTCCTCGCCTCCTCCCGGCTCTGTCTCTACTTCATTATACACGCCCCGACCCAAAAACCCACGCATATTTTTCCGCCTCCGCGCGGGGATAGAAAAACGGTGCCCGGCGGGGATGCCGGGCACCGTCTGTTTTTTACCTGCGTCTCACACGGGCTTGTTCGAGGTCTTGAGCACGACATCGTGCGCGCCGCCCTCGACGATGCTCACCGAGGATACGAGCGTCAGCCGTGCCTTCTCCTGCAGCTCGCGGATGGTCAGCGCGCCGCAGTTGCACATGGTCGAGCGCACCTTCGCCAGCGTCTGCTGCACGTTATCCGAGAGCTTACCGGCGTAGGGCACGTAGGAATCCACGCCCTCCTCGAAGGACAGCTTCTTGCTGCCGCCGAGATCGTAGCGCTGCCAGTTGCGCGCGCGGTTGGAGCCCTCGCCCCAGTACTCTTTCATGAGCGTGCCGTTGACGTTGACCTTGTTCGACGGGCTCTCGTCGAAGCGGGCGAAGTAGCGGCCGAGCATCACGAAGTCCGCGCCCATGGCCAGCGCGAGCGTGATGTGGTGGTCGTGCACGATGCCGCCGTCGGAGCAGACGGGCACGTAGATGCCGGTCTCGCGGAAATACTCGTCGCGTGCGCGGCAGACCTCGATGACGGCGGTCGCCTGGCCGCGGCCGATACCCTTGGTCTCGCGCGTGATGCAGATGGAGCCGCCGCCGATGCCGACCTTCACGAAGTCCGCGCCGCAGTCGGCCAGGAAGCGGAAGCCGTCCGCGTCCACGACGTTGCCGGCACCGACCTTGACGCTGTCGCCGTAGCGCTCGCGGATCCACTCGAGCGTGCGTTTCTGCCACTCGGAGTAGCCCTCGGACGAGTCGATGACGAGCACATCCACACCGGCGTCGACCAGCGCGGGCACACGCTCGGCATAGTCGCGGGTGTTGATGCCCGCGCCGACGAGGTAGCGCTTCTGGCTGTCGAGCAGTTCGTTCGGCTTCTGCTTGTGCAGGTCATAGTCCTTGCGGAACACGAACGCGCACAGGCGGCCCTCGTCATTGACGATGGGCAGGGAGTTGAGCTTGTGCTCCCAGATGATGTTGTTGGCTTCCTTCAGGGACGTGCCATCGGGCGCGGTGATCATCTTCTCGCGCGGCGTCATGAATGCGCGCACCGGCGTCTCGGGCGCCATGCGGCTCACGCGGTAATCGCGGCTCGTGACGATGCCGACCAGGCGGCCGTCAGCCGTGCCGTCTTCTGTGACGGCGACGGTGGAGTGGCCGGTCTTCTCGCGCAGGGCCAGAATGTCCGCCAGCGTTGCGTCGGGGCTGATGTTCGAATCGCTCTGGACAAAGCCCGCCTTGTAGCTCTTGACGCGGGCGACCATCGCGGCCTCGTCCTCGATCGACTGCGAGCCGTACAGGAACGACACGCCGCCCTCCTGCGCCAGCGCGACAGCCAGCCGGTCGCCGGACACGGACTGCATCACGGCCGAGACCATCGGCACGTTCAGCGACAGGGCCGGTTCCTCGCCCGCGCGAAAGCGCGTCAGCGGCGTGCGCAGAGAGACATTGTCCGGAATGCATTCGCTCGACGAGTAGCCGGGCACCAGCAGATACTCATTGAACGTGTGCGACTGGCCGGAAAAGAAGTAAGCCATGGGAAAGACCTCCTTATAACAATATACGGTGTAAGAAAACGGCGCCGTGCGCCGCCGGAAAAATGATTTTTGCTATTGTACCGCGAACGGGCGCGCTTGTCCACCCCGAAGCATGGAAAAAATCGCGCATACGCTTGCGCCTTTTTTATAAAATATATAAAAAACTGCGCACCGCCGCCGGGCGGTGC